>Ga0206898_10284_pt1 | contig 13474 bp, 11 predicted proteins | sample Alteio_BWOrgHeat_50_FD_153237 | JGI IMG/M metagenome (GOLD analysis project Ga0206898, IMG submission 153237) | Enriched cells from forest soil in Barre Woods Harvard Forest LTER site, Petersham, Massachusetts, United States -... | ecosystem: Environmental > Terrestrial > Soil > Temperate forest >...
ATTATAAAACAGATAAAATAAACCTTCCCAAGGCATTGGACACGGATGCTTTCTATATTGGGATGCTGGGCCCGCGCGTGCGGTCAGAAAAGATTTTCAACGAATTACTGGATGCTGGTAGCCCTGTTTTGGATGAAGACATGGAGCGGATCTATGCCCCTGCAGGTTTGGACATCGGCGCAACAAGTCCCGAAGAAATAGCATTGTCGATAATAGCTGAAATAAAATCAGTTTTTTCGAAAAGAGAAGGCGGGTTTTTAAAACTCAGGCAAACTGCCATTCATGAGAGGCACTAGTAAATTTAGTCGTTTTAATAGTTTGGGACACGGAGAATTGTTATGTCAATAAAAAATATTTTTAAAGAAGATGTCATTTTAAAAATAAATGGTAGCCTATGGCTTGAATCAACGGGCGAACATTTTTTTGGTCCGGGGCCAGTAGAATTATTGGAACGTATTGCCAAAACAGGTTCAATAAACATGGCGGCAAAAGAAATGAACATGTCATACAAAAAGGCGTGGGCATTGATCAATAAACTAAATGAACAAGCGGCTAATCCTGTTGTGATACCCCAGATTGGCGGTAAAAAGGGCGGCGGTTCAACCCTTACAAATGAGGCCATGGAACTGATAACATATCATCGCTTATTGAGGCAACGATTTAAGGCTTTTTTAGAAGAAGAAACGCAGCGGATGAACGGTTAGAAAACAGCTGCTTTTGATGACTTATTTGTATTTTTGAACTTTCCGACTTTCCTGACTTTCCGACTCCAACTATGAAGGATCTTGCTTATCTGAATAAATTTTTTTACAAATATCGCTGGCGCCTTATTCCGGGTATATTATTCGTAATTATATCAAATGTCTTCGCAGTATTATCGGCCCAGGTTGTCCGTGTAGCATTCGATCTGGTTACCGAAAATATCAGCACCTACCAGCTTTTTTCCGGGTTTAACAGGCAGCCAATGGTGTATAGTGTCTTCAGTACAAGCCTGCTATTGTTTGGCATTCTGGTAATAGTGCTTGCGTTGCTGCGCGGTCTGTTTCTTTTTTTTATGCGGCAAACGATAATATTAATGTCCCGTCATATTGAATATGATCTCAAAAACGAAATATACAATCATTACCAGGAACTCTCTCTTGCTTTTTATCGCCGCCACAACACCGGTGATCTGATGAACCGTGTGACGGAGGATGTGAGCCGCGTGCGTATGTACCTGGGTCCCGGCATTATGTACACTATAAATACTGTGGTGCTTTTCGTAATGGTGATCTATGCCATGCTGACGGTTAACATAAGGCTCGCGGTTTTCTCCGTGTTACCTTTGCCCATATTAGCAATTATTATATATTATGTAAATAATATTATAAATTTTCGCAGCGAAAAAATACAGGAGCGTTTATCCGCATTATCAGGTTTCGTGCAGGAAAATTTTTCGGGGATAAGGGTTATCAAATCTTACGTTCGTGAGAGTTTTGTACGTAAAAGTTTTGCTGCCGAGAGTGAAGACTATAAAACACACTCAATGGCACTGGCTAAAGTACAGGCACTTTTTTATCCTTTGATGTTGCTGCTGGTTGGTTTAAGCAACGTTATTACTATATATATTGGTGGGATAGAAGTTATGAAAGGCAATATTACGTCGGGAAATATTGCCGAATTCATCGTCTATCTTAATATGCTTACCTTTCCGGTTATCGCTTTAGGTTGGGTAACTTCCCTGGTACAACGCGCGGCGGCTTCCCAAAAACGTATCAATGAATTTTTGCACCAACAACCCGAGATCGTTTCGCCTAAGGTTGAAAAACAGCTTATACGGGGACATATAGAATTTAATAATGTGTCATTTATTTACCCTGACACAGGCATCCAAGCCTTGAAAAATGTATCATTTATTATAAAACCTGGAGAAATGGTGGCTATAATTGGCCGTACAGGATCGGGGAAATCAACCATCGCCAATTTAATTATGCGCATGTACGATTGCACCAATGGCGAGATATTGATTGACGGAAAGTCAGTAAAGTCGCTAAATCTGGAGGGTTATAGGTCACAAATTGGCTTTGTGCCGCAGGAAGTGTTTCTGTTTTCAGATACGATCGCAAATAATATTGCCTTTAGTGCTGATACGCTTGATGTGAAGGGCGTACAACAAGCTGCTAGGGACGCGGCAGTTTATAATAACATTATGGAGCTTGAAAAGGGATTTGAAACCCTGATAGGCGAGCGCGGGGTTACGCTTTCTGGCGGGCAGAAACAACGCGTCTCTATAGCAAGAGCAATTGTGAAGCAACCACAGATACTGATTTTTGACGACTGCCTTTCGGCAGTTGATACCAGGACTGAAGAGGAAATATTAAATAATTTAGGTCGTAATATGCTGAATAAAACAAGTATAATTATTGCTCACCGCATCTCTACAATAAAAAACGCCGACAAAATATTAGTGATTGATAACGGAGAAATTGTCGAACACGGAAATCATCAATATTTAATGGAAAAGAAAGCTGTTTACTTCGAGTTGTACGAAAAACAGCTGCTTGAAGAGGAAGAAAATGTCTGAAAAGTATTCTTATGATAAAATAAAAATTCAATAATATTCAATTTAATACTTGCAGTTTGAAAATTTATTTATATTTATGCCAACCAAAACTAGTTACACTAATTTTTTTATATGGGAGATTTTGAAAACAGAGAGCGGGAAGAGGTTTTTTCAAAGAAGGTGAGAGCCGGGAAGAGAACTTATTTTTTTGATGTAAAGGCAACAAGGTCAAATGATTACTACGTTACTATTACCGAAAGCAAGAAGCGTTTAGAAGACGGCGTATTTATTAAACACAAGATCTTTTTGTACAAAGAAGATTTTGAAAAATTCGCGGAGGGCCTGAAAGATACGATAGAGTACATCAAGGCAAACCAGGAAGTAGTTGAAAAACGCTATGAATACAGCGAAGCGCCAGCTGAAGTAGGTAAGACAGCCGATGAAGATTTTTCTTTTGAGATATAACCTAACAATCTAAACTGATCAAATAATTAAACCTGCCAAAAGCAGGTTTTTTTATGCGCGTTCCTATTATCTGTGCAAAATTCCATGCATAACAATCAGGGCTATATTGAAATAAATTATCAGTCCGGTAACATCAACCAGGGTAGCTACAAATGGTGCTGATGATGTCGCCGGATCCAGTTTTAATTTTTTCATCAGCAACGGCAGCATTGAACCCGCCAGCGAACCCCATAATACAACGCCTATCAGCGAAAAGCCAACGGTGAATGCTATAAGCAGCCAGTGCGGACCGTAAATAGTGCTAAAGGTTGTCCATAAAGTTATTCTTAAAAAGCCTATTACACCGAGGGTTACACCAAGCATTAGACCAGAGAGTATCTCGCGCCGCATTACCCGCCACCAGTCGGCGATGGTAACTTCGCCCAACGCCATAGCCTGAATAATCAAAGTTGAGGCCTGCGAACCGCTATTGCCCCCGCTGGACATGATCAACGGAATAAAAAATGCCAGCACCACCATTTGCGCTATTTCGTCGTTAAAATATTGCATGGCTGTAGTGGTTAACATCTCGCTTAAAAATAAGATAATGAGCCAGCCAACTCTTTTTCTTACCAGGCGTAATAGATTTATATCGAGATATGGTTCATCAAGTGCTTCGGTACCACCTATCTTTTGTATGTCTTCCGTATATTCTTCGTTTGCTATCCATAATATGTCATCCACTGTTACAATGCCAAGCAGGATATTATCCTTATCAACAACAGGCAGTGCAACACGATTATTCATTCTGAAAATATTAATAGCATCTTCCTGCGGATCGGCGGCATTTAATGAGATCAACCTCCCATCCATCAGATCGCTAACCTTTGTTTCAGGCTTAACCAACAAGATCTCGCGGATCCTTATATCATCCAACAAAACGCCACCCTTATCTAAAACATAGATCACATCAATAGTTTCCGAATTTTTTCCGTATCGCCTGATATGCTGAAGCACTTTCTCAACATCCCAGTCTTTTTTTACCGCGATATAATCTGGTGTCATCAGCCGGCCTACGGAGTATTCCTCATATCCCAACAGCGATAACGCTTCTTTTCTATCTGCTGGCGAAAGGTGAAGGATGAGCTTTTGAACAGCATCACCATGCAGTTCGCTAAAAAGCGATGTACGGTCATCCGGTGGTAATTCGTTGATAATACCGGCTATTCTTGGTCCTGAAAGTTTTTTAATGATCCGTTCCTGCATTGGGAAATCCAGGATCCTGAACACATGTACAGCCCGGTTAAGGGATAGCGTTTCGAGAAACAAGGCGCCCTTTTTCGGAAATTCACCTATCAGATGTTCTACATCCGATATATTAAGGTTATTCAAATATTCCTGTAATTGGGTGGTATCCTCCTGTTCCAGTAGTTCGTTTATTTGATCAACCATTTCTTCCATAAAAAGGCCCTCTGTTTTTACATTGTTATCAATTCTGATTGCTTGGTGGTGGTGCCCGGCAAAAGTCGTATATTTTTTCAAATCGCAGGCAGTTTTTTCTGTTATCTTTGCGGTTTTTAAGTGAATAGTTGCTTGGTTGAATAAGTTGATTAAGTTATTGTAATCAAACTGTAACCTAATCAACAACTCACTCAATTAACTTAATAAAACTATAAAATGGGTTTACAATGTGGTATAGTAGGTTTGCCGAATGTGGGCAAATCAACACTTTTTAATTGCTTATCGAATGCGAAAGCACAGGCGGCAAATTTTCCGTTTTGCACGATAGAGCCAAATGTTGGGGTAATTACAGTTCCGGATGAGCGCTTAACAAAGCTTACGGAGATAGTTAACCCCAAAAACGTGGTGCCAAACGTTATTGAGATAGTGGATATAGCGGGTTTGGTAAAAGGCGCCAGCAAAGGCGAGGGGCTTGGCAACCAGTTTTTAGCCAATATACGTGCTACAAACGCCATCATCCATGTATTGCGTTGCTTTGACAATGATAATGTGATCCATGTTGACGGTTCGGTTGACCCGATAAGGGATATGGAGATCATTGACACTGAACTTCAGCTTAAAGACCTTGACTCGATCGAAAAAAAGATCGCAAAAGTTGAGAAAATGGCCAAAACAGGCGGCGACAAAGAAGCGAAGAAAACCTTCGATGTTTTGTCGGTTTATAAAACTCATTTACTGTCGGGTAAATCTGCCCGTACAGCACCCGTTGCGGAAGAAGACAAGGAATACGTAGCAGACATATGGCTTCTAACCGCCAAGCCTGTAATGTATGTCTGTAATGTCGACGAGGCCTCGGTAAACACGGGCAACGCCTATGTTGAAAAGGTAAAAGCAGCTGTAAAAGAAGAAAACGCTGAAGTGCTGGTGATATCCGCGCAAATAGAATCAGAAATCGCGCAGCTGGAAACCTACGAAGAGCGGCAGATGTTTCTTGATGATCTTGGCTTAGCTGAATCGGGTGTAAACAAACTAATAAAGGCTGCCTATAAACTGCTTAATCTCGCCACCTATTTTACAGCGGGGGTACAAGAAGTGCGTGCCTGGACCATCACCCAGGGCTTTACAGCACCGCAGGCCGCCGGTGTTATCCATACCGATTTTGAGAAAGGCTTTATCCGCGCCGAAGTGATAAAATATGATGACTTTGTTCAGTTCAACGGTTCGGAAGCTGCAATCAAAGAAAATGGGAAATTAGGCATCGAAGGTAAAACCTATATTGTGCAGGATGGCGACATAATGCATTTCAGGTTTAACGTGTAGGGAAAGAGAGCCAGGAATTCAGGAGTCAAGAACCAAGGTAATAAATGGAAATCCCGTAGGGGCGATCCCTTGTGGTCGCCCGGTTAAGACAAGAGCAGGGATCAAAATAATAAATGGAAATCCTGTAGGGGCGATCCCTTGTGGTCGCCCAGTTAAGACAAGAACCAGGAACCAAACAACAAATAGAAATCGGTAGGGGCAATCCCTTATGGTCGCCCAATTGAAGGTGGTTAGGGGCGAACTCAAGGGATCGCCCCTACCTGAAAAACACAGTCACATGCAGCTTCGCAAAAAATGGAACTCCAGGGGTATAGCTCACCTGGGTAACCGGTGCGGTTTCTCCTTTTAATTGCGATGTATATTCGAACTGCGCTTCATCCCATGGCCGGTTAAAAAGATTTTCAATGGCAATACCTACCTCGTATTTTTTCTGGGTATAATTTACTGTCAGGTCTGTAATAAAATAGCCCCGGGCTGTTAAACTATAGTCGGTATTAGCGGCGCGGTCATGCAGGTACCTGTAACTGAGACCACCATTAATGCCATTTTTTAATCTGAAATCTAAGCCAGCGGTGCTGGTTAGGGTAGGAGCGAGCTCCACGTAATCATGGCCCTTTGCGCTATCAAGGTACCTCGGCCTTGCAACATTGATATTAAAATTGGTAAACAACCAATTGGTAAGCTGATACCTCGCAGAAAAATCAATGCCGGTCCTTACAGTCCTGCCGCTTGGACCAACCGGGCCTGCAGGCTGATCGATCAGGTCTGAACCAAAAGTAAACTCCTGCTGCAGGAAAAGATACCAGACCGCCGTATTAATGTACAGGTTTGGTAAAGGCTTCCAGTTTATGCCCAGGTCTGCGCCATAGGCAGCCGGTAATATCTGATACCCTTGATTAGCAATAACAACACGCGCATCATTGGAATGAAATCCCTTACCGGCTTTTAGATACAACTGAATTTTATTGTTAAACGTGTATTCGACATTTACTTTTGGGCTTACAATCACTTTTTGTGCATTGTTGCTTACACCGTTAAAGATGTTGGTAGCAACTGTATCTGTCGAAAGATTTTGATAATAGAAATTAAAATAATCTGCCCTTAAGCCGGCGTTAAACAGCCACTTTCCCATACGCACTGTTTCGTCAAAATACCCATTCACATTTAATTCTCTTGTTTTGCCGTATTGCAGGTAATCCAAAAACCGGCCATTTTCTGTATGGTCAAGTTCGCTTGGGCTGATATTGTCATATCTTGATCCTAAGCCCGCAGTTGTAGTAAAAGTAGTATTGTTGATGGTTGCGGATTTTGAAATTTTGCCATTATAACCACCCATGTCCCGTATTTCATACTGCCGAAATTCATCACCAGCCTGCGGGAAATAATAGTAAAAGGAAAAATTACTGATAAGATTAAAATAATAGTGTGAGTACCAAAGTTGATTGTCCATTGTCCAATTATTTCCTAAAGTGCTGCATAGTTTCAGGCTCGCATTTGTCCTTGCGGTCTGTCCGCCCTGTGCTGAGTCAAGTGTCCCAAAACGATTAGGGATATACCCCTTAGCTACAGCTCTGTCGGGTGTTTCGCCTGATGCGCGCCAGTCTGATTTGAATGTTGATACAATTGCAGTTAGCTTATTATCATTATTAAGCTTTGTTATAAATTTCCCAAATAGGTTAAACCGGGTAAAATGTTCTGGCACCAGAAAAGGGCCGCCATTTGAATATAAACCATCGGCGGCTACATAAGCGCTTGTACCGTTTTCTTTGGCCTTCTCACCCAATAAATTTATCATGGCCAAAACCCGGAGCGTTTGAAACTGCCCTGCCTCTATTTTTATCACATCATGGTCAAGTACACATTTTGTATTGTATGCTACATAACCCGCAGTGTTAAAGTCACCCTTGTCTGTATAATATGGGCCTTTGCCAAAATCATAGTTGGCCACAGTTTCCGGGATCAGAAAATGCAGATCGGCATATCCTTGCCCGTGAGCCTGTGAAACCATGTTTACAGGAATACCGTCGACGGAAAGATTTACATCGGTTCCGTGATCTGCATCAAACCCGCGAAGAAATATCTGTTCAGCTTTGCCGCCTCCCTGGTGCTGTGCAATAAACAATCCTGGTACCAAACGCAAAAGGTCTTGTGCAGATTTGGCCGGCTGCATATTCAGGTCAAGGTTAGTGAGAGTGCCGTATGTTTTCAGCGTTTCATTATTAATAATTGTTACATCTTTAAGCGTAATAATCCCTTTTTCCAGCGCTATAGTCATTGGCTTTCCAAAATCGATGACTACAATCTTCGACCTGTAGCCTATAAATGACACCAAAAGGCTGTCTCCTTTTACATTTCGTAAAATAAAGCCCCCGTTTTTCCCTGTCACAGCTTTTGTGCCAGTGTTAATATCGGTAACAACTGCGGACTCTATTGGCTCACGGGTTAAAATATCCACTACTTTTCCTTTAGCACCTTTTTGCTGGGCGAAAGTAAAATTGACGGTCATTAATAATGCAACGAGTATAAATCCCTTAATTACAGATATACCCCATTTTGGAGTTGCTTTCATAAGTCTTTTTGCTGCGCTTTAATGATATATTGAATTATGTTCATGTTTGTAATTCTGATAAAAGACTTATAAACAATCGTTTATATAGTGTACAGCCTGAATTTTGGTGTCCATACAAATCCGTGAGAAATCACAATTATGTGTTGACGATACAGTGTTCCATTTTTATACACGGAACACCCGGAACATTGTGAAATACGCTCATTATCAGTCAATTTCTCTTTTAATAAATTGCCAAAATCTGATAAGTTGCTGATAGTCAGACTCCTTAAAATGGTTGTTTTTGGCAATAGCCCTGCAATTAACTGGTTGTCAATCATTTCGTATTTCAAGACAAGGCAGAGCTAAGGAGATTGCACTTAAATCTCAAGATACTGTGTAAGAAAAGTGAATTTAACCGTGGTGGTGGATAATCAATATCCAGATGTGAAGTTGGGTATGAAATTACGGGCAAATAATAGGAATTAGTTACAACGTAAGTACTTGAAAAGTTATAAACGGTATTATAGATAAGGTGAACATAATCTTCAGAACTGTTTTTGAAATTCCCCGAAGATTTATCCTTATCAGCTTGCTTCGAAGCATTTAAGAGATCAAAATGAACGTGGGACTTTCCATGAAATTTATGGACAGTCATCAGGTGTTCTTTTTCCCAGAACATGTGGGCAACTATGTCCGCGAATATTGGCATAATCGGGTTAAAAACAAATAAGGTGTACGAAAGCAATACCAATCCTGTAACATCCCGCATCAATTTTTTCCTGCATGTCTCCCCGCCGCCATTTAATTGATGGGGCGATGATCCACTCACGTCATAAATAAATAGGATATGGTATAATTTTTTTAACAAGGTTAAAGCGATTAGTTGTGAACACTGAAAACTACGTAGCTTTTACCAAGTCAGATTTATTTTTTTGTATTATATGAAGCGGCTTGTTTTTTTAATAAGCGCGACAGGAGTTAATTTTCAATTATATAATACTAGTTATCAGGTTGTTCTAGTGTATTTAATTATTGTTAAAATTATTAAAATTAATTAATACAATAATATATTTCGCAAATAAAATATTTCATAAATCTTTAAATCCAAGCGTTCTGATAATGCGTATCTCGACTAAATACTGAAAGACATTAAAAAAAATTACAATGAAAAAGTCTAAACAAATTATCGCCGCCGCCGCCCTGGCCCTCGTACTTGGCGGAGGCATCTTATGGGCGTCTGATCATGCGGATGCGCCGAACGTGAAGGGTAAAAGCACCGACATTACCGACTTGTACGTTTTTCAAAGTCCTACAAATAGTAGCAATCTCGTTTTTGTGGGAAACGTACAAGGATTAATGAGCCCTGCAGCAACTGCAACCGCGGCATTCGACCCTAATACGATCATTGAATTCAAGATCGACAATAATGCCGATAACGTTGAGGACCTTGTAATTCAATGCGTTTACAATTCAGGCAAGATGTACATTTATGGTCCCGTTAAGCCCAAAGCTACAGGCACAACGAGCACCGTTGTTGGAAGTGCATCTGTTGTAGTACCGGTGACTGCCTACGGCGCGTCATCGCCTACAGTTGTAACCGGATCAACCGGTATCATGGCCTTTGCAGGTCCAAGGGACGATCCGTTCTTTTTCGACCTGGATCAATTTCACAAAATTACCGGTGGAACCGCAACCGGTTTTAACAATCCGGGGACCGACACATTTGCAGGAACCAATGTAATGAGCGTAGTTGTTGAAGTACCAAAATCGCTTTTAAACAGCTCGGGTAAAATAAATGTCTGGTTAAGGACAGCACAAAATCACTAAACCATTAAAAATCAAGATCATGAAAAAGAATTTTTATAGTATAATCGGGCTGTTAGCATTAACGTTATTGTTAGGTGCGTGCCATAAAGATAAAAAAGTTACACCTACGCCTACCGACCCTAATACAGGTGAAGTATTTGCCGTAGCGGGAGACCAGGTTGGCCGCCCGGGTATAGCAACGGTTTTTGTATCTGCTGCTGATAAAGACAATTTTAATGCAACTATACCATCTGCAATGAGTGCTGCCTATCAGGCAAAATTTCAGACCCAGTTGCAGGCTTATAATGGGGGAGGATACACCACGAATCTTTTAGGGCTTAATGCTGCACAATTTACTGGCGTGCTGGCTACTGACGTGCTTAATGTTTCAACTACAGGCATCACATCATATTATAACGGTACGCAGGTGCTCACCGGAAGAACATTAAGTGATGATGTGATAGATGTTAGCCTGATTTTGGTTTTTGGCGGGCCAAGCGCCACTGCAAATCCAGGCTTAACATCAGACCATGTTGACCATAATGATAAGCCGTTTTTAACATCTTTCCCCTATGAAGCCGCCCCATGGTAGTTTATATAGTTATAGTATAGGTTGTTTGGTTACAAAGGCCGGGGTTTTCTCCGGCTTTTGTTTTAGTCGCAATTGAAGAGCCAAGAGCCAAAAGTTAAGAACCAAGAGGCCAAAAATTAAGAAAAAATATTTGTTGCGCTGGATAATTTGATGGATTAGGCAATAGGGCAAAAACCCTATATCTTGGCTCTTGGTTCTTGATTCCTGGCTCTTTTTTACCCGTATCAAAATTTCATGGAAATTAATTTCAATAAGTCATTTCTGTACTATAGACGCATAACGGGAATTTCAATAATACTGATGCTCATTAGTCAGCCGCTTTGGGCGCATGTTGTTGTGGGCGAACTCGAAAAGATGTCAAAAACTGACGCTGCGATGGTTTACCTCGGTTTGGGCTATAAGCATATTCTTCCTCTGGGCTTTGATCATATACTATTTATCCTAAGCCTGTTTTTACTCAGCCCAAGGTTGAAGCCTGTTTTGTGGCAGGCTACTGCGTTCACCGTTGCCCACTCAGTAACACTTGGACTTGCTATGTACCATGTAATTACACCCCCTGCTAAGATCGTTGAGCCGGTAATAGCCATATCTATCATGTATGTCGCCCTGGAAAATATCATCTCGCCCAAATTAAAAACCTCACGCATAGGCGTGGTCTTCCTGTTCGGATTGGTACATGGAATGGGGTTTGCCGGCGCATTAGGCCACTTAGGCCTGCCAAAAGACGCATATCTTATTTGCCTTGTTATGTTCAATTTAGGTGTTGAACTGGGACAGTTAACAGTAATATTGATCGCATACTTTTTACTGGCCAGGTATTTTGGCGATAAACCGTACTACCGTAAACGTATTGTTATACCATTATCAGCAATCATAGCTACCATAGCCCTTTACTGGACTATACAAAGATTATTCTTTTAATATTAGCCCTTATCTACCAATAGCAACAGCTCAAGCAGGTTATCAATAACAAAGTCGGGGTTTGCAGATGACAATTGCTCAGGCGTATGTGCGCCGGTGGTTATACCGATATTTAAAGCGCATCCCGCGTTCTTTCCCTCCTCAATGTCAATGATCGAATCGCCAACTTTAACTACTTCACCGGCGTCAGTGATATTGAATTGCTTAATTGCAAATAATATCATATCGGGATTGGGCCTGTTTTTATTTACATCCGTCGCCGTAACTAATGCGTCAAATTCAACGCCTTTTGTCCAGCCTAATTTTTTTACAAGAGATTCTGCGGTTTCCCTGTTGTAACCGGTGTTTAATACGGTTAGAATATTCCTTTCTTTTAAGGCAGCGAATAATTCAGTGGCATTATCCTGTTCTGAAATTTCGAGCGTTTTATAGGCGTCTGAGAGCATGACAATGAATTTACTGTAGATACTATCTGCCAGCTCATCATCATTCTTACCGGCATAAACACTCAAAATACTTTTAATTGCCTGCAACTTTTCTTTTCCCGCCCCTTGTGCCAATACCTCATCCAGGGTAAAATCATAGCCTGCTTCGTTTATCGCTTTTTGAAGCGTTTTATAAACTACATTATTTTCATTTACAGTAGTGCCGGCCATATCAAAAACAACCATTTTTATCATATCTTCTAATTTATTTGTATTGTTATATAATTGTTAAAGTTAAACTGGGTCGCTTATTTTTATACCCACTCTTACTGGCTTGCTTTGGCTGGCAAATTTAAATGCATCCGCTATCTCATTAAGTGGGTATTCTTTTTCAATCAAATCCTCAAATGGATATTTTTCATAATTGTTTTCTATAAACGAGGTAGCGTTTACAAAATCGTCATAATTGTAATTATGCAATCCGCGGATCTGCAAAATTTTCCTTACTATTTTTTGCGCGTCAACCTGAACAGGCTTTTCCGGGAATACAGCGCCGATCCATATTGCGCATCCGCCAAGTGCCAAAGAATCAATCCCGGTTTTCATAGCGTCAGGATTTCCGGTCATATCAAAAACCACGTCGACTTCCGGCCATGGCAAAGCATCAGTATGGTCTGAAGATGGGGAATGATAACACTCATTTGTTCCAAATTTTTCACCCCAATGTAAACGGGTACTATCATTGTCAACAAGCCCTATCCAGCTTGCTCCTGCCTCCCGGCACATAGCAGTGCATGACAGCCCTAATAACCCTGCGCCGAAAACAAGAACTCTTTTACCCTCAATATTTCCCGCTATCCTGAGCGCACCCGTAACTGTGGCGTGTGCGCAGCTGATTGTAGCGGCAACTTTAACCGGGATAGCATCAGAAATTTTAATAAGTGCTGTATTAGCGTGCAGTACGCAATAATCGGCTAATCCGCCATTAAACACATCATCTCCGCTTGCCAATGCATGGCCATATTTAAAAAGATGATCGCTTTTTTGGGGCATATCAATCCTGGGTGCAGTAATATCAGCAGGTACCGAAAAAATAGACCAGGTAACGCGGTCCCCAACCGCAAGGGGTTCACCCCGAAAATCTTTGCCCGGATGTTCCGGATCTATCCATAAAATATCGCCCACTATTTCATGTCCCAAAACAACCTGGGCCGGTTCAACGCGGCGACCACAATAAGTATGGATGTCGCTGCCACAAAGTGTGGTATAAAGATTTCTGACAAGTATCTCGCCGGGTTTTATCGCAGGGACCTCGCGGTTTATAAACTCGAATGGAAGACCTGCGCCATTAAATACGGCTGCCTTTCCCGCTGGAAAATTGGTTAATGTGTCGTTCATCTTCGTTTTATTTT
>Ga0206898_10214_pt2 | contig 13407 bp, 12 predicted proteins | sample Alteio_BWOrgHeat_50_FD_153237 | JGI IMG/M metagenome (GOLD analysis project Ga0206898, IMG submission 153237) | Enriched cells from forest soil in Barre Woods Harvard Forest LTER site, Petersham, Massachusetts, United States -... | ecosystem: Environmental > Terrestrial > Soil > Temperate forest >...
CTTTATTAACCATTGCTTCGACAAGTGCTTTATCAGAATCGTCAAACATCGCAGCAACCTTTTGTGGATGCTGATCCCCCACCTTTAACAACAACGAACGCTTCAAAGAAAGAAGCTAAAGTTGTTATGCAGAACATTTTCTTTTCAACTCCCGAAGAAGCTATCGCTTATCAAGAGAAGATGAAAGGTATGCAACCCAATCAAGCTCCTCGAGGTGAAGGTATGCCTGGTGCTGATCCTAATGGTGCAGTGCCTGGAGATATGGGTGGACTACAACCTTCAACATCTTACGAACAGATGGAGAAAGAAAAACAACAAGAGACAAAAGATTTAGGTAAGCGTATTCAGGAAGAAGTCAAGAATTCAATTGACAGTGTCCTAGCACAAAAGGTTGCTGCGATGTTTGACGATTCTGATAAAGCACTTGTCGAAGCAATGGTTAATAAAGGAAGAACGTGGGGCGAGATCAAGAAGTTCTACACTGACATGAAGTATGATGAAGATAGTGTAGTTGCTTTCTTAGATGAATTCCAAAGAGGAGCAGAAGCACCAATGGGTGAACCTGTTGCTCCTAAACCTGAATTACCTCACGACAAGATGGAAGCACCAAAACCACCTCTCGAAACAGTCACACCTCAAACGCACGACAAACTAGTTGAAGAAGTTCAGAACCCTACAATCTCACCTGCACCTGCTGATATGTTGTATTCCGAAATCGCACGAATGGATGGAGAGATTGTAAAGCGTGCTGATGACTTTCTTGATATGCCTCCAGTGACTCCTGGCGGAGGAGCAGACACAGGTCCGTTCCCTTCAGAAGGAATTCCTCCTGCAACAGAACAACCTACAGATCCAGAACCTTTAGTTCAGACATCACCTGATCTTCCAAAACCAGGCGACAGAGTCTATGTTATGGGTGACCCTGCAACAGGACAACAAGGTTTCGAAGGTCAAATGGCTTCAACGTTCACACAGAAAGGTGATACGTACGCAACAATCTTTAATGACGCTGGTGAGGAACTTAGCGTTCCAATGCATTTAGTTCAACCTGCTGGATCTAGTAACATTCAACCAGTTCCACCAGCACTTGCATCAAAGTCAGGTCCTGATACAGATCAACCTGAGCAAGAAACAAAGTCACCTGCAGAAATGATGGATGACGAATACAAAGCAGTTGTCAGTTGGTTTGATGCTAAGTTGAAGAAGATCTCAACGTTAACAAAAGAAGCAGGACTAGAAGATGTAATTTGGGACACGTTGATGGATCACGCTCATTTACTTCGTCGCGTTACAACACAAGAAGAACAAGTTGATGTGATACACGAACTTGGATCAGCTATCATGCAAGCGTTGAATTCCGCAGGTTTAAAAGATTGGAAAGGTCCTGCAGCAGAACCTTCAGATATGCCACAGGGTTTAGCTTCACTAGAACCAAAAGTAGAAAAGAAAGCTGCGACAATGCATAAGTGTCCTGGTTGTGGAGATAGTTGGGAATGTGATCCTCGCGAATGTCAGGAAAGTGAATCAATGCAATGTCCGAAGTGCATGACAGCATCTAAGAAAACTGCTGCACCTGGTGAAGAGAACGTATTTATGGCACCAGGCGTTACACCAGTTCAAGACGCACCCCCAGAAGTACCAACACAGTTTAAGCAGCACAAGGTTGCACCACCACACACAGATCGAGAGAAAGCTGTTCCAGCAACTCCCGAGATTGAAGAGTCATTCAAACAATATCAGGTAGCTGCTCAGAATCTTGATACGATCAAGAGTTTGATTGGTCAAGCTACTCTAAAGTTTAACGAAGAGAAGAAACGGCTTGAACAACAAGGCGGACGTCTTGAAAATGAAGCACAGTTGAAGATGGCAATTGAGAAACTAGCAAAACTAGTTGAAGCAGTTGAATCCAAAACTGTACAAGTTGGAGACGACATGCTTCGTCTAGTACAGGAACAGAAAGAAGCACCTGTTCGATGGGATGCTAAAGAAAAACTTGATCATATCTATAAGAAGTTCCCAGAGACAGAAAAGTATATCGAGAACGCACTTAAAGGTGCACAACGATTAGCTACAACAGAAACAATTCGAGAGTTGATCATGTTCCCTAGAAAGATGTCGAAGTTGGATCGTCAGGCTAACTTGCTTGACACGTTGAATGACATTTACCAGAACATGTCAATGGCATTGAAGAACTTAATGCCTGCGAAAGCAGAAGTCGCTCCTGGACCACCTTTACAACAAGCTCCGACAGCTGACTTAGATTCAAAAAAAAAATTAACTGCTGAACCAGGTGGGTACCAACCCCAATTTGGAAACACTCCAGGTAGATGGAAAGAATGGATTGTACTTCCAACGCAATCGTGGTTGAACCCTAAAGCACCTGAATCTAACGAGTACTTTAACGCAGATTGTTCTTACGTCATTTGCGAACGTGGTGGTCGTTATGTTGCTATCTCAGGATACGGTAGTGGTTATGCAACTGGCGGAGAACAGATAGAGTTGCGACATGATCAAACTGGTCAGAGACTTGGAGCAGTGAAAGTAGTTGGAGAATTTACACCGGAGACTTTGAAGCAGCAAGCGTTGCCTAAAATGCCGCTATATGTCTTCAAATAAAAATTATGGATTGGGCATCAGTAATCTTCACACCGCAGTTTATAGGAATTCTAGGACCTTTCGGGGTTCTGTTTCTTGCGGTTTGTTGGGTTCTGTATAAGTTCGCTAAGCGATACGACGCCATCCAAGAAAAACGCATTGCAGAAGCACAAGCAATGCAAAAGGAGTACCTGCAACTAACTGACGACATCAATAAAACGTTGAACATGTTATTGAGAGCCGTGAAGAAGCAGAAGAAATCAAATGGCCAACCATAAGAAAGCAAAAGTCAAAGTACTTGATATCGTTGAAGAAATTCACGAGAACATTAGAGAGCACAAAGAAGATATGTGCAAGAGACTTCAAACCTTACGTGACGAAGTTCGTACGAACGGGCTTGACTTGAAGCATATCAAATTTGATGACTAAGTTGTGTTCTGCGATAATTGTGAAGGTACAAAGTTTATAGAGAAGACTAGCTTGAAGATGGGTCCAACAGATCCAGAGCTAGGAACTGTGACGGTTTGGAAACTGTTGCAATGCGAAGAGTGCCGCCTATTGAAGATTACTTATAAAGAAGAAACGCCACAGAGTTAAGAGACGACTATGCTACAACAAATGCAAAAAATAATTGAACGCCTGAACGTTCGACTACCCCACCTCTTAACCTCCGCTTATGACGCTTCTTACTGGGCACTTGACTCTCTTGGAATTGACTTATACGATAACCAAATTGAAATTGTCAACGCTGTCTGTGATCTCGAACAAAAACATTTAGCCATACTTCAAGCACGTGGTGCTGGAAAGACATATGCCGTTGGTCTTGGTCTTGTAAAGATCTGTATGGACACACCTGGAGTACAGATTGGTGTGTTTGGTCCTAAGACAGATCAGGCTACAAGAATCATAAAAGAAATCGTTACAAAGGTTTTACACCCTTTATCGCCTTCGTATAACTCGGTTAACTGGCGGAACACAACTGCGTCAAGACTATCATTCGTCAACGGTTCAGAAATCATTGCAATCTCTGCTGGAGAGCAAACCATGCAGGAAGGATATCACTTTAACATAGTGGTCCTCGACGAGTGTCACCGAATTTCCGATATCTCTGTCAACCAGAGAATCATCCCGATGTTAGGATCTTTGACTATTGGTAAAATTATCAAGTTAGGGATCTCGATGTACAAACAGAACTTCTGGGAAAGTTGTTCTAGTACTACATCGATGTACAACGTTTTAAAGCGCGATTGGACTCAGTGCCCAATCTTGCTCGTTGCAAAAGGTTCAATAGTGTACCAACCCGTTCCAGGTTCGTTGTTGTGGAAAGAGGGTAAAGAAAATCCAGAAGTAGAACTTTCACGATACGTTATTGAAAACATGCCATTAGTTCTGAAGGAAAAGTTCTTCCCTGACAGACCAGATTTGCACTTCGATGGGTCTATGACGGAAGTCGATTTTAAGACTCAGTACATGATGGAATGGGCTGATGATATCAACCTAGAGTTGAGTAGAGAAGATCAGACAAAACTCGCTTCAGGAGAATTCGAAGTCTTGAAGGGAGCACGAAGAGAGTTAAAGGAAATTTACTTCTTCGGACTCGATACAGCAGCAGGAACTATTCTACCTGGACGTCGCAATTTAGATAACACCGCACTTTCGATTTGGAGAAAAGCTGGGGGCATAAAAGAGAAAGTAAAAGCCTATCAGTGGCAGGGAAATCCTCTAGAACAAATGCGAGAGATAAAAGAGATCGTAGGCAAAGAGGGAATCTTTCCTTGTATGTTCGGTCTTGTAGATTACAGTAACATTGCTCAAGGGTTTGTTGAACACATGTCTAAAGAAGAAGGCATTCCATGCGCAGGCATAATGTTCAATGGGACGGAAAAGACAACCCACAAGAATTGGAAGAACGCAATGTTCGATCATTTCAAGTTTGAGATTCAGTCATATCGATGTCGCTATCCGAAACTAGACAACCTAGATAAAGCTCAAGGGAAAGACGTTTTGATGAAGCGAGCGTTCAACGAATGGTGTAACATTGAACGACATAAGACGCTAGGACACAACGACAAGATTGAAGCACCTACATCAGAACATGATGACCATTGCTGTGCTGACGTCTTAGCTGTTTGGGCTAGTGATCACGCAGGAGATTTTGACGTAGCTGTTGCTGGTGCTGTACAGATGGTGTTTCCTAAACCTGGCGGAGTTGCAAGAATAATGGGTCGTGGAATACCTACAGATTCACAAAGCAAGAGCAAATACTTACCAGGCGGAACGGTGAAAAAAGCCAATGAATAGTAACGTAAAGACATTAGACGAAATAAGATCCTATTTAATAAGTGTGAGCAACGTCCTCGAGAAAGTACGAACAGACTTAGGACGTAAGTCACCAAAGTCACTGGAGACAGTGCAATATGATTTAGTTCACGCTATCGATTCAATCAAAGCAGGACATACGCAATTGATCAACGAAGAAAGAATTAAACATCAACGAGACGAAGAGGAAGGAGAGTAACATGGGACGACCAAAGGGAAGTGCAAACAAACCAAAGATGCAAACAGTGGGAGCGAAGATGAACACAAATCTTCAGACTCCGTCTAGTCTGTTTAATTTTGGAGCAAGTAAAACTGGTGGAGTAAATAAGACCGCTGCAGGTGCATACAGTGTTACACAAACACCTTCATTCTTCTACTCACCGGAGTTGACAACTGAATCGTGGTTGCTACCTAAATCACGACAAGAAATTTTGAAGTGGGCAAGAATATTCTTTAACCTTGAACCATACGTGCAGTCAATTGTTATCATGCACGCATTGTACCCCTTCTCAAAGTTTGAATTGAATACGCCAGACAAGTCTATCACAGAATTCTATACGGACATGGCATTCAATGAAGATTTCGATCTGTTCGCTTTCATTCTTCAAGCTAGTTTGAGTTATCAGAAGTTTGGAGAAGCGATTCCGTTCGGAAATATGGAAAAGGGCGATGACGGTTATTGGCGATGGAAGAAGTTCGTTCTTCTTGAACCAGAACTTGTTGAAATCAAACATGACCTATTCGACGAAGCACCTACCTTCGAATTGATTCCGACTGAGGAATTAAAGCGATTGGTAAAATCTGCTGACCCAGTAGATCAAGAACGCAAACAGAAGTTGATGGAGCAGGCTCCTGAAGTGGTCGCTGCCATTACGGAAGGGAGAAACATTAAGTTAGATCCAGAAAATGCATCTATCATTGCCCGTAAGACAGATCCTTCAGCAACCAGAGGAACAAGTCCAATACAGTGTTTGTTTAAAGTATTGATTTACCAGGACTGGATTCGCTTAGCACAGTCGGCATTCGCACAACGATATATTTTCCCTATCGAACTGTGGACGATTGGAGATGTAGCAAATAAGATTTACCCAACAGACGACGACTTAGAAAAGTTCCGAGGTTTGATTAACCAAGCAGTTCAGAACCCTCCATTCAGTATGGTATTTCCTCCGTACGTGCATTATGAACCTCTTAGCACGCTTGGAAAGAATTTTCCTATCAATGCTGAGTACGATTACATTCTAGACCAGTTGCTAGTAGGTATGGGTGTGAACAAGAACATCGTATTAGGAGAAGGTCCGTCGTTCAGTAACGTCAAGACAATGGCGTTGCATAAGTTGATGATGATTTATAAGGTCACAAGAGATGAGTTTGAAAACTGGATTCTATATAAGTTCTTCAAGCCTATTGCAGAGAAGAATAACTTCTATACTACAGATGGTGGCAAGAAGAAGTTGATTCTCCCACAGATCTCTTGGAACAAGTCATTAGACATTGAAGAGCAGGAAGCTGAGAGAAAGGCAATTCAAGATATGCACAAAGATGGATTTGTGTCAACGGAAACGTTGTACAGCAAATTCCCTTCACTTGACTTTGCTACAGAACGAAAGCGATTGGAAGACGAAGTTGGAACAATTTGGGACAAGGCTGGTGGCAAAGGACGATTGCCAGCTAAAGCACCTAAGTTGTCTGGTCCGGGTGGAGCTGGTGGTGGAATTGGATTGGGAGTTGAACCTCCTATGCCAATCGAACCTGGTGAACCTGGGGAAGGTGGAGTTCCTGGAACTCCTGGAATGCCTGGAGCAGAAGTTAAACCAGGTGAACCTGGAGCACCTCCGACACAACCAGGAGCGAATACTCCTCCACCAACTAACACGCCTCCCGCACCTCCAGCAGCACCTGTGGTCTAAGGAGAATAAATGTTAACACTGTTAGCGATACTAAAGACAATTGCTGGGGCACTCGACAAGTTATTTCATTTCACCGTTGCGTACTGGAAACAGATGCTGATGGGAATTGGAGTACTAGCAATTGGTATGACGCTCCTTCACTTAAAGGGATGTCATAAGAAAGGAACTACAAATCCTAGCAACCCAACGAACGTAAAACTTCCTATCACAGACAAGGAAGAGATTATCGTAAGCAACAATCAAGTTCAAGTTGTGTCTCGAAACGCATCAGGTCAAACTGTTGTGAAGACAGTCACTGGAACTAGAGGTGCTAAGGTTGAGGTTAAGAAGGACGGAACAATTAAGGTAACAGAAAAGACTCACGGATGGGCTTTGAATCCAATGTTGGGAGCCGGTATTAACTCAACAGGACCCAAAGCAGTCATCGCTTATGAAATCTACTACTACAAAAAGTTGGACTTGATTGGTGGTATGGGTGCTGATAAATTCTTTTCACACACAGCATTCTTTGCCGCAGTTGGTTACACGCCAATCAATAAGTTCTTTCATGGTAACACTTCATTCTGGATTGGACCTATGATGGACGTTGGTGGTGGTAAGGGAGTCATGGCAGGGTTTGCACTAAGGATCTAATATGGCAATTCAAAAGAAAGGTGTAGCAGTACCAATCATAGTAGTCAAAGGTGAGGACGAAAAGAAGAAAGAAAAGTCCCACGAAAAAGACTCAAAATAACGCCGTCTCAGAAGAACTCGTTTACTCGCACACATAATCTTTCGCGATTATTATATAGAACTGCTGTTTAACGTAGTATCGATACGCGAAGGAGACGATTATGCAAGAAAAACAGGACACTGAGAAGTCGTTTGTTACGACTGACGAAAGCACAGGGAAGACTGAACTAGACTTATCAATTTTTCTGCGAACTTTAATTCAGCGCTGCATGGGAAAGGCACTCGACTATGGTCGAATGTCAGGAATGTCAGACAGATCACTTACGCAATTCGAAAGAAGCGTAAAGGACGAATTTTATAAGATTATCAAAGATGGAACAAAAATTCTCGAGGAATTCGGATATTCAAATGGAGAACCGCCAAAGTAAGTATCAAGAATGGGTAGAGAATCTCGTTAAAACCAAGGCAAATCAGGAAAAAGAAGAATTTAGACAGGTTATAGCTGCTGGAAACACCAGACAGGACTTAACTAGACCCACTTTAGAGAGTCTGCTACAACAAGGTTACACGACAGTACAGTGGGATTCACAAGGATCGCGCGAGCCAAAGTGCATGGAGTTGCAAAATATGCAATGGACCTTGGCGGACTTTCTTACAGGTCTGATGCACGATGCGCCGATGTTTGAGAAATCCCACCCCGGGTGCCTTTGCAAGATAGTTGTAACAGGTCCGGGTATGCAGAACACAGTAATCGACACCTTCGGGAATGTCGAAACGATTTAAGGACACTATGCTAAAGAAATTCGGAATGCAACTTAAGATCGCAGCAGCAGGGTTGACAATGGAAGACGTTGTCGTAGAACGCCCAGCAGGATCTCAAAGAGTTGTAGAGACAAAACGTTCAGACTTTCTATATTTTAGAGCTCGTGCTATCAGCGCTGGGGATCAAGGACCTCGAAACGCTGAAGGTTGCATGGAACCGAACCCTAACGGAAACGGGGACTACTTTCCCAAAGCAGAACTGGAAAAGTCATACAATACATTCGTTGGTTCTAACCTATTTTTAAACCATGAGTCAGATCACCCTATTAAATCAATAGGAAAGATCATTGACGCATATGCAGTTGAAGATCCAGAGACTGGTGAGTATTACGTTGAGTGTTTGTCAAAGATCGACAAGAAACTCCACCCTGAAATCGCTCGTAAAGTTGAGACTGGCGAACTTGATAAGGTTTCAATGGGATGTTCTTGCGAATCTTCAATGTGTTCAATCTGCGGTACAGCAATTCATTCCGACCAAGATAGAAAGTGCGATCACCTTTCACCTAGCGGATTACTTAAGACTTACACAGCATCAATCGATTTACCAGAGTACGGTATTCAGAAAGGTCACCCAGCGAAAGCATTTGCTATTAACAGTGGGTTGACTTTCAACGAGTTGTCAATTGTTAATGTGCCTGCTGATCAAGCGGCTATTATTAAAACGATTATCTCGAACATGAAGTCACAGATCGCAAAGAAAGGTTCCTTAGACATTAGCGGAAAAGAAATTCTTGCTCAATTCGAAACCGTTCTTGCGAAACTTGATGAGGCCACAGTCGCTTCAGTGAAAGCAGAATTCTGTGGGTGCCCAATGCCAGAAAAGAAAACAATTGACGTTGACGAAATTTTAGCGAAATTGAATGGTTCAGAATATGAACGCCTTCAAGAACATATCGCAAAGAAGCAAAACAGAGACGTACCAGAAAAGAAAGCAGTTCAAGCTGGACCAACGGAGAAAGAAATGAGCTGGTTCAAAGACCTATTGATGAAGGCAGACAACTCAATCGCTGGCAAGATTTACAAAGCTACACTAAAGAGATTAGCTTCTGAGGCTCAAACGCCCGAAGAAAAACCTGTAGAAGCTGCAATGGAAAAAGATGCATACATCGAAGAATCAGACGGCAAGTATTGCGTAAAGTCACCCAAGAATAAGTCTTGGAGTGGTGGATGTTATGAATCTAGACCAGCAGCGGAAAAGAGATTACAGGAAGTGGAGATGTTCAAACATATGAAAAGTTCAATTCACGCAGAATTTAAGAAAGAGGGCGAACTTGCAAAGTCAACGTGGACACTCTTTGATGGCGATAAGGCACTAGTAACAGCAACTCTTGGTCAGATTTGGGGAACCGAGTTGAAAGCTAATGCTGAATGGGCATCAGGTACTGAATACGGTACAGCGCTTGTAGAAAGATTTTTAGATAAGGATAATGGTGGAGTGGCAAAGATGGCTGAACTACTTGGTGTCGAAGCAGACAAGAGTGGTGACACTTCAATCAAGACAACTTATGAAATCGGTGGAGATCATCCAGGTTCTAGTGCAAAGGGACCTACTGCTCCTGCTGGTAAAGATTTAAAGACGGAATATGCAATCGGTGGAGATAAACCAGGCGCAAGTCAGAAAGGACCTGCAGCACCTAAAGGTAAAGAGACCAAGACGGAATACGCAATTGGTAAACCTGATGTCGCAGGTGCTTCAAAGATCAACCCAGCTAACCCTGCAGAGAAAGATGCAAAGAAATCAGCAGAGGGAGTTGAAGCAGATTACAAAGCGGGAGATCATCTATTAAATAATATGCCGAAGTCAGAAGTTAAAGATGCTGACAAGGCAATGAATGACTTAGACGCTAGCAAGAAAGTAGCTCACCCAATGGATTCAGTCGCTCCTGCATTAGGCACACCAGACGTTGCCGTGAACCCTACAGCTGCAATGTGTCAGGTTTGCAAAATGGCAATGCCTCAGTGCACTTGTGCTAAAGCTGCTGCACCTATGATGGATGCTCCAATGGATGCACCAGTTGCTGATCCAATGGCACCAGAGACGTCACCTATTCCTCCTGCAGCACCTGCTGTCGATCCTATGGCACCTCCAATGGATCCTATGGCACCCGCTGCACCAGAAGCAGGTAGTGTATTTGACAAACTTCAAGACAAGATAATGCTTGGTGAGAACTATGAAGCACAGAAAGATCTCAAGACCAAAGAAATTATTGTTATGAAGGACGGCAAGGAAGTAAAGAGATTGCCAGATGGATTTGGTGATGATGTTCCTACCGTTATGAAGTTGCTTCAAGAGATCATGAACATCAAACCTGAAGGTGAGAAGAAAGAATTCCCACCTAAGAAAGATGACAAACCAGCAGAAGAGAAGTCAGAGAAAGAACCAAAGGAAGAGAAATCAGAAGAACCTAAGGAAGAAAAAGAAGACAAACCAAAGGAAGAAAAATCTGATGAGTTCCCTTCTGAGGCATTCGCTTCTCAGAAAGCTGAATTGACAAAACAAGCTGAAGAGCTTAAGAAGAGAGAAGAAGCTTTGAAGACAGCAGAATCAAAGTTGAACGCTGGCAAGTTTGCTTCATCTCTTAACGCACGACAGCAAAAGTGTCAGAAGATCATTGAGACAATGTTAGCTAAGGATATGTTGGATGTCAATGAAGACGACATCGCAACTGAACTAGCCAAAGGCGCAAAGTTATTAGACGCACGACATATGAGTCAGGTTCACGCTATCAACGCTCAGATTAGAGCATTGATCGCAATGGACGACAACTCATTAGAAGCTTTTGCAAAGTCAGTTGAAGCAGTGAAGAAAACAGCTGTACAGAAATCAGCTTCAAGACTTCCTACTCTAAGCACAAAGATGGATTGGAGTGCTGAGACGAGTATGGAAGAAGACATTCGCTCTATCTTCTCGTCCATGGGGACGTTGAAGGGAAAATAATTTCGACTGAAAAGTCTAAAAGATTAAAAGGTTGAAAGATAAGCGAGCTACCGAATTGTACTAGTAGTGTACAATTGCAGGTGAAAAGAGAAAGTAACGAAACGTTAAAAACAAATCTACTAATTAGAAGCAACCAAGGAGACATAAATGGCACTTAGACAGATTCACACAGTAAATCGATCCGAGGGTGCACTTCCTAAGACTGGTGTAGTTATTATCGCCGGCGAAGTTTTGTCGTGGTTTGACGCAAGCCATGTTCAACCTTACGCAGACGCTACTGGCGCCGCTGTTCCGTACGGAGTCGCAGCTGAATCGACATCGATTCTACCGCTCGCATCACCAAGTGGTTTGACAGCAGGACAAGGATACGACTACACGAACTTCGCAAGAGGTGGATTGGTCGGAGCTTACATCAACGGTTCAGAATTAGAATTGTATGATGATGGGCATGGTCTTCCCTTTGACAACACGGTCACATATGCGCTAAACGCACCTGTGTACACGAATGCAAGTGGAAAGATTACTTCCAGCGCTGCAACAACCACGGCACCTGTTCAGGTCGGAAGCGTAACAGCATTCGACGTAGCAGGACCTGGTACAACAACCCTTCGCGTAAAGTTCACTCTATAAACTAGAACAGAACCTTTACAGAAGTAAAACGTTTTAAACATGATCACTCGCGAGAGTGACTTGTACATTATTCTCAAGGAGACAAACAGATGGAAAAGATGGAACAAAAACCAGCTGATGACCAGATCTACAGCACACCTGGAGTTCATGTCACAGCTGCCCAAGTTGAAGAAAAGTTAACGCGTTTGATGCAAAGCCCTGGTGGTTTGCAGAAGATCGCTCAGCAAATGCTATCGCCCCTAAAGCGAGATCTTTTGTATGAAGGTCGCATTCGTCAGCTTTTCCAGACCTACAAGCTCGCACTAGGTGAAGAAGCCGTGTTCGACGCTGATGTAGATGTACCCGCAGCAGCTATCTCGGTAGAAGGATTGCCTAGACAGTTGGAAGTCCTAGCAGATCGTATTCGAGTGGAAACTTCACCGATCGCTGTTAGACCTGCAATTCGATGGAACGAATCAAACTTCCGCAAGTATGATATTCTTAACAGAACTCAAGAACGTGCGAAGGCTTCGATCATGTTCCAAGAAGACACAAAGGGGTTCAATCTAATTGATTTCGCCTCAGGCCTAACGAATCAGTCACCAGAAGCTGGATTGGCTGGAACGTCGGCTGCAACAAACAACCCAACGGTCCTAACGGATACTGGTAAGTTGTCAATGGAAGTACTAGTCGAAGGTATCGTAACACTTCGTTCTAAACTCTTGGTGGCTTCAAAGATTTATTTGAACCCTCTTCGAACTAAGGACTTGATGTTGTTCAATACCACAACGGCTGGAACGGGCGGAGCTGGTATTTTCGCACCTAACTTCCAAGACCAGGCTATGAAGGCCGGAAAAGTAGGAAGCATCTGGGGATGTGACGTCCTAGAGTCGATCGTTGTTCCTTCGGCGAACGTATACGTTCTTGCTCCTGCTGACTACCTTGGTGTCTTGGCTGTACGTACCGACGTGTCAGTTGAAACCTTGAAGGATGTCAACCAAATGGCAGACGTATTTGCAATCTGGGAAGATATCGGATTCTTGATTCGATGGGCAAAAGGTATCGTAAAGATCACCATTAGCTAAAGTCAAGGCTGTAAAGCTTTGAAGGACCGTTGTTATTTGAGTAGGCTAACTCCGAAAGGACTGTGCTGGAAGAGTAACAACGGTCTTTTACTAAACTCATTGAAATCTCAAAATGTTCTATATCATACTTCTTGATATCTATGTAGAGACACAAGTGATTTTAGTAAAAGACTAAAAAGAAATGATGTGCGTTGATTCGAGTGGGTTCGTATTCTAATAGTCGTTAGAGAGTGACTATAAACCAACTCAGGAGAAACAATGCTTATAACAAATGGCGTACATAACAACTTGTTAGTACCAATTACCCTTCCAATTCCCGGGTATGATGCAAATCACGCACCTGTAGTAGTTCCAGCAAGCACAACAGTTACATTGCTAGGAAACATTACTCCAGATCAACTAGAAGCAATTCAACCAACATTGCATCTATTGATTGCTGATGGGTCGTTATCACAAA
>Ga0206898_10285_pt1 | contig 13370 bp, 11 predicted proteins | sample Alteio_BWOrgHeat_50_FD_153237 | JGI IMG/M metagenome (GOLD analysis project Ga0206898, IMG submission 153237) | Enriched cells from forest soil in Barre Woods Harvard Forest LTER site, Petersham, Massachusetts, United States -... | ecosystem: Environmental > Terrestrial > Soil > Temperate forest >...
GCTTTTCCGCTTTCCATATAGTAGTGCATGGCAAGAGAGGAATTACCCAGTACGGTAGTTGGCACCGTAGAGGAAGGATTCAGGTGCGTGACAGCTAAACCCAGATAAAATGAACGCGAAGTGTAGTTGATTCCAAGATCGGCCGTTCCGGATAATTGTTGATTTGGATATCCGGTGGTAGCAGTTAAGTTGTCTTTGAAGATAATGTCACTCCAATTAAATGTATAGTATGAAATTCCTCCGCGCAGTGCGAGTGAAACCGTGCCGGTATAAAAAGGAAAGCGATAAGCAAAGGAGCCCAGTAAGCCCGTGAGCGCCTGAGGACCGGCCGTTTGAGAGAGCACGGAAAGACCTAGACCTATGTGTTTTTTTTTGAGAGGTGCCTGGACAGTCAAATAATTCAGTTTGGGTGCACCATTTATCCCTACCCATTGCTCGTGACTGATCAGGGAAATATTCAGGTAGTCTTTGCTGGCCGTAAATGCCGGGTTGATAATGCTGTGGTCAAATGCATACAAATTGTAAGGTGCGTCCTGCTGACCGAAAAGCGGCAGGTACCCAAGAAAAAAATAAATAAGCCATATCCGTTTCATGTAGTCTTATCCTGAATTAATGAAACAACTGCACCCAGCCTTTGTAAGTCTTGTCCGCTGTTTTCGCGAAATAATAATAGGTGCCGGCCACCAAAGGCTGTCCACTCTGATTAGAGCCTTTCCACGAAACCTGGTCATTGTCGTAGTTTTTACCATCCCATACCAAACTTCCCCATTCGTTAAAAATGCTGACTTCGTTTATGGGGCTGTTCTCTATGCCATCAATGACCCAATAATCTTTACCACCATTTAGGCCGGGACCAAAACCACTGTAAAAAACGAGTTCACACCCAATACTCACACGTACAGAATCGCTGGCCTTACAGGCATTTGTGTCGGTAGCTGTGACGTAGTATATAGTTGACAAAGAAGGCGTACAAACCGGGTTTGAAAGGGTCGTGTCGCTTAATCCGGCTGAAGGGTGCCAGGCCCATTGGGCGCCACCGTTAACCTGAAGCTGGACATTACCTCCCGGACAAATGTGTTCTTCCGGCATTTGATTTAAGGTGGGAAGTGGTTTTACACGAATGAATACAGAGTCGTATGCAGCGCAGGTTACAGACGGGGAAGAATAGGATTTGCTCACTTTTACCTTCACATAACCTGAATTCACCTGAGTAGCGAAGGGATTGGATATGTTGGTTGAGCTTAGCCCAGAAACGGGTGTCCAGTTATAGGCTGTTCCTCCGCCTGCTTTTAGCTGAATCCGTGTGCCTTTGCAAACTGCCGTATCGGTATAACTTAAGGTAGGAGTCGGTAAAGGATCGACAACTACCAAAGTACTGTCGGTCCAGGAACAGCTTGTTGAATCCACTACTGTTACAAAATATTTTTGATTAGTCGTAGGGTTGGCTACCGGTGAAGCACAGGTGGTGCAGGTAAGATTGGTGGAAGGAGACCAACTATAAGTCCCGCCGTCACGTGCAGTCATGGTTACTCCATTTCCTTTACACAAGCCATATGCAACAGGGAGCTGGATGTAGGGATGTACCAGCATAAGTGCAAGATTCGTCTGCAAATCAGCACCAGAGCTGTTTGTTGTACTGAGGTAGACGTTATAAGCACCAGGGGTCGGGTAGCAAACGGTCCCTGGGTTTTGCAGATTGGAAGTGGCGGGAGTCCCTCCGGGAAAAACCCATAGCCAGGTTGTAGGGCTGTTGACACTATGGTCAGTAAACTGTACACAATCACCATGACAAAAACTGGAGCTGGTAACGGTGAAAGCGGAGTGAGGAGCGAGCGTATTCCAACGTGCAGTAGGTCCGGTTGGATTCCCTCCTGCAATATCGAAATCGCCACCGGCATGAATCTTACCTCCATAGTTGGCGAAGCAGCGGACAAAATAATCCATTCCACTCTCCATGGAAGACCAGCTGTTCCCGGTTAAACTAGTCACGAAATTTCCATAATTGGTAAATGCACCACCTATATATAGGGTGGGACCAATTGTTTTCAGCGAAAGGACTGTGTTGTTCATTCCATTTCCGCTTGCGCTCCAAATAATTCCATTCCATGTACCTATATTGTTAGCTGTGTTACCTCCCAAAATAGTGAACTTCCCTCCCACAAAAAGATAGCTTCCATAGGTCTCCAAAGCATAAACCGCATTATTTGCGCCGGTACCCAGTTTCGACCAGGTGCTTCCATCCCAGGAAGCAATATTGTTCGTTGCCGAACTACCTGCCTGGGAGAAGACTCCACCTGCATACAGCTTTCCATTGTATACGGTAAGAGAATAGATGGCACCGTTAGTCCCTCCGCCCACATCGGTCCAGATGCTGCCATTCCATTTTACGATATTACTTACCGGAATACCATTGGCTACGGAAAAATTGCCCGCCATGTACAATTCCCCGTTAAATACGGTCATAGCATGAATAAAGTCTTTTGATGTGTTCCCAATACCACTGCCTAGGGCGGAGAATGAAGTGCCGGTCAGCGATGCGATTCGTGCCGCAGAAGTGCCTCCAATTGACGTAAACTTACCGGCTACATATATTCCGCCGTTATAGAGTGTGATGGCATAAACCGAGTCGTTTGCACCTTTGCCGACAGGCTTCCACGAGGCCCCGTTCCACACGGCTATGTTGTGTACCGTATCGGATGCAGCGGATAGGGTTACGAACCCTCCGCCGGCATAGAGGAGGTTATTGACTGTGTCGCTAGTGAGGCAGTAAACATGTCTGGTATGCGTGGCATTGGACAATTGTCCTCCTACAAGTTCCCATGTCTGTGCCCTGCCAGTAAAGGAGTGGAGTGCAAAAAATAAAAACAGGAAGAAAGCCTGAAAACGGGACAATTTCATAAATGAGTGAGGATATCACTTGCAATTTAATATAATATATGGAATGTACAAAAAGCATTTTCACAGGCTTAATCCCAATGGTTAAGCCAGGAAAAAAGGAGTAAGAGGCGGGACCTATCTAATCAGCAATGTTCAATCCTCTCTTGCCTTTACCAGGAATGGTATGGGTTGATTATTTCCCGAATTTGTAGGCGATGCCTACCCCAAGTATTTCCTTAAACTGAACCTTGGGGCCATTGGATTGAACAGAGCCGTCGGCATTGAGTATTTTGATATTGATCTTGTCATCATACATCAATTGGGTGGCGAGACTGGCGGTCAGATATTTATTAATCTTCATCGCGATCAGCATTTCCCAGTTTACGACTACATTCTGCGGATTTTTCAGGTAATTACTGAAGAGTTCTACCTTGGTTTGCAGGTTTACATTCTTCATAATATCCTTTTTGAAGGCAGCTTTCAGGTATCCTCCATATTCTTCCAAATGGTTTTTTCCGGGAGTGATGATATAGCCTCTGGCGTCATACGTTGCGGGTTGAACTCCAAAGCCACCAGCATTCGCAATAGTGGGTGCGTTGACAATAGTTTCTTTCCCGGTTACAGGACCGATAAACAGCGAAAAATAATCTCCTAATTTATAATCCATACCTAATGAAAATACAAAGAAACCGGGAGCCATGAAGCGGGAAATAACATTGGAATCATTCGGGTAATTGTACCCGTTATCAAACTGAGATTTAAAGTTGAACAGTGCACTGTAGAACCAATGCTGATTAGAAGTGGTGTGCCCGTATTTTGAACTGAGGTCGATCTTATCGTCTGTCTTGCGTGGACGGTCGTTGCCAAGTTCTGTTTTTCCATAAGCAAGGTCAAGGGTGTTGTCCCAGGAAGAAGGTCCCTTTTTGAAATTGGCAAAAAGACTCACATAAGCCGTTCCTGCAAGTGAGTTTTGCCCTCCGGCAGCCCAATTGGTATAGCTGGCTTGTGAGAAATTAAGTCCCATGACTCCACCTGTCTTCCAGTAAGAGGTGTCTTTCTTTACCGTATCGGCCAGAATTGTTGCTGTAACTGCATGAGTAAGTAACAAGGAACAGAGAATGCTGAATAAATGCTTCATCGGAAAAATTTAAATAATGTGCGAATGTATTGCAAAAAACGATACGCTTCAACACCTTGGGCGGGAGAAGGAAAATGCAAGACGAATTTTAGTTTCCTGAAGACTAACCGAATAAGATCAAAGAAGACGATAAAATCAAGAAGAGGGAGGAGGATCAGGGAAGTCTTTCACAAATCGGTAAATATTGAAGTCAGGTTTCTCGATTTCATTCTGAAGCAATTTTTCAAGAAGGGGCTTAGACACCCCGCGCATCCTTACTTCGGCGAGCAAACGATATACCTTTTCGGTGAGAAGCAGTTTTCGTTTGCTTTTCGTTCGGGCCCCCCACTGCTTAAAGATAGCTTCTTTCAATTCATTCATTCCTTCCCCTTTTGTAGCGGATGTTTTTATCACGGGAATGTCGAGGTCATGTTTTGAAGCGACGAGTGAGAGGAGATTTTTAACAAACAGATCGGCTCCGTCCCGGTCGCTTTTATTCACTACGAAAATGTCTGCAATTTCCATGATGCCGGCCTTAAGTGTCTGCACTTCATCTCCGGCTTCCGGCACCAGCACCAGAATAGAAATATCGGCCAAGCCTGCAATTTCAACCTCGCTTTGTCCGACCCCTACGGTTTCGAGAATAAGCAGATCGAATCCAAAAGAGCGCATCACATCGGTTACTTCAATGGACTTGGCTGACAGTCCACCCAGGGCTCCGCGTGTAGCTAAAGAACGAATGAAGACCTGCTCATTCGTAAAATGTTCGGCCATCCTCAGTCGGTCTCCAAGAAGCGATCCGTTTGTAAAAGGAGAAGTGGGATCGACAGCAACAATTCCAACCTTTTTTCCCTCCTCCAGACTAGCCTTGATGAGCATGCTGATCAAGGTGCTTTTGCCCGCACCGGGAGGACCGGTTATGCCTATGACCGGAACTGGCTTTGGAAAGGTGAGACTGGTGAGAAGCTCCTCATACCCCTCCAATTCGTTCTCCACACAGGTGATAGCCCTTGCCAGAGCACGGGTGTCGCCAGCTTGCATGGCTTTCAATAGCAGGGAAATAGGAGTCATCCGGGCAAAGATAGGAAATACTTACCTTTGCCTTATGCCCGAAATTTCGGTTGTCATTATTACATTTAACGAGGAGAAAAATATCGCGCGCTGCCTCGATTCGGTAAAAGGTATTGCCGATGAGGTAGTGGTGGTGGATTCTTTTTCATCTGATCGGACAGAAGCCATTTGTCTGGAACATGGGGTCCGTTTTGTTACCCATGCTTTTGAAGGACATATTGAACAAAAGAACTGGGCCATTACTCAAGCCAAATACCCGCATGTGCTTTCTCTGGATGCGGACGAAGCGTTGGATGAAACACTGAAGCAATCCATCCTGGAGGCAAAAACTAACTGGAAGTTTGATGGGTACGCAATGAACAGGCTTACCAACTATTGCGGTTCCTGGATTCATCACTGTGGCTGGTATCCGGATACAAAGCTACGACTCTGGGACTCCCGAAAAGGATCCTGGCAGGGAATAAACCCTCACGATGAATACCGGCTGAATGTGCCCGGAACCACGAAAGGTTTTTTAAAAGGAGATATCCTGCATTACAGCTACTATACCCGTGAAGACCATTACAAGCAGGTGAATTATTTCACCGATATCCTTGCCAGGGAATATGACAAACGGGGCAGGAAAGGAAGCCTGCTCAAACTGGTACTTAACCCTGCTGCTAAGTTTCTGGGAGATTATTTTTTGAAGCTGGGCTTCCTGGATGGGCATGCCGGCTTTACTATCAGCCGCATTTCGGCATACGCCACCTGGCTGAAATACGCAAAATTGCGGAAACTACAACATGAGCAGACCAGTCACTAACCTGTCAGCAGTCATCATCAGCCGCACCGACAGTATTGGTGACGTCATGCTGACCCTGCCCATGGCAGGTATCATAAAAAAACAATACCCCAACTGCCGTGTTGTTTTTCTTGGCCGTTCTTATACCAAGGCGATATGCAATTGCTGTGAACACATCGATGCGTTTCTGAACTGGGATGAAATCAAAGGAATGAGTGAGACAGATGCGGTAGCCTTTTTCAAAGCTCAACACGCAGATGCAATAGTGCATGTGTTTCCTGATAAAGCCATTGCCCGACTGGCGAGTAATGCAAAAATCCCACAAAGGATTGGTACAAGCCACCGACTATATCACTGGTGGACCTGCAACCGGTTGATCAATTTTACCCGCAAGAATTCAAAAGAACACGAAGCCCAGTTAAATTTGAAACTATTGCCTGGTATTGGCTTGGAAGTCCAGCCTTCTTGCGCAGAAATCAATTTATTTACTGGTTTTACCCGGTTGCCTGCATTACCTACAGCATTTTCGAAATTAGTGGACTCGGATAAGTTTAATCTGGTCTTGCATCCGCGATCGAAAGGCAGTGCCCGGGAATGGGGTCTTGAAAATTTTTCCCGCCTGGTTTCGCTGCTCCCTCCTGACCGGTTTAAGGTGTTCGTCTCCGGTACCCGGGAGGAAGGCGAAAGTATGCGTACGTTTATTGAATCCCACCCCATTGTTACCGATCTTACCGGGAAACTTACTTTGGAAGAGTTCATTGCTTTTCTTGCAGCGACTCAAGGAATTGTCGCTGCAAGTACGGGCCCCTTACATGTGGCATCGGCACTAGGGAAAAAGGCTATCGGTATCTATGCACCGATGGTTCCCATTCACCCCGGACGATGGGCACCGATAGGCGTGCATGCAGAATATCTGGTAAAAAATGTTTCTTGTACCGATTGTGTACGAAGTGGTGACTGTCATTGCATCCGGGAAATCACCCCCGAAGCGGTGCTTGCAAGATTAATGCTACCTGCTTAATTGCGTCTGGCAATGAGTAATGGCTGAACTTGTACTTGATTTGAAAGAATCACCCGAATAAAATAAGTTCCTTCCGGGAGATTACCTGTATCCAGTTTGTCTGTTTCATCCGGAAGATTTCGGGTGAATACACATTTCCCGTTTACATCCAGTATTTCCACCACTGCTTTGGGTGACCAGCTATCCATGATCAGGGTAACTTCGTTGCCTGCCGGGTTGGGAAATGAAGTGAAAAGTAACCCTTTACCAGGCGTTGGGTCTGGAGCAATACCGGTAACCAATACAGAATCGACTACTGTGGAGGCTAAAGGGTGTGGGAAAGGAAAAGGTGTGTAGCCCGGTTTTGCAAGCAGGTGGTAATCGCGGTTCTCTGTAAAATATTGAGGTTGGAAATTATAAAAAACTGAAGAGCTATATGTTCCGGCGTAGGGAGTGAACGTTATGTTCCAGGAAAAAAGGTCCCCATCCCCGTTGAGTCCGCTTACTCCGCTGTTAGAGGCCCCAAACCATAACCCGCTCAAATAACCGGGTTGGGTAAAGATCGGATAAGACTGTGTTCCATTTACATTGTCATCAATAATGCCTACTGCAAAACGGTAGCCCTGGATGTAGTTGTCGTGAATTACTGCATCCCCCGACTTAATGAGTACGCCGTTATTCGACAATTGTTGGGCGCTTTGTCCGGCCGTAATCGGGGTGCCATCCGCGAATGTGGTGTTCACCACCGTATCGTTGTACACTTCCACTGCCCGTGTGCCGTAATAGTTCAGTCCTGGTGTCATGCGGGCTGCATGCGCATCAATGGCATGATCCCCTCCTCCGGCAATGTTGTTCAATACCTTGTTGTGGCGGAAGACATACAAGCCGCATCCTCCTGCAGCAATGGAATGGCGGTGAAAATCGAAGGTGTTGTTTTCTACAAAAATGAAGTTGGAACTCCCCAGGCGAGGGTTAATGATCCATTTGTTATTCGTGCCGAATACAGCCACGCCATATCCTTCACCAAGCGCATCCGGACCTTTGGCATTGTGATAGAATTGATTTTTCTGAATCAATCCTCCTACAATACTGTCATCATGTATGACATAAATGGCTGCACTGCCGAAATATTGAAAGCGGCAGTTGCTGATTACAAAATCAACGCACTGCACCATTTTGATCCCGATATCACAGGCTAAAGACAGGCCATCTCCGGCGACAAGACTCGGCTGTTTGCTGTTAAAACAAATACCGGTAACCTGGATATGGGAAGATAAGTTGCTTGCAATGTTAAAATTTAACATGCCATCCCAAGCCGGGCTGTTACTCAGGAGGGAATCGGAGGCGGAGGAAGAGCGGTAAAGGATTGTCTTGGTTATACCATGTCCGCGTATGGAAAGAAATTTGTTTATCAGCACACTCTTATTAAGTACGAACTGCCCGACAGGCAGGTCCAACTCGTCCCCGCTGTGTGCACTGTTCACTGCAGCCTGAAGGAGGGGTTGAATGTCAGCATTGTTCCCGGGACTTGACACCTGAATAACCGTTGCCTTGGAGGAAATACCACCAATCAGAAGCGCGCTCAAAACAACCAGAAGTGATTTTCTCATGGAGTTGGCTTTTAAGGAATGAAAGAGGTATCAGTAAGTCACTCTCGGGCTGGTAATGCTCGCCAGCAGGAAAGGATAGTCAGAACGAAAATCGAATCGAAAAGAAATGAGTTGAACCGGATCAAAAATAGGCAGTGCACCAGCCCTTGTCCACTAAAAAACGGCTAAAAGGAACCTGTCATAAAGCACTTTGGAGCAAGGGTGGACATGGAAAGATGAAAGAGAGGAGGTGTGAAGGAAAGATTCCAGGTAACATTTATTTATAATATATTAATAAATTGAAAAAACCTATATAAGATATTTCTAAATGTATATTTATTACATTTATTCCCCACAAGGGTCAAACGGAGTTTGCCGAAAATCCGACAAAGAGTAGGTAATTCAAAGTTCAAAAAGAACACATCATGATCAATTACACTATCAATTACATTGTTTACACAGCAGGGCACCGGCACCACCATGCCGGCACGCAAACCCAGCTGATTCCTTCTGCTCCGGGAGTCTCCAACCCGGGAGAGCACTTCCCGGTATTTGCTTTTCCTACCCTACCTTACATGGGTACGAACCTGCCTTTTGCTTTTATGTCTGTAGTGGGAAATGCAGATAACAATCACCTGTATACGACTCCTGGTAACAAGGATGTGCAGACAGGTAACGTAGACATCAAGATAACAATCGTATATGCTCCTGCAGGCGGAGGTGACGGACATGGGGGGCCAGGGGTATGGGTAGACGCATTTAATGTGGATATCGGTGATTTCTCAGACAGCGATTTTATGCAGGTATACACGAATGGTAGCCTGGACAGTGCCCAGTCACTCGAAGCAAATAATGACGGTATCGTTTCCTCCGCTTCGGCAGAGGACATGCGAGCATACAACATGGTGGACGGGGTTCCTTTTTTGGAATGGGAAAAAGTAAACGGACCTACACTGACCAATGTGGATTACCAGCTGGCAAAAGGAGAGGGTGGAATTGTTTTTGCATTTTACCAGACGCCTCCGAGCAGCAGGCCTCCTGTTCCTTCGTATGTTGGAAATAATGAGGGCTGGATCTATGTTTCACCTGGTGTGATGGTAGATGGAGGAGGATTGGTTATTGGTCCGGATGGTGTACCTCACCCGGTTGATCCCTGGGGACCATTGGTTGCCCAGCTGATGAGTACCGTGGTTATCCTGTCGGTGGCGGTAAATATGGCTAAACGCGAAAAAGAACAAGTCATCGGTCTCGCCGCGAACCATCTGGATTCGCTTAAAAAAGCAGTTTCCAAAATGGAGCTATAAGCACAGTCCCGCCTGCAGTATAGTTACAGTGCCGGCTTCGCGCAGATAGCCGGCACTGTCATTTTCAATATTGGCTTAAGAGCCTATTGCCCAAGCAATTTTAGGGTAAGCGGAGTTTTCCCATCTGTGATGATGAGTTTGCTGCTGGGTGATTCCCCAAGTGCTTTCATTGCTTCGATGGTTTTCAATTTCAGCATCATCTCCGAGATGGAAGCGTTGGTTAGTTCCTGACTTTTCTTCTTCGCCTGTGCTTCAATCAAACTTCTCTCCGCATCATTTTTTTCTTTTTCCAGAGCGAAGCTCTGTTCCAGCCTCTCTCGTTCAATATTGGTTTCGATTTCACGCTTTTGCTTTTCAAAACTGAATTCCATCTCTTTCCGTTGTTTTTCGATACTGGCACTCGTTTCTTTTTTCTGACGCTGGATTTCCACATCCTGCTGTTTGGCCTGTTGTTCGGCCAATACCTTCTTTTCAATGGCCCGGTCGATATCATCCGGAACATCAATGTTGCGAACCAATACCTGATCGAATACAAACCCATAATGCCCCAGGTCTTTATTCATATCCTTATAGATGGCTATTTCGAGCGAATCGCGTTGAGTAATCAGATCTATGGCGTTGTAGTTGAGACAAGTTTCCCTGGCGATTGCTGTGAAATTATTCAGGATGATGGATTTCTCAAAGTTAAGCCCCAGGGTGAGGTAAATGTCACGGATGGCTTCGGGTTTGATGTGATAGAATAAAGTCAGGTCAGTTTTAGCTTCTACGCCTTCCCGGGTTGGAAGCGTCATCTTCAATGATAGTTCCTGGATTCGGGTGTTGAAGTGAATGTAGTGTCGACCGAAACCAACGGCATGACGGCCTTCGGAATAGTTGCCTTGCTGCAATTTACCCCGCACTACTTTTAAGCCAAGCTCTCCCGGGTGTATTGTTGTACAACTGGGGATGGTGAAAAGGGAAGTCAGGAACAGGACTAAGGTGACTGGAAGGAACACGGATTTGATATCCGTAAAACAGATGTGATACTTTTTCATGGCTGAGTGGATTAGTGTTTGGGTGAACAATCCCTTGCATGAATTGTACCGTTCATGAAAAATGCATCTGATCTAATGGAATTATAATTTTTGATCAAAGCCTTGGAGGCTTTATTCTAATAGGTTTTTAATGGATGTGGGACTTCGGGATTGACGAATCAGTCATGCCTCGCAGCTTCCAGAATACGGTATATATGGAGAATAAAAGGAAATAAAGCATCCATGCTTTCCTGCGCTCCACGTGTGGAGCCGGGCAAAGCAAGGATAAGTGTGTTGCCTTTGAGACCGGCAACTCCTCTGGAGAGCATGGAAAAAGGCATACGGTCCTGTCCGTAACTCCGGGCAGCTTCCATAATACCAGGTATCTCCCTGTCTAACAACGGACGGATTGATTCGGGTGTGATGTCGCGTGGGGACAAACCGGTGCCTCCGGTAAGTATGATGAGATCCATTCCCTTTTGTACGAGGGCAAGGGTATGGGTTTGAATTTCTTTTTCTTCATCGCGTATAACCATATAATCCCCAACTTGTATCTGGAGATTCTCTAGTTTATGCACAATGGCCTTGCCTGATTTGTCCGTCTTTTTACCGGATGATACGCTGTCAGAACATACGATGACGGCTGCCTTCAAGTCTTTGCGGTAGGTGTCCGTATAATCTGATTTTCCACCTTTCTTTTCCAACAAACGGATAGAACAAATCTCCAGTGATTTGTCAATGGGTTTCAACATGTCATACATGGTCAGCGCCACTACAGAGGCTCCGTGCATGGCTTCGACCTCCACTCCTGTTTTATAAATGGTATGTACTTCTACTTCAATGTGAATTTCGAGTCCTTTAATCTCATAACGGATAGCCGCATATTCTATAGGCAGGGGATGACAGTCAGGTATTACATCACTTGTGCGCTTGATTCCAAGCAGGCCAGCCGCCTTGGCCATTTCGAATACATCTCCTTTTGGTACCTGTTTGTTGACAAGAGCAGTGATTGTTTTTTCAGAACTGGCTTTTAGAATGGCTCCTGCAACTGCTATGCGGTGACTGGAAACTTTTGCTGTAATATCTACCATAGGCTTAAATATAGGGATACAAACATACGGTTTTTACAAGCCTTTCAGGTCTTCCGGAGTGTTCAAGTTGCGGAACAGGGTTTGGGAGTTGAACTGGGGAAGCATATCTGTATCGACGTATTGGACCTTGAAAGCTTCTAAAAGAACAGTTAGTTTCAATTCCCCTGCCTTTACTTTTTCTTCCCAGACACTTGAGATAGACTTTGAATAGACCCCACACAATGGATGTACCTGTCCGTTGGAAACGGGCACCGTAATGGGAGAGCCGCAGGATACGTCTTTCAGGTATTTCAAAAAGTCAGCAGTAAGAAATGGTGTATCGCAGGAGAGTATCAGGTTGTCGTTTTCTGAAGAATGGTGCAGACCGGTAAGAATGCCACCTGCCGGGCCTTTGTCAGGTATCAAGTCGGAATATACCTGATAGCCAAGGGATGCATAACCGGGATGAGAAGTGATAATCAGGATGTCAGATACAAATGGCCGAAGCAGGTCGGCAAGGATGTTGACGAGCTTCTGTCCATGAAGTTTCAACAAGCCTTTGTCTGTTCCCATGCGAAGGCTTTTACCTCCTGCCAGTATGATTCCATTCATTTTTTGGAATTCGCCTGAATCGTTTTATTTGCTGCTATCAGTGCTTTGTAAGCGGCGTTATGGAGGATAGTCGCATGGTCTTCTTCCGGAAAGTGGAGCAGTTGCGTGTGGGACCGGGAGTCGATTCCCGACTTCAGAAACGACTCCAGTTGTTCCGCATCACCAACCATCACTTTCCCTTCATTCCCAACCGCGATGACTACATTCACATTCTTGGGAGCATGTGCTTTCAGCAAGTCAGGCGTCTTTTTTAAAAGCGACTCGGTATCCCACCACAAGCTTGGACTCACCAGGATATAGGTCGTGAAGAGCTCTGGCTTCTTCAATAAAATTTCAGTACCTACCAGGCCACCTAGGGATTGTCCTATAATTGTTTTGCTTGCATTGGTCCTGTAATTGTTTTGGATAAAGGGCTGCAATTCTGTCTCTACGAAGGCAATAAAATTTTCAGACCCTCCGGTGGTCGGATAATCTTTTTTGTCTTTTGCAACCTGGGTAGGAAAAGTAAAATCTCTTCTTCTGTCTACATTGCCCTACCCGGAAACCCGGCATCGGTATTGACTTGTTATTATGAATACGTATCTCCTGCAATCGCACAACTGAGTGGCAAATCGGGCTTAGTTCCTGAAAAGATACAACTCCCTTTGTCGGTGGGATATCAAAAGACAACGGAGTTCGATCTCTTTCTAAAAGGCAGCCGAACTGAAAAACACGCAATTGTTCTGGACAAGCAGCAAAGCGACTCCATGCAGTCGTTTGCTTTTGCTGACTGTCTGATCCACCTCCCTGCCGGAAAGAAGACATATCACAAAGGAGAACTGGCAGAAGTACATATTCTGAGCACTGCCCCAATCACAACTACATACACACATTAATTTCTGTTGCCATGAATAAGTTCCGATACCTGAGTCTTTCTTTACTAGTATCAATCGGTTC
>Ga0206898_10246_pt1 | contig 13327 bp, 14 predicted proteins | sample Alteio_BWOrgHeat_50_FD_153237 | JGI IMG/M metagenome (GOLD analysis project Ga0206898, IMG submission 153237) | Enriched cells from forest soil in Barre Woods Harvard Forest LTER site, Petersham, Massachusetts, United States -... | ecosystem: Environmental > Terrestrial > Soil > Temperate forest >...
GGTACCAGGCGTCACTGTCTGTACGTCTCCCAGCCCCGAAAGGTTCAACTGGTTGCCAAATGTTGTACTGGAATACGAAAGCAACGTCGGGGCAACTGCAATGTTAATGTCGTAGGTTCCCAGAGCGGTCCCGTTTCCAAGGCCAGACACCAAAACATCAAAGCTTATCTGTGCTCCAACCATTACTGTCTGCGCGCTGGGAGAAATCGACAAGGTAACAGCGGCGGGGCAATTGAAAGCGAAAAGTACCGGAATGCCAGAACACAACAAGCGCAGGCAGCGGATTGCCCGTTTCCATGAGAGGGTAGTCATCGGTGTCTCTTACGGATGTGTGGCGCAGCGCGGGTAAGTACACAGCGTTGTGAGGATTCTTGCATCAAGTGCATCGATCTTACCGTCGTGATTCAGGTCGCGGGCATCGTTGGATCCATTCGCCGGTCTATTCAAAGCAGAATTTAAAATGTTGAGATCGGTTATATCCACCTTTCCATCGCCATTGAGATCGCCTTGCATTCCGCCCAGTACCTGAACGTTTACGGCCATCGACACACCATCGCTCCCATTAGGTGCTGTGATAGTGATGCTCGTCTGGCCCGGAGCCTGCGCAGTGACCAGACCGATGCCGTTTACACTTGCGATCGCGGGATTGGCGCTGGAGTAGGTGAGCACTGGTGAATTAATCGACAACGAACCTTGACCTGTCATTGCGATTGTATCGATTGGCAATCGCTGGCCGGGATACCTTAAAATAATTGGTCCCGTTTGCCGGAAACGAGTTATCACATTCGTCCCAACGCTTGGCACCACCAATGACAGCGGTGCAGACTGGACCGTTCCGCCGCCGACAATTCCTCCAGATGCGACGACGAAATATCGACCTGGTTGAATGTTGCTTGGAACTGCAAGGCTGAAGACGACAGTCGGCGCAGCCGACTGCGCGCTGGATGCCAATTGACTGCCAAGCAAGATCTCCTCACCAATCACTCCCGAGCTAGCCGCCACCGTTAACTGAACCGTTTGACCAGGCTGAACCACGGTGTCATTTGACGGCGAAACGATGGAAATGGTCGGAGCGCTTTGGGCAGCAACACGAATGCCTCCAATGGCCACAACTGCTATAGCCAAAACGGCGATACCGCGAATGATAGAAGTTGCACTGTCGATAGCCTTCATTTGCTGCTCCATGTAGCCGCCACGGTCACCGGGGTATTTAGAAGAGCCTGAACCTGGCTCGCGACCAAGCCCGAACTATCTACCAGATAATTCGCGCCAAAGCCATAAGCCAAAAGGCTCGCTGTACCCTCACCGTGAGCGTAATTAGAAAAGCACTGATTTGGTCCACACAACGCTGTAGTAACGATTCCCTGATTCATCAAAGCACTTGTAAGTGGAACGGCTCCGTCATTGCTTCGAGGGGTATTATTCCCGGTTGGGTTGACGGAGGTTATGCCGGGATCAAATATAAGGTCGAACGTCCCGCTCGTGTAGAGTTTAGCTAAGGGATCGCCGCTACCACACCACGAATGTACAAATTTGGCTGGTGCACTGATATCGATGTGACCTTCAATGTCACCGAGTTCGCCCGCCAGCATGGCCAATGGCACTGTTGGTCCGTGGCCTCGAAGGATCGCCAACTCCGAGCTTAAGTTAGCGCCTATTCCGTCTCCGTTTAATTCGCCAGCTGCACCGTGAGCGAACGTTCCATTCGCAAAGAGTGCGGAGGAGAACGATAAACGCCCGCGATTTGCCCCAATATTGCGCGCGCATTCTGACTCGGGAAATAGAGTCAGAATCGATAGCGGCGACCCAAAATGTGGAGTTCCAAGCGTGATTAATTTGTGAATATAGCCCTTATTAAAGTTGCCGTCTGCAAGGTAGTCGGGCTCCACGGCCCAGTAACGTGCAATGAGGCCGCCCATGCTGTGGGCGACTATATCCGCGCCCACACTAGCTGCCGCAATGCTGGCCGGATTGTCACCGAGCGCAAAACGAGTGAGAAACGAAACGATCTGCTCGGCGACATCTGAGGTGTTATAGGTGAATCCAAGGTGACTTTGTCGCGCATTCTGATGTATGACAGCCAAATCGATTGCGGGTAAGGTATTTACAATATCTATTTCGGTGGTGGGCTCATATTGCCAGCATGCCCCCGTCAAGCAGTTCCCAATTGTAGCTGAATAGAGCGGTTTACCATAATCTACGAGATAAACGCTGAAGTGCGATGAATCCGCGACTAGAGGCGTAAATGAGCTCCACGAAGAGGCATCCACGGCGAACCCGTGAATGAAGATAACGGGGGGACGGATTAACACTATATTCTTCGCGGCTGTGACTCCGTTGATTGTTATTGATACAGTGCGCTGAGCCGCGCTGGCATCGTTGGCTGTTGGTGAGTCGGGCCGAACAAAGTCGGAAGGTGCCCGAAATGCAACGAAAGCCATTGGTCCGCTTGCCGTAGAAACCGCGCTTACGACGACTGGAATCTGCGGTAGCGTGTCGCTAAATAGCGATCCTGAAATTGTCGGATCGAACGTGGTTGGATCAAAAATATAACCGTACTCGTCGATGCACTGGGGACTGCCGGGAGCGGCACATGTGTTCGGCGCAAAATCGACCGTGATCTGCTGACCTACTGAAGTGGCTGGAATCTGGATGACCACCTGAGCTACCCCGTCAGTAGCGACGCCTTGTACTGAACGTCCAAGACTCAAATCTGCAAGATATGGCTGACCGGGCTGTGCCGTTGCCGCCGTGGCGGCTGTGGTAATTTGGGCCCCGAACAGCATAGACTTGTTAGCGCCCTGCGGAACCGGATCAACCAGCGTGAACGACGAGGGCTGCGGGCTCGGAGATACCGGAAGGGCACCAACAATTCGAATGCGATTATTGCTAGTATCTGCGAAATAGATAGTACCGGACTGGCTCAGCGTAATTCCCGTGGGGAAATTCAGGAGCGCGCTGGTAGCTTGGCCACCATCGCCCGAAAAGCCACCTCCACCAGGGTGCGGGCCTCCGGCTAGTGTCGTGATGATGCCGTTCGGCGCGACTTTCCGAATGGCGTTATTAAATGAATCAGCTACGTATATATTCCCGGCCGGGTCAACAACGACGCCGACCGGTTGACCGAGATCGGCGCTCGTGGCAGGGCCATTGTCGCCGTAGGAAGTGCCTGTGTAGTTCAGCGGAACTCCGCCCGCTACTACTGAGACAACCGCCCCCGAAGTTAACGCGGGCGTTAACTTGAGAACATAACCGATGCCTCCGCTGCTGATGTCGGAAATATAGACGGTACCCGATGCACCGACCGAGAGGCGACCAGGTGCCCATAGTGGGGTTGTTCCATTATTTTGTGCAATGGTTGTGATGATTCCGTTCGTCACCTTGCGGATTCGCCCACCGCCATACTCAGCTATATATATATTATTTCCACTAGCATCGACGGTTACACCAACCGAACTTAGGCCAAAACTCGTTGCTGCACTGCCATCGCCTGCGGCGGGACCGATTGGAAAGGGTCCACAATTGCCCGCTACGGTTGCGATTATTCCATTTGTCGAGATCTTTCGGATCACATGGCAAGAGCCGTCGATGAAATAGAGGTTGCCGGAGGCATCGGCTGAGATACTGGAAGGTGACGTGAGCAGTGCCGCGCTGGCCGGACCGCCATCTCCCGAATATCCTTTCTTGGTTGGAAGGCCAGCGATGGTGGAGATGTTCCCACTCGCATCGACCTTGCGGATGATGTGGTTTGCATAATCAGCAATGTAAGCGTTTCCGGCAGAGTCAACCACTACGGAATCGGGTGCATTAAGCTGAGCCATAATGGCTGGTCCTCCATCACCCGAATATCCCGCCTTGCCATTCCCGGCGAAGGTATTGATCGTGCCCGGAGCTGGTGATGTCTGGCCATTTCCGACGAGACTAGCGAACAAAAAGCACCATAACAGAGATGTGACGTGGCGCATAGAGGCTATGCTATACCATCAGGAGCATGTGACGCCCTTTGGCTCTTGGCTTCACTTCTGCCAATTCGCCACGAGCGAAGGACGTTAACCTTTCGCAAATAGCGACGGTCCCTCCGCCGGAAGTCGCAAATGGGAATTGGGCTCGACATGGTTGTCATTGCAGCGTGATGAACACGCTACTCTGCGTTGAAACACCGCCTGCCGTAGCTTTAAGCACCTGATCGCCACTTCCGACGTTTGGAACGATGACATTGAGCTGATAGAGGCCCGCCTCGACGATACCCGCGAAGCTCACCGTGGCGGAAACGCCCCCAATAGTGACCTGCGGCAGGGTAATGCATGGCGCTGCCCCGCTGATTAGCTGCCCCGCCGGTGCGGGGCTGGTCGTTGGGCCGAATCCGACTCCGAAGAGAACCACGGTTTCCCCTGCCTTGACCGGGCGCGACGGATACGGCAAAGCGCCAATAGGACCGATGATGTCGTATCCCCCACCCGTGGTTCCGGGAGCGCCCGGCGTGCCGACGATGGCGGCGGGGTATTTCGCGTTGAGGAGACTGAACGACGGGCCGTAGCTGCCGAGATTGACGGTGGCCGATCCGCTGCCGCCGGGAGTCGTCACGGTGACGGTGACGGGACCGATATTCGCGTCGTCCGGTACCTGGAGATTAATCTGCGTGGGACTCACGGTTTGCCGTAGATGGTAACGCTGGTGCCGCCGAGCGAGGTCGGAAAATCTCCGTTCCAGGTATTGGTGGCGGCGGAAAGATTCGTGCCGTAGATGGATGCCCAGCTTCCGGGCTGCACCGTGGTGGCCGTACTGAATATCGGGACTACTCCGCTGATGGGTATCGACGGGGGCGTGTTGATGGGCACCGAGCCAACAATAATGAACGCACCGGGCTTTGATCCCGCACCGAACGACAGAGTGGAACGGTAATCAGTTAACACGGGATTGCCGAAGCTCAGGATATTGAAGTTGGTGACGGGAGAGGAAAAGGACCCGCCCGACAGCAAGTACGGTCCGAGTTGCGGGAGCGCCGTTTTGTTTATGAGGAGTTGGAATATCGCGCTCGTGCCGGTCTGCGCGATAGACCCGCCAAACGTTCCGGCGGCCGATTCATGGGCTTGCCCTCCGCCAGCCGCCGTGTTCTCGAAATCCTGGGACGAGTCGACGGTGAGGGTGTCCGCGCCCGAAGGTGTGCCCGCGCTATTGCCGAGATAGGTCGCCGTAACCTGAATTCCTGTAATGCTGATCCCGGTTCCGCCGGTGTCGGAGGCGGTCCACCCGCCCTCAATCTGGTATCGGTCGGTATTGGCGAGGGTGTATATGAAGTTGAAGGCTGTCGTGAGCGTGCCATTGCTGTCCACCGTGTCAGGTGTTGTGCAGTTGCCGACCTGACATGTGCCGTTGACGCTGACCGCGCCACCCAAAGGCAGGGATACGGGTGCATCGCTGAAGATCACGAAGGCACCGGCGCTCGACCCGGCTGCAAACGATGCCGTAAGCCGCTCATCGAGCAATACGGGGGTGCCAAGCCCTGTAACGGGCGTGCCGTTGATCGTCTTCGAAAACAGGGGTGAAGGAGTTGGGGAGAATGGCCCCAATAGCCCCAATGACGTGCTATTGACGAAGTAGTTGGCGGAGGCTGTGCTGCCCGTTCCGAAACCCGCGCCAAACGCGCCGTAAACGGCCTCGCCCGCTGCTGCGGATTTCAGAGAATTCGCGACGTTCTGCAGAATATCGACCGTCAGTACGTCTGCGCTCGATGGGGTGCCAGAAGTGTTTCCGAGATAGGTGATCGTCACGCGACCGCCAGTGAGGCTCCATCCCGTGCCGCCGGTGTCCGACGCATTGATGGTGCCCTGGATGTAGAACTGGTCCGTGTTGGGCAGGGTGAATATCGCGGTGAAAGGAGCGTTGACTGTGCCACCGCTGGCCAGCGTATCCGGCGTCGTGCAGTTTCCGGTCTGGCAGCTTCCGTTTACGGTGACCGCACCTGCGAAGGCTGAGCCAACAAACAAAACTGAAGTTGCGGCCCTGAGCAAAGCCGTGGCGAAGGCTGTTGTCCTCATAAAGTGAGTCATTGGATTATGTCACCTCTGCGTGTTCTGCCGATTATTACGGCGCTGCGCCTGCGCGGCCTTCTGGAGATTTGTGACTGGACTGCAGTTATTAAACCTGCCTCGAAATACGACTTCATCATGGATCGGATCATCCCATAAGTTGCGCCTAGAGATCAACTTTTTGTGCATGGTGCTCATTCAATTGGGGTTAAGGCTCGGTTCGTGTTACGGTCTGTGCTTGATCACCGGACCTCAGTTAAAAGCTGCCCGTGCCCTCGTCGGCATGGAGCAGGCGGAACTTGCCAAACGCGCCCGTGTCGCAAGAGGAACCGTTAGACGAATGGAGTCTTTTTCCGGTGAAATCGGTTCGCAAACTTCGACGCTCTCAAAGGTACGGATCGTGCTGGAGCGCGCCGGGGTCGAATTCCTTTACGGCGATCAGCCGGGCGTCCGCCTGCGCAAACCTGCGATGAAGGCCGAAGCCGGACCGCGCAAGACGTAAGCACCGGATAGGCGCGCGGTTTTAAGAACCCCACGGGGTCGCAGGGGTTGTAACCCCTCGTGGGGACCGGGGCGAAGCCCCGGCGAGTTTGGGCAAAAACAGAACGGGGGCGTTTCCGCCCCCGGCTTGTCATGGGTGGTGGTGTTACCCGAACAGGTCGAGCTGTTCCGTTTCTCCCGGTTCAAAGCGGGCAGGCGGGCCGCACAGTACGTATTTCGTTCCGGCGTGCGTGACGGTCATGCCGTGATAGAAGCCGTTGGGGTCGCTGCGGGCTTCATTGCCGTTGGCCACTCGCTGGGAATAGGTCATCAGTTCCCCTGCGAATGCCCGCGCATCAATCAGCTTGTAAGCTTCGGCTGAATTCACGCCGTGAAACCCTTGCAGGCTGACGCACACCCATCGCGCGCCAGCCCAAGGGAATGGTGCCCGGATGGGCTGCCCACTGCCGATACGGTCGGCGCTGTAGGAGGCTGCGATGTCGCCCTCTCGGAGGGTCTTGTTGGCCGTGTGGCACCATGTGCCGGAATGCAAGCGCGCCGGGTCAACGGCAAAAGTAAGGTTCTGGGTCGTGTCCTGTGTCTCAGTCATGGTGTTGTCCTTTCGTGGGTTCGGGATGGGGAGTTGAAGGGGGAAGAGCGGAAGCTTTCGCTCCCGCTCTTGGGTGGCTTCATGGTTCACGCGGCGGCGGACTCGGCGGATGCCGTTGCGGGCTGCAAGGCGTGGAGGAAGTCGGCGGCACGCTGCGCATGGGCGGCGGCGCTGAAGATGGCGCGCTTATCCTCTTTGAGGATGCCGAGCCAGTGGCTTAAGTAAGCGGCGTGGTCGTCGCGGATTTCAGGTGTGATGCCCAAATCGGCACAAAGGAAAGCGGCTCCCAGTTCGGCAACCAGTTCCTCTTTCGCGTATCCTTCGTCCCCGAACAGTTTCCGGCCGAAACTCCGGTTCAGGCGCTTCTCCGCTTTCGTCCAGTGGGTGAGTTCATGCAGTGCCGTTGCGTAATAGCTTTCCTTGTCCCGGAACGCCTCGAAGGGCGGCATCTGAATAGCGTCCCGGTCGGGTGAATAGTGTGCGCTGTTGCCTCCGTGGCGGATGGTGGCGCCGGTGGCGCTCATGAAGGAATCCGCGGCCTCGATGCGCTCCGACAAGGGCAGGGGATTTACCGGCTGTGCGTAGTAGTGAGCGGGTAGGCCGTCCACCTGCTCCACGTTGAAACAGGTGTATCCCTTGAGGAATGGAATTTCCCGTTCCACGTCCTGGCCGTCGGCGTTCGTCTCGGTCTTGGTGACGGTGTTGGCGTACACGACTAACGCGCCGTGCTCGCCTTTTCTTACCTGTCCGCCGAGTTCCTGCGCCTGCTTGTACGTCATCCAGATGGGGGCGGCATAACCTTTGGTGACTGCCTCGCCCCAGAGCAACAGGACGTTCATGCCCTTGTACGGCGTGCCGTTATGGCGCAAGGGCCGGGTGATGCGCCCGGCGGCGTGTTCGGCGTTCCACGGCTTCATCCATGTGCGGACGCCTTGCTCAAGGTCGGAAATGATGCGGTCGGTAACGCGTGTGTATACGTCTTGCCTCTCGGTGCCGGAAGCGGTGTTCGTCTGAAATCTGCTCATGATGTTTTCTCTGAAAGTGGTTTTTGGGGGGCTGCCTGCCCTGCCCCCCTGCCACGTGGCGAACGCGGGGGTAGCAAGCGCAAGGGTGCTGATCCGGGAGGGGAATCACCCGGCCTGCACGAAGCCCAAGCGCAGCGAAGGGTGGAGGAAGGTTGGGGAAACCCGGTCAGTGCCCTTGCGGGCGCGAGGGGCGGAGCCCCTTAGGAGAACTTGAGGAAATGTTCAGCTTCCGATTTGAAGAGGCGATAATGACCGGGCGGCTGATCGCGCCCGGTGACCCCGCAAGCCCTACGGCGCTCTTTTGAAAGCGCGGGCTTGCTGCGTCGTATTTAGCGTCGTAGTGTGCTTCGTAAAATGGAGTTGTGCGGGTGCCGCTATCTGAAGGAAGCCCTTACGCCGCACTGACGCAGAGACAAGCACTATGTATTACGTATACGGAGACGAAAGCCACGATGAGGGCAGCAGGCGGGTGTTTGCCGTCGCGGGCTTATTGGGGCGGCAGGAGGATTGGGCATCGCTAGAAACCGCGTGGCTTGATCGCATGGGTGGACGGACTTTTCACGCAAGCGATTGCGAGACTGACCATGGCGAATTCGCCGGCACATCGCACTCAGAGAATCTTGACTTGTATGCGGATCTCGTCAAACTGCTCGCTCACAGCAGTCTGTACGGATTCGGCTCCGCAATCGATCTCGCTGGACACGACGAGTTTTTTCCCGGCGTACCCGAAGATATCCCTTATTACAGATGCTTTCGAGACGTTCTCGTATTCTTCGGTGAACACGCCGCACGCATGAAGATTCAGGAAAAGATTCATTTCGTCTTCGATGGCCGTCAGGAAAGCAATTACAACACGAGCGTGCTTTACAGTTACATGGCAAGGTTGCCGGAATGGAAATCGAGTCCGCTTCTGAAGGAGGAAATCAGCTTCTCGACGCGAAGCACGGTCGGCATTCAGGCCGCGGACCTGTGGGCACGGGAAACAATGAAGCACCTTGACAATATGATTGGCCCCGTGAAACGGCCTATGCGCCGCTCAATGGAGCTACTGGCCAGTACCAATCGATTCGGTGGCGACTATTTTATGAAAGAGTTTTTCTCTGACTTTAGACGCCAGTTTGAGGAGGTTAGCCGGACTGTCGGAGTGTCCGAACAGGCGTATGCGAACTGGCTGAAAGAGAATCGCGCCGCCGACAGCATTTCATCCCGACATCGTTATCTGATTGACTTGGACAAGCAGCCGTAACGCTGCGGCGAATGTGCGGCAGTCATCGCGCGTTATCGAGTTTCCGGTAAAGTACCTTTTAGCTTTCGGAGCACATCTTCTCCTTGTCTTGCCGCCGCGTCCACGTCAACGCCTTGTGCGCTAAGCCAAGTCTCAAGGCCAGCGCCTATGAGTTTTTTGAGCGATATCGCCTCTTCCTGAACCGAGAAAATACGGCTGAATACGGCATCGCGGGCCTCGCCGTTGTAAAGGCCGTCGCCGCTCTCGACCACTGAGCGATGCACTAGCCAGTGCCGGTCGGTCTTGAAGATTTCAAATCGCGGCTCAAGCGCAGGAGTAATAATGTTTTGGCCGATGCACGCCTGAATCAACGGTCCCAGCGTCAGCTTGCGTTTTTGCGTCAGTAGCGCGTCCATCTCGGCGGCGCTGATGGCTTGTCCATCCGACCGTTTCGGGCCAAGAAGCTTCATGGCGAGAAAGCTCACCAGAACATCCTCCAGATATTGCACATGCCATATGGCGGCACCGACTCTTCGGTAGAACTCATCAAGCTCTTCGGCATTCATTTGTCGCTGCATGTTCTTCCTTATCGCTCCGGGGCGGTCATCCTGCCCTTTGCGCCGATTCCCTGACGCACTTTGCAATGTGAAGGTCCAGTTCACATTCCAAGGCCACCTTGAAAAACTCCTCCGGCAACTTATGCCGTTCAACTGGCAACCCTCGCCGCACTTCAGCCCGTGTGAAACGGCAGAGCTGGTCTAGCACTTCTCCACTCGTACCGGCGTCATCCTCGACAATTTTCGTGAAGCCTTCGATGGTCGCGGCGGGTAAATCAGGGCCGTAGATAAAGTAGCGCAGGTATTTTAAGAAGTTGCCGTGGCGGAAAGTCTCACTGTGCCCCAGGCCATGAGTTGTGAAACCCTGAATCCGGGATTTGCCGTGGCCGCCGATATTCAGCTCACCGTCCGTTAAGTACCGTCGCCGGATTTCCGGTATGGCTCCGCGCCTCAGGAATGATTCGGTCAAGGCTGCTGCCGCTTCAAGGCATGCCGCTCTCGCTTCTCGATCGCTCTGGCTGAGATCGAAATCGATGGTTTTGAGGAGTTCGTCTTCTTCTGGAGTCAGCTGAATCTTCGCGGGCTGCGATATCGACACTTGGCCTCCTGCTCCGGCGCCTAAAACATTATTCTACTAAAATGTAGTAACGTGTGATAAAGGACATTATCACACGTATGAACAGTGCGGACATGGCGTCGCTTGTACCAAACCCGGATGACCTGCTGGCACTCCCCATGAAGGAGCAGGGGAAACTCATCCTGAGATTACTATCGGGATACGACAATCCGCAAAAGCCGATAGCTCATACGAACTTCTTCAACCGTGCAAACGACTTCGCGGCTCGTCCCAAATACGAAGGCGGTCAGAAAGAGGTGGACGCGGCCCTTATGGAGGCGTGGAGCTGGCTGGAAGGGCAAGGACTCCTCACGAAGTCGCCATCCTCGGGCGCGAATTGGTTTTTTGTCGGCAAAACGGGAAAAGCATTCCTTCAGGAGGAACAGACTGCCGGTGAGATCGACCGTTGGGAAAAGCTCGGTTTTGATCGCGTTAAGCACTATCTGGAGAAGGGCGACGGGCTGCGGGAAGTCGGCGCAACCGAGGAAATCCGCGAGCGGGCATGGGCGTGGCTCAAGCGGAAGCAAGAGGACCGCCATCAGGCACCGCCGCCGCCAGTTCAAAAGCATTCCCTCACCCTGATCGCCGATAGTCGTCTCGAAGAATTGCGCGCGCTCCGCTCGCCCGAGTTTGACTTCAGAAAGCTCATCCGGGTTTGCGAGGAATTGAACACGGCGTACCGGGAGGAATGCTATTTCGCGACAGCGATGCTTACTCGCAGCCTGCTCGACCACGTACCACCGTTATTCGGCAAGAAGAGCTTCGATGAGGTGGCGAGCAACTACGGCGGAAAGTCGTTCAAAGGGACAATGCAGCATCTTCAGAATGCGTCCCGGAATGTGGCGGATGGCCACCTGCACCAGCAGATACGTAAGACGGAGAGCCTCCCTACAGCTCAGCAGGTGAACTCCGCCCAACAGCTCGACGCGTTGCTTGAGGAAATTGTACGGATCACACGCGAGAAGGGCGGCATGTCATGACCTCGGAAATCATGGCGTTCAAAGAGCCGCGAGCGCTCGCCGGTCTGGCGGCGAAGTTGCCCGCGCTGTTCCTGCCGAATAAGCAAGCGGCAGAGCGGTTCTTCGGCTTCTTCATGGCGAATCACCAGAACAAGAACACGCGGCGGGCGTACTACAAAGCGGCCTGCCGATTTGCAGACTGGTGCGAGGGCAGAGGACTGGAAGGCCTCGCCGATGTGAAACCGCCGCATGTCGCCGCGTATATCGAATGGATGGGGAAGGCGGAACCGGACGGGCAGGGGCTTTCTAAGCCCACGGTGAAGCAACATCTCGCCGCGCTGCGGATGCTGTTTGACTGGCTGGTGGTCGGCCACGTCGTCGATACGAATCCGGCGCACGCCGTCCGGGGCCCAAAGTATTCACAGAAGAAAGGCCGCACTCCTGTGCTCGACCGGGACGAGGCGCGGGCGCTGCTCGCCGTGATCGATACCAGCTCGCTCACGGGCCTGCGCGATCGGGCGCTCATCGGCATCATGATTTACACATTCGCCCGCGTGGGAGCGGTGCTGCAAATGAAGGTGGAGGATTATTTCAGTCAGGGGCGGCGGGGCTGGGTGCGGCTGCATGAAAAGGGAGGGAAGGAACACGAAGCGCCCTGCGTTCCGAAGCTGGAAACGTATCTCGATGAGTACGTCGCTGCGGCTGGCATCGGTGACGATACAGACGGGCCGCTCTTTCGTACCACGGGCCGCTCGACCGGCACACCGCACCGCCTCACGCAACAGGACGCCTACCGGCTGATTCAGCGGCACGCGCTTCGCGCCGGTATCAAAACCCGCGTCGGCAATCATTCAATGCGGGCCACCGGCATCACGGATTATCTTAAGAGCGACGGCTCCCTCGCCGAAGCGCGAAAAATGGCGAACCACGCAGACACGCGCACGACCCAGCTCTACGACAGGCGCGCGGACGTTGCATCACTCGATGAATACGGAAAGGTGGGCATTTAAGCCCGGGCCGCCATATGTCCCAAATCAGCGTGAATGTCAGATTGCGGCCTCTCCGATTAGGCTTCCTCGTTCGTCCGAACGATCGAAGAGGGTTGCTCCGAATCTTCCAAGTCAATACGTGCCTGTGGGGTGGTCTCTTCAACCCCATAATTCCCTGCTTTGAAAGAGTTCCGCAATGGTGGGACCGCAACGGATTTCGATTCGAGACCGGCCGCGAGATACTCAACGGCTATATCGATTCTTTTGAGCCCGACGTTCTCGTCGAAGCAGAGCCGGGACTGGCCACGGACAGCGGCTTCGACACGAATCGCGTCGTTCAGATTGCGAACGTACTTCCCAAAGAGGGTGACCGTGACAGAGTTGCCTGCGGCATGAGTGTATTTGAGATCTATCACCATCTTTACAAGACGGAATTTCAATTTACTCGCCGTCATCCGCAGACGATTGTAGACGTCACTTCGCGAACTCGCCCCATGAAGGCGCTCAGCGCCTGCCTGTTCGGCGCCTTTCCAGATAACGCTGAACTAGCTTATTTCCATCGCGCGTTTACCGATGCTTTCGATTCAACGGCGAAGGCGCTTGACGCCGAAACGCTGCTCGACATTTACAAGACACGGCCACACACTGCCTTGAGCATCGGCATGTCAGAGATTAACGTGGACCCTCACAGCCGCGAAGACCCCGCATTGTTTGTATTTGACGCCAAAGTGCCTTTTGATCTGCTCGATTATTGGAACTTGAGAGCATTCGGTCGCAGAATTCTGCCAGTTCCCCTGCAGTGGCTGGCACCGTCGCACTCGATTCCGAGCAGGTAGG
>Ga0206898_10286_pt1 | contig 13327 bp, 14 predicted proteins | sample Alteio_BWOrgHeat_50_FD_153237 | JGI IMG/M metagenome (GOLD analysis project Ga0206898, IMG submission 153237) | Enriched cells from forest soil in Barre Woods Harvard Forest LTER site, Petersham, Massachusetts, United States -... | ecosystem: Environmental > Terrestrial > Soil > Temperate forest >...
TATTTGTTGACGATGATAGATGCGAAATGATCTGTTCGTTAGTCATCCGGCTAAAATCAATCACCGTTTTAACGCACGCGGTACAGTGCCTGCCTGTTTCAACCGGCTGCATTTGCTGCCATGACTGATGACAAGGCGTTGGAATGCTGACATTTTTGAATGGGCTCATGGTTGCTATTAGTATTTAGCTTTAAGATGCACCGGTTTGCCTATTTCCATAAGCCTTCGAAAAAAAAAATATCAGAGCCGTAAAAAACATCATCCGTTTATGTTATTTGGGCGTTAAACAAAAAAGTTCAAAACAGGCTTTGTATATTGGCCCCTGTAAAAAACTGATATGAAACTCAAACTGACCGCACTCACTTTATTAACTTTTTTGGCCCTTACTGTACACGCACAGCGCAGGCACAGAGCAGCAAATACCAATGATACTATTTCCTCGGGCTACGTGCCCTCAGACCTTTTTTCGCCCGGCTTTTATAGCGATAAGGGAAATGAGTTTCACTCGGCTAACGGTGCTCCCGGCGCCAAATACTGGCAGAACCGGGTTAATTACGGCCTCGATGCAACTATTGACACCAATGCCAAAACGCTAGCCTGCACCGAAAAAATAGCCTACACCAACAACAGTCCCGATGCTTTAGGATACCTGTGGTTGCAACTGGATCAAAACACCTATAAAAAAGACGCACGCTCAAACTTTTCAACGGGTTTTGCTCCCCGGACCGATCAGCATACCGATGGCTACAATATTCAATCGGTATATATCAATACCGGCAAAACCGCTATTAAAGCCGACTTTATCATCAACGATACCCGGATGCAGATCCGTTTGCCAAATTCGGTTCCTGCAAATGGCGGGGTCATCGGCCTTACTATAAAATACAGCTATAAGATGCCGGGCGATTTTGGCGGCAGGAACGATTATACCGACACCAAAAACGGCAAGATCTACGAAGTTGCCCAATGGTTCCCCAGGATGTGTGTTTATGACGATACACACGGCTGGGACACCCTGCCATTTTTAGGTCCCGGTGAATTTTATTTGGAATATGGCGATATAGACTATAAAGTAACTACCCCAGCCGATATGATTGTGGCCGGCTCCGGCGAATTGCTTAACCCCGCCGAAGTGCTGACCACCAAACAAATTGCCCGCCTTAATGAAGCGCGCAACAGCGATAAAACAGTGATGATCAGAACCGCTGCCGAAGTTACAGACCCATCAACACAACTTAAAAAGTCGGGGACTTTAACCTGGCATTTTAAAATGCTGAACACCCGCGATGTTGCCTTTGGCGCATCAAAAGCCTATATATGGGATGCGGCCAGGGTAAACCTGCCCGAAGGTAAAAAATCGCTGTCTATGTCAGTTTACCCGGTTGAAAGCGCCGGTAATGACGCATGGGGAAGGGCAACAGAGTATTTAAAAAAATCAATTGAATATTTTTCGGCAAAATGGTTTGTTTACCCCTACCCCGTGGCGGTTAACGAGGCCGGTATTGCCGGTGGCATGGAATACCCGGGCATAGTTTTCGATGGTATTACCGATAAAGGCGATGAACTATACTGGGTTACCGCGCACGAAATTGGCCATAACTGGTTCCCGATGATTGTGGGCAGCAACGAGCGCCGTTATGCCTTTATGGACGAAGGCTTTAACACCTTTATTGATGTTTATGCTGCCGATGAATTTAACCACGGCGAATATACACCCAAACGGGATGGCGAGTATGCACCCGGGAAAGGCAACCCGGCAGATGAGATTGTACCTATTATAGCCGACCCAAATGCGCCAGTTATTATGACCTCCGCCGATGCGGTGTCCGAAAAGTACCGCCATGCTATAGAATATTTTAAACCGGCATTCGGAATGGTTTTGCTGCGCGAACAGATTTTAGGGAAAGATCGCTTTGATTACGCTTTCCGCAACTATATCCACAACTGGGCCTTTAAACATCCGCAGCCCGAGGACTTTTTCAGGTCGATGGACAATGGTGGCGGCGAAGATTTGTCCTGGTTTTGGAGAGGCTGGTTTTATAACAACTGGTCGCTTGATCTGGCGCTTGTTGACGCCAAATACGTTAACAAAGATCCTAAACAAGGCCTCCAGGTCACCGTTGCCAATAAAGGGCAAATGGTTATGCCTTGCGCTGTAGAAGTTAAATTAAAAGGCGGCAGTAAATACCGGATGCAATTGCCCGTAGAAACCTGGCTGCAAAATAAGGCTATAACTTTTATAATACCCACCACCGCAGAAGCGGAAAGTGTTACGGTCGATCCGGATGCGGCGCTTCCTGATGTGAATAGGGGCAATAATACTTTGGGGGTGAAATAGGGCTGATGGGGCTTTACCACGTCAGTGATGAAAAGGTGTCGTCATTGCGAATGCAGTGAAGCAATCCCTACGGTATATGTGGCGCCAATGCACTTGCGTTAATGCATTGGCGCGTACACATGACGCAGAAAATTTCTCCCTACGGTCGAAAGGACATGATTTTTTATTATGAAATTTTCATCAGCTCCCGGTACAACTTTTCTGTTGGCAAACCAACAACATTCGTGTACGAGCCGTTAATACGCTCGATGCCGATGAGCCCTATGCGCTCCTGTATGCCGTAGGATCCGGCTTTATCAAAGGGTTGATATTTATTCACGTAGCCGGTTATCTCCTCATCCGCCAGTTTGCTAAAATAGACCTCGGAGACATCATAAAAGCTATGGTATTGGTGATTGTACAGCAAGCAAACGCCGGTAATTACATGGTGCATCCTGCCCGATAACATTTGCAGCATTTCAATGGCGTGAGCAGCATTCTCGGGCTTGCCGAGTATCAGGTCATCAATGCAAACAATAGTATCTGCCGTTAGTACAATTTCGTCGGTTATCGTTTCATCAAATGCTTTCGCTTTCTTCTCAGCAATATAAACCGCAATTTCTTCTGGCGTTAAGTTATCGGGATAGGATTCATCCACATCCTTTAAAACAATGCGAAATTCAATATCCATCAGCCGCAACAACTCCTGCCTGCGCGGCGATTTGGATGCGAGGATTATCTTTGGGTTCATTGGTTCAGTGGTTCATTAGTTTATTAGTGGTTGGCGGCCTAATATAAAAATGGTATGTTTCTATTTTCGACGATGCAATATTGATTTGGTTATATTGAAGTTAGACAGGAGCTTCGTTCACAAAAACCAATGAACTAATGAGCCAGTGAACTAATGAACCGTCTCCTCACCAACTATACGCCTCGTCGGTCATCCACTTGTCCTGTATTTTCAATACTTTTTCAATAATATCGCGGGCGCAGCCTTTGCCGCCAGCCAGTGGCGATATATATTTGCTTATCGCTTTTATTTCTTCGGCCGCGTCAGCGGGGCAAACGGGCAAACCGGCCAGTTTCATCGCTTCCAGGTCGGGGATATCATCGCCCATATAAATTACCTTTTCGGGGCTGATGTGCTTTTCTTCCAGGTAAAGCTTTATTTTTTCCACCTTGGTATGGATACCCATATACACATCCTTAATACCCAAACTATTCAGCCGGTAAAGCTGACTTTTGGAGCGGCTACCCGATACAGTACAAACGTTATAACCACACTTAATGGCAAGCTGCAGAGCATAGCCATCTTTTATATTAAAGGCGCGGCTTTGCAAACCATCCTCAGTCACATAAATGGACCCGTCCGTCAGCACACCATCCACATCAAAAATGAAGGTCGTAATTTCTTTTAGTTTTTTTAAAAATGATTCCATTTTTTTGATTTCACCGATAAGGTGTGATTACACCGATTTTGGGTTTGCGACCGATTTTGTTAGGGGAATATTTTATAGATATCTTTTCGACGTGGTTCTTGTTCTATAGGCAATCGAGCGCCCTTTGAGTTTTTTAATTCAGCTTTTTCATTATCTCATCACGCGAAACCTTGTCGTTACGGTCAACTTCCTTCATCATCATTAACAAGCCTAAATCTTCTTTTTCTTCGTCAGTTATAACGCTCGAAGAAATATTCATCTTGTTGAGCAAATCGGTGATGATTTTAGCTTCATCTTTTGTTTTGGGAGTGATAACTATACTTTCCATGTAACAAATTTAATCAACCGGATTAAGACTTTAACGCTTTTATTTTATGATTGCACCGATTTTGAATGATTGCACCGCTAAATACTGCCTGCTGCCAACTTATAACTGCCCACTGTCTACTCACCTTACTGATTATCCCGCCATTCGTAAACCCAGGCAGATTGAATTTGCTCCAGGTGCCCCTCGTTTGATTGTTCGCGGGTACCTGCAAAATTTGGCAGGGAAAGTACCCACTCCAACAGGTCGGTAAACCGGATGCGGTATATTTTCGATTCATCAAAATCATCGCCAAACTTTTCGTAAAGCTCAATGGCAATATCTTCATGATCGTTCCAATGTATAGGCAGGGTAAATTTATTTTCTTCCATTATTTATCGTTATAAAAACATATTTGTCACAACACCACTCTTACAAATCCAATCGGTGAAATCACAAAAAAATCGGTGAAATCTCTCAATAATCGGTGAAATCCCAATATTAATGGCCTAAAAACTGAGATTGATCAGGCAGTGTAACTTCAATATCGCCGTCAATTATTACACATTGGCAGCCCAGGCGCGAGTTAATGCGCGGGTTAACTGCCCGGTCAATAAAATCTTCTTCCTTGTCCGATATTTCCTGGATGTTATCCATCCCTTTGTTTACATAGATATGGCATGTGCTGCATCCGCAAACACCACCGCAATTGTGCTGCAACTCAACGCCATTTTCCAGGCAAACGTCTAATACTGATTCACCTTCGGCAATTGGAATTTCAACACTCTCCAAGCCCTTCGCCTCAAAGTTTATCTTAACTTTAAAAATGTTCATTTGGGCAAAAGTAACAAAATTACTCAGGCTCAGTGCCCCCCTTTTTTGTTTTTGATAATCCCCTGACTTAACAGCTCATAAATCTGCTTTAAGTACGGCTCATTGTCAATCATTTGCAAATGCGCCGTCATAGTTTTTTCGTCTTCACGCACGGCAGGGCCGGTTTGTACATCGGCGGGTAAATTGTTTTGTATTTTTTGGGCGGTTTCCAATATTAATGGCTTCAGCAAATCGAAACCCATTTGGTCTTTTTCCAGCAGTTGCCGGGCAATGTCGTAAAGGTAATTGGGAAAGTTACAGGCAAATACTGCAGCCAGGTGCAGTACGCGACGCTGGCCGGACGAGATACGGTTAACATTATTACTGATGGTTTGCCCAAGTTCCTCCAAGTCGCGGGTTATCTCTTCATTAACGCCTTCAATACAAAGCGGAACGGTCCAAAAATCCACTTCCCTGGTTTTGCTGAAGGTTTGCAGGGGATAAAAAACACCGGCCTTTGGTATGATAGCAGACAGGGTTTCCAAATCCGTAGCACCCGAAGTATGCACCGTTAATTTTTGGTACTGAGCAAGTTCCCCGGCTACAGATGCAATGGCGTCGTCCTTCACAGAAATGACAAACAGATCTGTTTCGGGATTCACCTGTTTTAAATCGTCAATAGCTTCGGCGCCAACGTGATAGGCAAGCAGTGCGGCGTTTTGCATATTGCGGCTGTACACCTGCATAATGCGATGCCCGGCGTTTTTAAAAGCCGCAGCCAGGTGTGTAGCCACATTTCCGGAACCTATTATCGTGATACGCATGTCATAAATTAAAATATACTGAATTGTCAGCCGGATAATTATCCTAAATTTAGTGACAAAATACCCGTTATACTATAAATTTCAGCGTATGAAAGTACTCAAACTCATTCTCAGTTTCATCATATTTTTAGCAGTAGTTACTGCCATCTTCTGCTCCATCTTATATTTTAAGGGAAATAAAGAGAAAAAAGAACTTACCGACGCCGACAGGAAAGGTACAACCGGACAATATATAAAACTAAGCCAGGGCGTTACACATTACGAATTAAGCGGACCCGATACCGGCAAAGTAGTAATATTGATACACGGATTCAGCGTTCCATACTATATATGGGATGGCACCTGCCAATATTTAGTAGGTCAAGGGTTTAGGGTTTTGCGCTATGATATGTACGGCAGGGGTTTTTCGGATAGGCCCGACAGCCTGTACAACCAACAATTTTACGAGCAACAGTTGTCCGACTTAATTAATCAGCTCCATTTAAAAACGCCTGTAAACCTGGCCGGGGTTTCATTTGGCGCACTGGTAGCCACCAATTTTACCAACACGCATACAGGCTTGGTTGATAAAGTAATTTTGGTTGATCCGGCCTATAAATTTGGTGCGCCCGCCAGCGCCGAAATATTTACAAGGTTTGACCAGGCCACGCACGGTGACGAACAGGCCGCCGGCCAACTAACCGATTTTAAATACCCACAGCGCTATCCGGATTGGGTTGCTAAATACAAGGTTCAAATGCAATATAAAGGCTTCCGCAATGCTTTAATTACAACCAGGTACCATTACAATTTTAACAATAAGGAAGACAATATCAGTCTGAACAACCTGCACAAGCCTGTATTATTAATCTGGGGTAAGGAAGACCATACCGTGCCGTTTATATACAGCGATTCTTTACGCAGCGTTTTGAAATGCGATTTTTTCCCCGTGGATGATGCCGGACATTTACCGCATATTGAGCAAGCAGATAAGGTAAACGAAAAGATGGTGGCGTTTTTAAGGGAATAACATTAATTTAGAAGTAAAATTCCAAATTCATGGCAAATACCTTTTCACAAATTTATCTTCAATTTGTTTTTGCTGTACAGAACAGGCAATGTTTAATAGCTAAACAACACAAAGAAGAGCTGCATAAGTATATTACGGCGCTCGTACAAAACCGAAAAGCAAAAATGCTAGCCATCAATTGCATGCCCGATCATACCCATCTTTTTGTGGGCTTTAAGCCAACGATTTTAATTGCGGACTTTGTGAAGGAAATTAAAGTAGAGAGTAACGAGTTTATTAATGGCAAGGATTGGGTTAGAGGGAAATTTAGCTGGCAAGAGGGTTATGGGGTATTTTCTTACTCGCATTCGCAGATTGATGATGTTATAAAATATGTGCTTGACCAGGAGGCACATCATCAAAGAAGAACATTCAAACAAGAGTATCTACGCCTATTGCAAAAATTTGATATTATGTTTGAAGAAAGGTATTTATTTGAATTTTTCGAACCATAGCAGGCGCTGTAGCATTGTAGCGAAAGAAGGCTCCTATGGAGCCTGCACCTTTGGTTTTGCTATTCTATAAACAGGGGGGCGCCGCTGGCGCCCGGAATGTTTATTGCTTTGTCATCCGGGAGCTTTTTAACGAATTCGACGTATTGTAGCCTCTATAAGAGCTTCCTGTTTATAGGGTAAATGCGCTGATTTTGGGCATCGCTGTCACTTGGAATGCCTATAGCTTTGTCATCCGGGGATTTTTTAATGAATCAGACGTACTGCAGCTCTGTAAAAGCTTCCTGCTTATCGAACAAAACGCACTATTTTTGGCGCCGCCGGCGCGAGGAATGCCTATAGCTTTGTCATTCGGGGATTTTTTAATGAATCAGACGTATTGTAGCTCTGTAAAAGCTTCCTGCTTATCGAACAAAACGCACTATTTTTGGCGCCGCCGGCGCGAGGAATGCCTATAGCTTTGTCATTCGGGGATTTTTTAATGAATCAGACGTATTGTAGCACTGTAAAAGTTTCCTGCTTATCGAACAAAACGCACTGTTTTTGGCGTCGCGGGCGCGTGGAATACCTATAGCTTTGTCATCCGGGAATTTTTTAATGTATTATACCTATTATAGCTCTGTAAGAGCTTCCTGTTTATAGAACAAAAGCACTATTTTTTGGCGCCGTAGGTGCCTCCTTGGCCCGCAAATGTTATACAAGCGCTTAATTAGAACATTTATTCACCATCAGGCGATTTCCAAAAACTATGGCCCGATTAAAAATATTCCCTCTCCGCCCAATCAATACCGACTGGCAGCAACGCTTTACTAAACTCAATATGAATTACCCGCCGTTGTTTACCCGAAGTTGTGCGGGCTGATGAATGCATCAAAAGCGGCCGCATGACCATTATACCGCCTGCTTCTACATTGCAAGTGCTTTCGATTTCGTTTTGCCAATTTATATCTTCAGCACGATATATATTTTTGAGGTGAGAGCCGGGGATTACTTTTAATGCACCATTGCTTTCATCGGTATCGTCCAAATGGATACGGATGGTGAAATTATTTTGGAGAATGTTAAGCGGTGGTTGCACAGCAAATTGATCTCCTTTTACCGTCCATGGCCCGAAGCCGTCGAGAATTGTCTTCTTATCAACAGCAATCGTCAAATCCTGGTGCCAGGCAACAAACCAGTTTGATTGTTCAGGTTTATCAAAGTAAATGGATTTTACAATGAAATAATCGTTACCAAATAAATTATCGATAACGGACTTTAATTTTTCATTGAAAATTAACGATTTAATGCCCGGGACTGCTTTCAGGAAACGTCGGATCGCAAAAAGGTCATTTGTGTTCCTGAAAGTGAAGGCAGATTGATCAGCATTGTATATTGCCCTAATAATCAGATCGATTTCAGCCGGGGAATAAATATCTTCAAAAAAGTCAAATCCATCCTGGCTAATATGCTGCCTGTAATTTTCTAAACCATCCATTCGCAAAAGCTTGTCAAATATTTCAGCAGGTCAGTCTGACTTTTTAAACGGTCTTCAGCTCCTTATTCCGCCTGAAAATGGATATCAAAAACCCAATGATCATGATAAGCGTACCAGACCAAAGGAAATTGATGTACGGAAAGTCCAAAGCACGCATTACAATCCATGGCTTTTTGTTTTCGGGCGTCTGGTACACCGTTATTTCCACCTTGTTTTTATCGGGCATAATTTTGGTAAGGCGGAGTTTTAAACCTACATCTTCAACCTTGCGTGCAAAGTCAAAGGCGCTTTTGCCGCGTATCATGTAAACAGGTTCGGCCTGGTAGGTTTTATTATTCGAAAAAACATCCAACTGAGCGCCAATGGCTATATCGCCGTTAACAATGGGGATGTTTTGTATGGCTGTTTCTTTTTTCAAACCTTTCAATACCATATATCCATCCCTGAAACGGATGGTATCGCCAAGGGCTATTTCGTGCGGTATAGGGGCCTCGTAGTTTTTGTTGTCATTTTCCGCACCATGATCAGCCGCTGTTTGCGAATCGCCGGTGGTAGGTTGTTTTGGCTGCGGAAGTGCGGTAACGTGGGTGTACAAATCGTGCGTTAGATAATGTTTGGTATCAGGCGATGAAACCAGGCCCATTTGTTCACCCAATTGCACGTGCGGCTTTAGTATAAATTCATCGGTTAACTTTCCGGATGCGTCGAAGGTTTTGTAATCAACTTTATAATAGTGATTAGGCTCCACGGTGGAATCGCCCAGGTAGGTTACAGTGTATCCGCCCATTTTTACGGGCTGATTTTTGTAGATCATGATATTTTCATGCTCATCGCCGGCTATCCGTTGCTCGGCCGCAGATTTGTTGAAACCTGCAATGCCAATACCGTTTTGGTTAACTGATACCAACCCCCTCGTTCCGGCGGCGATTAAAGCACCCACTAAAATAAATGCAAAACCAATATGCGCCACAGCCGAACCCGCCAGCTTAAATTTACCTTTCAATGCATCGGCCAATACCTTGCCGTTAACCAGCAGCGAGTAAATGGAACCCAGCATCACCAGCAGGAACACAAAATGCAATTTGTATAAACCGGTAAAATAAACCACCGGAACGGTTATCAAAATAGCCACCACCAGGTAAACCAGCGTAGTGATAAAAAACTTGGCCGTATCGGTTTTTTTGTATTTTAAAAACTGGCTAAACCCGGTTAAAAGGGTTATCACCATGGCAAAGGATGCCTGTATAATGTTATAGTGGCCCACCAGATCAATAGGCGGCGCAACCTTTGTGTCGAAGATGTTATTCCAAACAGGTATGGATGTTACCAACACCAGGTGCAGGCATGATAATCCGAGGAAAATGGAACCTACAAACATCCAGAACTCGCGTGAATAGGTGTCTTCATCTTTTTTGCTGATGGGCAATTCCTTCATTCGCGTTATCAGCAGGTAGGCAGATATGGCCAGGAATACAAGTATGAACGACACCAATTGCCAGAACATCCCTTCATCTGTAAAGGAGTGTACTGAAGTTTCGCCCAAAACACCGCTGCGTGCCAGGAACGATTGATAAAGCACCATCAGGAAGCTAAGCAGCACCAAAAAAGTGGCTGTAAAGTACGAGTGACCGGTATTTTTATAAACGATAAGTACGTGCAGCGCACCTACCAATATTAACCAGGGGAAGATGGATGCATTTTCGATAGGGTCCCATGCCCAAAAGCCGCCAAAGTTAAGCGACTCATAAGCCCAAAGTGAACCCATGATAACGCCGGTACCCAATATCATACAGCCAAACAGGGCATAAGGGATAGCCGGTTTAATCCACTCGGTATAACGTTTTTGCCACAGGCCAGCAATGGCATAGGCAAAAGGTACAATTACCGAGGCGAGCCCTAAAAACAGTGTTGGCGGGTGTATCACCATCCAGTAGTTTTGCAGCAGGGGGTTCATACCCTGTCCGTCTTTTATATAAGAAAGGTAATCCGGCCTGGAGAATATAGGCGCCTGAATGGCGTCGCGCAATAACAAAAACGGTGAACTGCCGATACGCGATCCAAACACGTTGACGCCGAGCATCATGGTGGCCAGCCAAATCTGCGAAAAGGCAATAACCGTCATCACCGGTTTCTCCCATGATTTAGCCTTCCAGATCAGTATGTTACCTAAAACGGCCTGCCAGAAAGTCCAAAGCAGAAAGCCTCCCTCTTGTCCGTTCCAAAAACCCGAAACGATGTAGTAAACCGGCAAATTCCTGGAGGTATATGCCCAAGCGTAGTGGTATTCGAAATAATGGTTATAGATGACGTAAAAAAGGCAGGCAGCAACCCCTAACAACGAGGCTGTATTGATAAAAAATCCAGCACGGCCCATACGGTGCCATGAAGTATCGCCCGGATTTTTATTGGTTGTGGCGTAAAAATAGCTAATGGTTGATAACAGGGCCCCGCCAAATGATAAAACAACAAAAAACTGGCCCAAATGGCCCGGAAACAGGTGTTCGCCCTTAAAAACTTTATCCATTAAAATGATGCTTATATGCTGGCTGATGTTGCCTTGGCCTCGGTTACATTTATTTTATCCTGGGTGTATTTTGAAGGGCACTTCATCAGTATCTCCGATGCATGAAATTCAGTTCCTTTCATTTGCCCTGTAAGTACAATTTGTTCTGATTTTTGAAAATCCTGTGGTTCAGTGCCTCTGAAAATCACCTTACATTCTTGTCCCTTTTTGTCTTTTACATAAAAAGAGAAATAATTGGCGTCTTTTGCTGCGTCGTAATACAATTCTTTTTGTTTATCCAGAACGCCTACAACACGAAGGGTGCTTTCGCTTTGCTTAGCATCTGCAAAAGAGCCATAACTGCTTGTACTTGAATATATACTGATAATAACTGCTATAGCAACGGCGATAACAACCAATCCCAAAATAGCTCTTTTTTTCATTATAGGTTTTTACGCAAATAATTAAGTGTGCAAAAATACGAAACGTTAAGTTAATAATGATTATTACAAGTGATTAATCTTATTTAGAACCATTATTAATTTCGGAATGCGGAATTGGGATTTCGGAATTGTTGTTATTTCGGATTGCGGAAGTTGGATTGCGGAATTGTCTTAATGTCGGATTAGAGAAGCGCGATTTTAGAAATTCTATTTGCATTTAGATTTGTCAAAGCAAATTGCGCGTGTAGGCAATCCGAAGGGCATGCGCCTTGTTGTTTACATGAAGCTTTTCGTAAATATGAATCACGTGCTTTTTTACTGTGTTGGGGCTGATAGATAGTTTTTCGGCGATTTCCTTGTATTCGAGGCCCTGGCAAAGGAAACGCAGTATCTCTTTTTCGCGCTCGCTTAACTGGAATATATTATCGTCCTGTTGCTTGCCGGCAGCCGTTTTGGTAACAGATTCCTGCTGGATGATCTGCAATATTTTATAGGCTATACTTGGTGAAATGGGTCCCGCGCCGTTTTTCCAGAGGTTTATCAGCATATCGGCAATTACTTCACCGCTTTCTTCTTTTAACAGGTAGCCGCAGGCGCCGGCTTTTATGGCGTTAAATATCTTATCATCATCATCAAAAATGGTGAGCACCACATATTTTATGCCGGGGTATAGTGATGATCCTGTTGCAATGGTAACTATACCGTCCATCACAGGCATTTCTAAATCCATCAGCACTATCTCGGGTCGCAGGGCTGTTGCAAGATTTTCCATTTTCTCCAGGAATATCTCGCCGTTACCGGCCTCCAGCTGTATTTCAAACAAGCCGTTGCGTTTTAGCTTGTCGGCCAAAATGATGCGGTTATTCTTTTTATCGTCAACAATTGCAACTCTTATCATGATACCTGGCGGCTAAATTGTGATTCCATTTTGTGCAGATTTATTTCTATAAAAACCTTTGTCCCGTGCGCCGGCAGCGAATTGATTTTGAATGCGATGCCACATTCAGTTGCCCGTTCCGACATGTTTTCCAACCCGTAACTTTCTATTTTCCTGGTCACCGCCGATAGGTCGAAGCCTTTACCATCATCAATAATCTCTATCCGCCACAAATTATCATTATAATAACTGCTGATAGTAATTACCGACGCTTCGGCATGTCGTATAGCGTTACTGATGGCTTCCTGTACAATCAGGATCATATTAAGCGCCAGCGAGGCATTTAAAGTAAGGCTTGGGGGCGGTGTGCCGCTGATGTCAATCTTTAAATCCGCATAATAGGTACTTATTTTACGGGCAAAGTTTAAAACACGGAGCCACAGGTCTGCGGCTTCAACCTGGGTTATCTTCATGGCCCATAGGGTTTCGCGCAGTATGGTCAACATATCGCCGGCGGTATCGTGCAGGTTATCAACCAGCCCCGGGTCATGGTCGGCTTTCTGCAAAAGCTCGGTAGCATAAAAAATGGCATTGGCCTGGGCGCCCAAATTATCGTGCAGATCGCGGCTTATGCGCTCCCTTTCGGTTTGCAGGCGCTGGGTTATCATCAGCTCCTGCAATTTTTTTTGATATTGCCTTTTATTATAAAACGAAACCACCAGGATTACCGATGCCACCGCCAAAACGCTCATCAACGACAAAAACCACCACGTTAGCCACCACGGGGGATGAATGATAATAGTGATGACCTTTTTTGAAAAGGTTAACGG
>Ga0206898_10288_pt1 | contig 13246 bp, 13 predicted proteins | sample Alteio_BWOrgHeat_50_FD_153237 | JGI IMG/M metagenome (GOLD analysis project Ga0206898, IMG submission 153237) | Enriched cells from forest soil in Barre Woods Harvard Forest LTER site, Petersham, Massachusetts, United States -... | ecosystem: Environmental > Terrestrial > Soil > Temperate forest >...
TTTGGCTTGCGGCCCCAATAACAGGGATGATCATTCAACCTATTATTGGTCATTACAGCGACCGTACCTGGACGCGGCTGGGCCGCAGGCGTCCGTTTTTTTTAACCGGCGCACTTTTATCCGGCCTTGCCCTACTTTTTATGCCTAATTCATCCCTGCTGGCGGCTATTATACCACCCATAGTTGTTGGAGCGGGTATGCTGATGATAATGGACGCTTCCTTTAACGTGGCAATGGAGCCATTCAGGGCACTGGTTGCTGATAATTTGCCCGACAGTCAGCATAACGACGGCTTTTCAATGCAAACTTGTCTTATCGGTGTAGGTGCGGTTATCGGGTCGTGGTTGCCTTATGTTTTTGCAAATTGGTTCGGTATTTCTGATACAGCTCCAAAAGGCCACGTGCCAAACAACCTTTTATTTTCATTTTATGTGGGCGCAATAACGCTGATAGGCTGTATTTTATGGACAGTAATAAAAACAAAGGAATATCCTCCCGAAGAATATGCAAAATTCCACGAGGAGGATATCGAACCCAAAGAAAAAAGAGGCGGTATTACTGAAATATTTGCAGATCTTTTTAGTATGCCAAAAACTATGTGGCAATTGGGTATTGTTCAGTTCTTTTCGTGGTTTGCGCTTTTTTCAATGTGGGTGTACACTACCCCGGCCATTGCTGAGCATATTTATCACATTAAAGCTGGTGATACTTCATCCAAAGCTTACAACGATGCCGGCAATTGGGTTGGTGTTCTTTTTGGCGTTTATAATGTAGTTTCTGCTATTTATGCATTAATGTTGCCACGGATCGTACGTAAATCGAGCAGAAAAAAAACTCATGCGTTTTCTTTAATTGCCGGCGGGTTGGGCTTGATCTCTATATTCTTTATTCAAAACGATTATGTGCTGATCTTGTCAATGGTGGGGATCGGCTTGGCCTGGGGCAGTATCCTGGCAATGCCTTACGCCATTTTATCAAGCGCTATCCCGGCTAAAAAAATCGGGGTGTATATGGGGATATTTAATCTCTTTATCACCATGCCGCAAATTGTCAGCGGGATAAGCGGAAAATTTTTAATGCGGTATATTTTTTCAGATCACGCGGTTTATGGCCTGATTATGGCAGGCGGGTTTATGATATTAGGGGCTGTGTCCGTTTTATTTGTTGAGGATGGGAAGAAAATTCAAATTATAGAAACCCCTTTGATAGAAACGCCGTAATATAAAATTGTAAAACAAACAGTTAAACCCTCAAAATTATGATTTCTAATAAAACGGAATATCGTATATTGCGTTAAAGATACACAATGATGTATTGGAGGGGTTGAATAATAATTTTAATGGAAGAAAATATACTAAACGAAGATCTGGTTACCAATAGAATGATTGAAGAGGAAGAGGAATTTCATCACCTTAACAACCCTGCTGATGGTATAAAGCCGGTAATAAAAAAATACCTGGGCGCAGTGAAAAGTGCAGAGCAAACAGGTAATAAATTTTGCTTTTTTGATGGGGATGCCAAAGTTGAGCTTGTTGTTGTTACAGACGAAATTATAAGGGTACGGTTAGCCCCCCACAGCGTTTTTTTTGGATGATTTCTCTTATGCCGTACCTAAACTCGCGCACAAAGCGACTTATTTTGAACTTACAGAATGGGAAGACGAATATTGTGTTTCAACCCCGGTTTTAAACTGTCATGTTCGTAAAAAGGATTTTTTTATTTCCTTTTCAGATAAGCAGGATAAAATTACAAGTGCGGATGCGGCGCCGATGCACTGGGAAGAGAATGTTGAATTTGGCGGGTACTATGTGTTTTGCACAAAAACCTGCGCCACCCAGGAAAGCTTCTTTGGCCTCGACGACAAGCCAACAGAACTTAACCTGCGCGGTAAGCGATTACAGAACTGGAATACCGATGCTTACTCATTTGCATGGAACCAGGATCCCTTATATCGCAGTATCCCTTTCTACATTAGTTTGAACGAAGGTACAGCACACGGCATTTTCTTTGACAATACTTTCAGGGCCCACTTCGATTTTGGCGCAGAAGATGCTACCAAAACAAGTTTTTGGGCTGATGGCGGCGAGTTGCAATATTACTATATCCACGGCCCGCATATGATGGACGTGGTAAAAAGTTACCACGTTTTAACCGGCACCCACCCGATGCCGCCGCTTTGGGCGCTTGGCTATCACCAATGCCGCTGGAGTTATTATCCGGAGGCCAAAGTGAGGAAGATAACTAATAGTTTCCGTGAAAATAAAATTCCGTGTGACGGGATCTATCTCGACATAGATTACATGGACGGCTATCGGTGTTTTACATGGAACCGAAAATATTTTGCCGACCCTAAAAAGATGATCAAAGATCTGGCTGCTGATGGATTTAAAACAGTAGTGATCATTGATCCGGGTATCCGCGTGGATGATAATTATTGGGTATTCAAGGAGGGGAAGGAAAAACGGCACTTCTGTCGCCGCAGTGATGATTATTTTATGGAGGGCCATGTTTGGCCGGGGCGTTGCCAGTTCCCTGATTTTACCAACCCCGACGTCCGCGAATGGTGGGGAGGATTGTTTGATGAACTAGTACAATTAGGCGTAGCCGGTGTTTGGAACGATATGAATGAGCCGGCAGTATTTGGCGCAGGCACTTTCCCTGATGACGTGCGGCACCAATATGATGGCTATCGTGGCTCGCATCGCAAGGCACATAACGTGTATGGTATGCAGATGGTACGCGCTACCTACGAGGGCTTGCGTAAGTTAATGAAGAATAAGAGACCATTTACTATTACAAGGGCGGGCTATTCAGGCGTACAGCGTTTTTCATCTGTATGGACGGGGGATAATGTGGCTTCATGGGAACACCTGAAACTCGGCAACATCCAGTGCCAGCGTCTATCAATGTCAGGAATTGCTTTTTGTGGCACTGATATCGGTGGCTTTAGCGGCGAGCCTGATGGCGAGTTGTTTACCCGCTGGATCCAGATGGGCACTTTTTCACCGTTTATGCGTGCACACTCGGCAGGCGATACCAAAGAACGTGAACCATGGAGCTTTGGTGAACCGTTCACTTCTATCAATCGTAAATTCATTGAGCTTCGTTATAAGTTAATTCCATACTTATATTCAACTTTTTGGGAACACCACCGCTACGGCTTCCCTATACTGCGGCCAGTAGTTATGCAGGAACAGGAGGAAGTAAGCAACTATTTCAGGCAGGATGAATTTACTTATGGCGATAAAATATTAGTTTGCCCGGTACTTGCGCCTGGGCAAACCAGCCGCAAGGTTTATCTGCCAAAGGGAAAATGGTATTATTACTGGAACAATGAGGTAATTGAGGGTGGCGAAGAAATCAAAGTGCCCACACCGCTTGACACTATTCCTTTGTTCATAAAAGCCGGCTCGGTGATCCCTGAATACCCGGTGATGCAATATGTGGGTGAAAAGGAGATAGAAGAAGTAATACTCAATGTGTACTTTAGTGATTACGAAGTAAACTCTTTCCTTTTTGAAGATTACGGCGAAACGTTTGCTTATGAGCAGGATATCTACCTTGAAAAGAAATTCGTTGTAAGAGGAAATAGCAGGGAGCTGACCATTCACCAAACTATGGAGGGGCTATATACGCCAAGATACGAAAACTATGAATTTAACATCATCGGCCTGCCATTTAAGGCGATGCGTATTACTGCTGACGGCAAAGAGGTTAAAGACTTTACCGTTACCAGGGACAAAAAATTAAAGTTGAAGTTGAGAAAGAACTTTAAGCATTTGGTGATAAGCTGAGGGAAGAATCAAGAGCCAAGAATCAAGAGAAAGGAGAATTGAACTTGTTGATGGTAATTGGATAGTGATGTGTCTTACATCTTTAAAGATTGTCATCCTGAGCGTGAGCGAAGGATCTTCTACGCCAGATAAGCACGTTATGCATGTCGGAGAAGATCCTTCACTGCGTTCAGAATGACAAAAGCTGCTTTTTGGGTGTTAAGAAACCCGTTGTTATACAAAAAACCACTATGAATTTAGGAACTTCCTTGATTCACTTAAATGAATTATAAACCAAAACGATATATTCCTTACCGATCAAATAAACTTAACAAAACCTTAAAAAAGTTGTTGTTTGATATACAACGCCTTATATTGGAGCGGCGGTTACTGATGGAAGGTAAATAAACTTTTGACCGATGTTTGATTTAAATACCCATTTGTACGCTAACGATATTATATCGGCTATATTTGAAAAAAGAATTTAACATTTACTAAAGCCTGCAGGCAAAAATATATGGCGAAAAAGAAAGTTGATACCAGCATTGAAGCACCCGGCGAACTAGCCGGTGAAAAAAAAGCTAAACCGGCTGCTAAGAAACCGGCTGCTACAGAAAAAGCTGCAAAAAAGCCTGCAGCGAAAACGGTTAAAGTAAAAACTGAACCTTCACAAAAAGAACCTGCTACGACACCTGCATTAAAAAATGTGGAACCCTACAGTCGTTTTACTGATTTTGACATTGCATTATTTAAGTCGGGAAAGCATTATAAACTTTATGAAAAATTAGGCTCGCACGTTGTTGAATTTAACGGCGTTGTAGGGACTTATTTTGCAGTTTGGGCACCAAATGCGCATTATATAGCTGTAATAGGGAATTTTAATGGTTGGAACCGTAGTTCGCACCCATTATATGTCCGCTGGGATGGGTCAGGGATATGGGAAGGGTTTATCCCTAACGTAGGCAATGGTGAAACCTATAAATATTTTATCAATTCGACATCAGGCGAAGATCTGGAGAAAGCCGACCCTTTTGCGCTTCGTTGGGAAGTTGCACCACGTACGGCCTCTATAGTAGCCGATACTTTTTATGAATGGAAGGATGCCGAATGGATGGCAACCCGTTACGGTCACAATGCATTGAATCGTCCTTATTCGGTGTACGAAATGCATATCGGCTCATGGGCCCGCAGTCCCGAAAGTCCTGATGAGTTTTTAACTTACCGCCAACTGGCAGACACACTTGTTCCCTATATAAAAGAAATGGGCTTTACACACGTAGAGTTTATGCCTATAATGGAGCACCCTTACTACCCAAGCTGGGGGTACCAGATCACCGGTTTTTATGCGGCATCGAGCAGGTATGGCACGCCGCAGGAGTTGATGTACCTGGTAGAGAAGTTGCACGAAGCGGGCATTGGTGTGATACTTGACTGGGTGCCTTCACACTTCCCCGGTGATGCACATGGCTTATATAATTTTGATGGTTCACACCTGTATGAACACGCTGATCCCCGTAAGGGCTTTCACCCCGATTGGAAATCGTACATATTTAACTATGGCCGCAATGAGGTGCGCGCGTTTTTAATTAGCAATGCATTATTTTGGTTGGACAGGTACCATGTTGACGGCTTGCGTGTGGATGCGGTGGCTTCTATGCTTTACCTTGACTATTCACGTAATTTCGGCGAATGGGAGACGAACATCTACGGCGGCAACGAAAACTTAGAGGCGATATCGTTTTTAAAGGAATTTAATGAAGCCGTTTACAGTCACTTCCCCGATGTGCAGACCATAGCTGAAGAATCGACCTCTTTCACCGGCGTAAGCCGCCCGGTTTATACCGGTGGACTGGGTTTTGGGATGAAGTGGATGATGGGATGGATGCACGATTCGATAAAATATTTCTCAACCGATCCATTATTCCGTAGGTATCATCATAACCAGATCACGTTCAGTTTGATATACGCATTTACTGAAAACTTTATGCTGCCTTTTTCGCATGATGAGGTGGTTTATGGAAAAGGCGCTATGCTGCGCAAGATGCCGGGCGATGAATGGCAGCAATTTGCCAATCTGCGCCTGCTGTATAGCTATATGTTTACCCACCCTGGCACAAAATTGCTTTTTATGGGCGCTGAATTTGGACAGGGTACCGAATGGAACTTCAAACAGTCGTTAGAATGGCACGTACTTGAATATCCTACTCATCAGGGTATAAAGGCAGTGATTAAAGCATTAAACCAGCTATATAAAGATGAGCCTGCGTTGTATGAAAAAGGCTTCGATTGGAGCAGCTTTGAGTGGGTTGATGGTGGCAACGCTAACGATTCGATACTGATCTATAACCGTAAGGGGCACGACGAGGCCAACGAACTTGTAGTTATTTTGAACATGACCCCAAATCCGCATTATGGGTATAGGGTCGGCGTTCACTCAAAGGGCAAATGGGGTGAGATTTTTAATTCAGATGCCAAAGAGTTCTGGGGTGGTGGCATTGACAACCCTAACCCGGTAACTGCCGAACCGGTTAGCTGGCATGGTCGTGACCATTCAATCAGCATAACCGTACCACCTCTGGGGGCAACTGTATTTAAAAAGGTTAAAGTTGTACCTCCGAAATATGAGTTAAAAAAGTGATTGATTTTGTTGATTAAATCAACAACTACGTCATGCTGAATTTATTTCAGCATCCCATAGGACATTTGCGCTTGCTCGGTCTAAAACATGCATGTAGCAGACCTGTCAACTGTATACCTTGCTTGTGGGATGCTGAAATAAATTCAGCATGACGTTCGCTTTTTTACTTTTCCTTTAAAATCAATTCAGAAGTAACCAATTCCAATCTAATCCGTAAAAAACATCCGGTGATCTCTTTTAAAAAATCACCTGTGCGGTTATGGATCCAAAGTATCGTTCGGTTTACCTGATCTTCGGTTTCTCGGGATTGGCATTTTTGATTTACCATGTTATAGTAACTTTCAGGGATATTAACCCCGCCTCTGTATTAGTGATCTCGCTGGTTGACATGGTGTTTTTTTATTTAGCCTATAAAACTTACCCGGTTGAAAATGAAGCGAAAACCTGGCACTATCGAAATGTTGATTAAAGTTTGCTATTGTATTTAAATAGCCTGATATTTATGGCAAATAAGTTAAATCTTATCTCCCTAAATTAATTGCCTGGCTATAGTCCGAAGTCGAAGGTCTTAAGTTCTAAGTAAAGACATAGAATAAATTCGATTTACGGCTTATGGTTAAAACTTGCGACTTTACACTAACATTTCCTAAACTGTAACATTCACATCATCGCCATTTAATAACCTATGAATCCAAAATTTCGCTTTGTATATCTGTTCCTAGGAATGATGGGCTTGTTTTTGCTTGTTTACGAAGCAATAGATACCTATCCTGATATTGATCCGGCCATAATCCTGGTGATTGCCATACCGGATATGCTGTTTTTTTTCCTGGCCTATAAGACTTATCCAACTGATGAAAAGTCAGAGGCAAGCGTGAGAAGGGAATATTAGTGGATTTATACTCCGAAGTCGAAAGTCTTAAGTTCTAAGTGGAAATTAGATTCCGACTTGTGACTTTAGGCTAAAGACTTTAGACTTGAAATAGTATCTTTGATAAGAAACCATAAATCGGCAAGCCTATGAATCCCAAGTTTCTTATCCTATATATCATTGCCGGTAGCCTTGCCCTCATTTTAGTGATATACCAGTTAATTACCACTTATCCTAACCTTGATACCGGCAGGTTAATATTGAACTCTTTCCTTAGTTTGTTTTTCTATTATCTTGCCTACAAAACTTATCACGAGAAAAAAGATAAGGAATTGATGTAGGGACCACAGTTAAAGATGGTTTTTTTCCTTTTTTTGTTCTCCGCCGGTTCAATTGACCAAAAACAACAAGGCGTCTCGCCCAGGCGTTGTATAATCCCCAATTTTATTTTTTAATTTTAACTCAAAATCAATGCTATGAGAAAAGTATTGTTCGCGATGAATATCAGCATCGACGGCTGCTATGAACACACGCATTTCTTTCCGTCTGATGACCTCATGGGCTATTTCACCAGGCTTATGCTTGAAACCGGCGTAATCGTTTATGGCCGTAAAACCTACGAGTTAATGATACCCTTCTGGCCCGAAGTTGCCGAAAGCGAGACCGATAGGCCCGAAGATATTGCTTTTGCCAAAGCAATGACGCCGATCCCGAAAATTGTCCTTACGCACACCCTCAAAAATGTAGCGGAGAATTGCAGCATAGCCACAGAACGCCCCGAGGCGTTGCTACGTCAGTTGAAACAACAGCCCGGCAAAAAGATCGCTTTCAGCAGCGCTATCCTGCTTCCGCATATGCTCGAAGCCGGCCTGATCGACGAACTTTATTTAATAGTCCACCCGGTACTTGTAGGAGACAACAAACGCCTGTTTGAAAACTTCCAGTCACCGGAAAAACAGAACTTCACATTGACATCATCGCAAACATTTCAATCCGGCGCTATAGCCCTTCATTACCATAAAAATGACTAACGGAAACACACACGATGAGCGCATTGCCAGGATGACATTTGCCTCAGTTTATCCCTTATACCTTACAAAAGTGGAGAGGAAAGGCCGCAACAAAGCAGAACTCGATGAGGTTATCACATGGCTGACGGGCTTTACCGACGATCAACTGCAGGATTTGATTGCACAAAGGGAAACCTTTGAGGGTTTCTTCGACCAGGCCACGCTCAATCCCAGTGCTAACCTAATTACAGGGCTTATTTGCGGCTACCGAGTCGAAGAAATAGAAAATCCACTAACACAAAAGGTGCGCTACTTAGATAAGCTGGTAGATGAACTGGCCAAAGGCAGAAAAATGGAGAAAATACTGCGTGCTTGATCTTGGCATCAGTCCCACTCCCAATTCAAAGTCGCTCATCACACATTTTGTTGAACCCATTGACTTCGCCACGCCGGCGCCTCAAAAGGGTCTGCAAAATATTGTGTCTCGTGCACAACCTTACCGCCACTAAACTCCATAATACTCACGGTGAATGCCGGTTGTCCCTGGTAAATGATGGTATATTCCGTGATCCATAGGTTACCACTTCCAAACATTCGCCTCACATTAAAACCTGAGGGCTTGCCCGGATGATGACTTCGCAAGGCCTGCAAATTGGCTCGTCCAAGAATTCGTTCGCCTGATTGGGGATAATCGCAGATGGTATCGTCATCATAAATATCATGTTCCCCGTTTATATCACCCGCTGCCGACGCTTGCCAGTGCGCGTTCAGGGCTTCACGTATTTGTGCTTTTTCCATGGGAGTTTGTTTTAAAATAAGCTGATTTTATAAAGGTAAATTATTTCTCGTGTTAGGAACAGCTTAACGCAGCGTCATTGCGAGGTACGATCCGCCTAAAGGCGGACTACACTTGCTAATCGATGAACCTGTATGTTTTTGACTATCTAATAGCCGCACGCCGTTAACATGTGCACAACGACCGTTGAATGTCCTTTGTAGAGATTGCTTCGTACCTCAGCAATGACGGTGGAAAATTTCTTACAATGTCCCGTCCAATTTTGAACAGCTACCGTTCGTTTTTGATACATGCGTTCAAAGTGATTTTTATTATAGATAATTGATAATTAGTGATATATATAATTGGCATAGTATTTACGAATAAATTCGTACAAGTTTTAAATTGCCAAAATCATGATCAAAAATTATTTCAAAATTGCATGGCGCTATATGCTGAATAACAAGGTGTACAGCGCGCTTAACATTGCAGGGCTTGCTGCCGGAATGGCTGTTGCATTGTGTATTGGTTTGTGGATCTACAGCCAGTACTCGTACAACCGTTTTTTGCCCGGCTATGACCGGCTGTACCAGGTGAAGCTGAATTTTGATCTTAATGGCGACATACACACCCAAAGCGGAGCAGCGTTGCCCATGGTTGACGAACTGAAAAAGAACTATCCCGAAGTAAAATATGCATCGGCAACAGACTGGGGAGGGCAGCATAGCCTTGTTGTAGCCGACAAAAAGCTTGACCCTTTTGGCTTGCAGGTGGGCGCAGATTTTTTGAGCATATTCCCATATCCTTTGCTACAAGGGAATTTTAACACTGCTTTTAAAGATCCTAATTCCATCATATTAACCCAATCGGTTGCTAAGGCACTATTTGGCGATAAGGACCCGATCAATAAAGTGATCAGGATAGATAATAAAAGCAATGTTAAAGTTACCGGCGTAATGAAAGATGTGCCGGCAAATTCAACATTGCAATTCAGCTATCTGTTGCCATACAGCTATGCCGAGCAAAATGACAATTTCATCAAAAACGCCCGAACGCAGTGGGTAAATTATTCTTTCCCCGAATATGTGGAATTACAGCCGGATGCGAATGTTGCTGCCTTTGAAAACAAAATAAAAAATATCAACGCAAAACATGATGCAGCCCACAAAATAGAGGTGATTTTGCAGCCTGCAAGAAACTGGCGGTTGCTTACAGAGTTTAAAAATGGTAAGGCAACGGGTGGGTTTATTGAGTATGTGCGCATGTTTGCAATAATAGGCATGTTAGTTTTAGTGATAGCATGTATCAACTTTGTGAATCTTTCAACCGCCCGGGCCGAAAAACGAGCACGCGAAGTGGGTGTACGTAAAACAATAGGCTCATCGCGACGTGATCTTATTATCCAGTTTTTGAGCGAATCTTTGCTTATCACGTTTGTGGCGTTTTTGGTATCAGTACTTATCGTTCAATTGGCATTGCCTTATTTTAATACTGTAACATTCAGCAATATCACAGTGCCCTATACCAATGTTACATTTTGGTGTGTGATGTTGGGTTATGTAATTATTACGGGGTTACTGGCTGGGAGCAGGCCCGCATTTTATCTTTCTTCTTTTAAACCTGTAAAAGTTTTGAAGGGCAGTATTCAATTGGGCAAACGGGCTGCGCTGCCGCGTAAAATAATGGTTGTGGGGCAATTCAGCTGCTCAATTGCCTTGATCATCGGCACGCTGATTATTTATCAGCAGATAAATTATGCAAAAGACAGGCCTAAAGGTTATAACGCCGACCAATTAATGATGACCAACAGCAGTGATGATCTTAATAAAAATTATACGGCACTCAGAAACGATCTTTTACAAAGCGGCCAGGTGGTAAGCGTTACCAAAGCAGCAAGTCCGATAATATATTTCCCGATGTCGGCTACAGTTTTAAACTGGCCGGGTAAAAGGTCCGGCGAAACGCTTGAAATGAATGTTTCTGCCGTTTCGCAGGACTATTTTAAAACAGTGGGGATGACATTGAAATCCGGGCATGATTTTGCAGGCGACGCAGCTGCCGACACCGCAAATGTTATCATGAATGAAGCCGCTGTTGAAAGGTTGCGTTTGAAAGAACCGTTGAACCAACTGATCACGTTTGAGTATGGTAAAAACCCGATGCGGGTTATCGGCGTAGTGAAAAATACAGTTATCGGGTCGCCGTTTTATGCGGCCGTACCTGCCCTGTATGTTTACAATCCGGGTTGGGTAGGTAGCATTATGTACCGGCTAAAACCAAATGTTAATACGCAGCAAGCCATTACAAAGATCTCGGCCATGTTTAACAAATATAATCCGTCTTTCCCATACGATTACCGTTTTGCCGATGAAGCCTTTAACGCAACGCTTAACATAGAAGTATTGGTAGGCACGCTTGCAAGCGTCTTTGCCGGTTTGGCTATTTTTATTTCGTGCCTGGGCTTATTTGGCCTTGCGGCTTATGTAGCTGAACAGCGAAAAAAGGAAATAGGCATCAGGAAAGTGTTGGGTGCGTCGGTGCCACAAGTTTGGGTTTTATTGTCTGGCAATTTTTTGTTACTTGTGGTAATCAGTTGTGTGATTGCATCGCCTCTTGCTTTTTATTTTTTACACGGGTGGCTGCAAAATTTTGAATACCGGATCAGCATGGGACCGGGGGCGTTCCTGATTTCTGCCGCGGTGGCGGTTATCGTAACCGTATTAACCGTTAGCTACCAGGCTATCAGCAGCGCTTTGACCAACCCGGTTAAAAGTTTGCGGTCGGAGTAAGGGAGATAGTAGTACTATTGAGTAGCAGTAGCGGGGAAGAAAAATAAAAGTGGGTAAATTCTTGAGCCGTTTTCGCTTCAGCAGGGCCTAACAGATAACCCTGCTGAAGCGAGGACATGACTTTAATATCGATCTTGCTTTTACTAATCTATTAAAAATCATCCGAACGTTTACTCATTGTAGTAGTAAGCAAGTTTATTTTTTTCATAAACGCGGCATCCATTGCCGAGAGCATCCGTTTTTCTTCGCCCACGCCAACAATACCCCCGCCTTTTTCCTTGTTCAGGTCGTTAAGGCTATACGTTGTTTCCTTGCCGTCATCCGTATAGCTTGCCTGTATATTATCAATAGTGTAACGGTAGCGCCCCTGTTTCAGTTCAAGTTTAATAGTATACTTAACGGTCATTGGGTTACTGCCGATGCCGGTTTTGGTTTTATATTTGGTAGGCTCTTCAAAATCAGCTACCACCGTTCCGCTCTTAGGGTCGTCGGTTGTAATTTTGGTATTTTGGACGGCCAGTTTGGTAATAAATAGTTTGGCGCTTTTATACAGGTCCATAACGGTGAAGGTGGTGTCAACCTTTACCACATCGCCGTAATAAAGGTAATTGTCCTGAACGCGGTAATTGTAAGGGTCTTGTTTGGCCTGGGCATTTACCAGCAAAGGCAGCAAAAGGATAGCAGAGAATAATAACTTTTTCATATTGGTAGTGGTTTAGTGATGTTTACACAAATATATCTATAATTTTTTTTGAGAAAAAGAGGCAAAAATATCAATCCGAAGCTCGTAAAATTCAATAGCGGCAACGGAAAAGGAGGCCACGTTATCTATTCAGCAAGCCAAAAGACAAAATTGCCCCGATAATATTTAACAGGCTATGTGTAAGTACGCCCAATCGTATGTCGCGGGTTTTATGGACCAGGTAGGTCATGGGCAGTAACGATAGTATCAAAGTTAAATAAACATAGGGTTGCCAAAAATGATACAAAGAGAACAGCAATGCATTTACTGCGAATGCATACTTACCCCAGGTGTTCATGCGCAGAAGCAAATATCCCCTGAAATAAACTTCCTCCGCATAAGGCGCGATGATCCCATTAAGCAATAAATTCAGGACCAGGGTTATTTTTATCTTTTCATGGCTATAGCCCTCAAAGCTTTGTACAGTGAACCAAGCAGGCAGCCAGTTAAAAAAGTGTCTATTGATGTAGATGTCTGCCGGCTGCGTAATTCCCCAAATGACGAAGGCAACGACAACTAAACCCAAAGCATACAGGATAAGTTTGTTAAGCGGCAGGCGGTTGTTAAAGCCGTTAAGATCAGCAATCGATTTCATGCCTTCTTCTTTTTTAGCCTTCAAAAGGTGTAGCGTTAATACAGGGATCGCGA
>Ga0206898_10289_pt1 | contig 13242 bp, 10 predicted proteins | sample Alteio_BWOrgHeat_50_FD_153237 | JGI IMG/M metagenome (GOLD analysis project Ga0206898, IMG submission 153237) | Enriched cells from forest soil in Barre Woods Harvard Forest LTER site, Petersham, Massachusetts, United States -... | ecosystem: Environmental > Terrestrial > Soil > Temperate forest >...
AACAGCCTTCTGCGTTATACCCCCGGTAACGCTTCGCCTTTGTTGGTGTTCTCACCAACAAACACTGATGCATGTTTTTAACGTAATCATTGAGTCCTTATTTACGTGTTTTTTACGCCTCCACATTAGCATAGCGGGCTTGTTGGAGACAACGCCAACAAGGGCTGAAAAAACTTGTGGCGGTAAATAATGATTTAATTTGTAATTTTGGTTAAATGGAAAAGCTGACCATCAATATCCCCGACAAAAAAATTGCACTTGTAAAACAAGTACTGCAAGGTTTGGGTATTGATATTCCCGGGGTGCCCGCTATGCCCATGAAAGATTATAAGAAAAAAATTAGCCAGGTTTCCGTTTGGTTCGAGGATGATATTAAAGTACTGGAAGAAGGGAAAAACGCATTCAATTCGCTGAAGGCCGAACAATGGTAGTCGATACCGGTATATTCATCGAACATTTGCGGGCTAAAGATAAGACGTCGACCACGCTTGCTAAAATCTCGGATGAGCCACAATTGTTTATATCAGCTGTTTCTTTATATGAGCTTTATATGGGGGCGACTACCTCTGAAAAAACTCAAGACATCAGACTAATAACCGAAGATCTCACCGTTTTGCCTTTTACCGAAGAAATTGCGATAAAGGCCGCTCAAATTTACCACAGGTTAAAACAACGAAATGAGATTATTGAATTCAGAGATATTTTTATTGCTGCAACATGTTTGGTGAATGGATTGCCTATTGCTACCTTAAACAAAAAGCATTTCAAAAGAGTCGACGACCTTAAAATTTCAAGATAAAATTCCCGCCCGATCAAGTGTCCACACTTGATCGAAAACAACCAGGAGCGTCCACGCTCCTCCAACCGGAAAAAACCAACCATCCCACAAAAAATTCTTCCCAAATCCCGATCCAACCTCCTATCTTTAAATAACTTTAAAACTCGCGTGTAAACACAAAATGACAGCCTTCCGCTTTATTCCGGTAACGCCGCATCTTTTACTGAGTCCGTACGTTGCCAAAATGTATGTGTTCGAGAGCAGCGGTCGTTTGCCGGCCATGGATAGGAAACTGATTGTGCCCAATGCAAATTTTAAGTTAACCCTCACCTACCGCAATGGCATTGTGGCCCGCGTGGGCGATAAAACCTTTGCCCAAAGCGAAAACGCGCTTAGTTTAACAGGCTTGATTGATACGCCGGTGATGCTCGATCCGCATGACGATGCGCAGACCGGCACCATCATCATCGAGCTAAACCCGCTGGGGGCCTACCGTTTGTTTCATTTGGCTTACGCAGAGGTAAAAAATCAAATTGTTGATTTGGAGGACCTGATTGGTCACCGTGCAAAAGAATTACAGCAACAACTGGCCGACGCTGTCGATGTAACGCTAAAATTGCAGCTCTTACAAAACTTCCTGATCAAATGGCTCGAAGAAAACCCCGCCGACCCGATTTACGATTATTGCGTTACCCGCATAGGCGACTCCAAAGGCATGGTGACCGTGGCGCAGCTGGAAAAAGAGACCGGTTACAGTGCGCGCTGGCTGCATAGCAAGTTTCAGGAACATTTGGGTACCGGGCCAAAAAACCTGGCGGAGATCGTCCGCTTTAAACAATTTTACCAGGCGTATTCAACCGGGGCAGATATGCTGAGTCTTAAGGAACATATCTACCATTATTATCACGATCAGTCGCATTTCATCAGGGCCTTTAAACGTTTCACCGGCTATACCCCTACCGACCTGCAAAACAGCATGAACGAACTCGCCACCAAACATTATACCAGCTGACTTCCGATTTGTACAATACTTGCATGGCGCTGCGCCCCATCTTTGTATAAAAAAACAGTACAAACATTAACAGGAAACCAAAATGGAAACGAAAGATTTTACCTGCAGTATTACTGCAGAAATTAGCGCAAACGAAGCGATTAAAAAAATAAGCAATGTACCTGAGTGGTGGGGAGTAGCCTTTACCGGCAGCGCCGAAAAGCAAAACGATGAGTTCGTAATTAAAATGGGCGGCGACTCGTTCTTTAACTTCACCGTTACTGAATTAGTCCCCGACAAAAAGGTAGTTTGGCTGGTTAACGAGTGCTACATGCCATGGTACCAGGATAAAACCGAATGGAGCGGCACCAAAATCATCTTCGACCTGGCTGAAGACAACGGCATTACCACGCTGACCTTTACGCACGAAGGTCTTACACCTAAATCCGAATGTTACAAGGACTGCGAACCCGGCTGGACGCACTGGATTAAAACAAGCTTATATAGCTACTTTACTACCGGGCAGGGCAAATTAAAGACCTTGAAACATGTGGATTATGCCACCAGCATCGAGGTCCCTGTTGCACCATCCGTTGTTTTTGAGCGCATTAATGATGTTGCCAACTGGTGGCCCGAAGAGGTTGAAGGCGAAACCGCTAAACTGAATGATGTGTTTGTATTGAAGACCGGCGATATGCATTACTCGGAAGAGAAGATTATTGAATTTGTGCCCGATAAAAAAGTGGTATGGCTGACAACTGACAGTCTCCGCAAAACTGATAACTATAAATGGACCGGAGCCAAAATGATTTTCGACCTGGCTGCCACCGGCGACGGCACCCTTATTACCTACACCTACAGCGGCCCCGTTTTGGAAAACGAACAGGAACGCCTCGCCAACGTTTGCGATGTGGTGCTGAAAGAAAAGTTATACAACTTTATAACCGACAGCACAACGGTTTAAGAAACTCCCAGCTAACATCACAAAGAAAAGACCCAATCTTTACAACAGGTTGGGTCTTTTAGTTTTCGGGGATGTTGCTCTTCAGTTCGAAATAAATTGAACGAAATTGAACAGATTTTTATTAAAAATAATTACGAACTTTAATTACCGTATTCATGGTTTTTAACGACTCTAAAGCTCAAACTCATGATAAAAATCTCCAACATCGAAAAACTTTACCGGACAGAGGATCTGGAAATCACCGCACTAAGCAAATTGTCTATCGAAATTAACGAGGGCGAATTTGTAGCCGTTATGGGCCCATCGGGCTGCGGAAAATCAACGCTGCTTAACATCCTGGGTTTCCTGGACGATGCGGATAGCGGAAGTTATGTTTTTAACGGTATGGAGGTAGGCCATTTTACGGAACGTAAGCGTGCCGATCTGCGCAAGCAAAATGTCGGCTTTTTATTCCAGAATTTTAACCTGATTGATGATTTAACCGTATTCGAAAATGTTGAATTGCCGATGATCTACACCGGTCTGCCTGCTTCTGCCCGGGTTAAGCGGGCCGAGGAAGTGCTGGATAAAATGCACATCAACGAGCGCCGCAAAAGCTATCCCCAGCAACTATCGGGCGGGCAGCAGCAACGTGTCGCCTTAGCGCGGGCGGTGGTGAATAAACCAAAACTAATTCTCGCCGATGAGCCAACAGCCAATTTGGATAGCGCAAACGGCAAAGAGGTAATGGATATGCTGAATGAACTGAATAAAGAAGGCACAACGATCATCATGGTGACCCACTCCGAAGCGGACGCCAAATACAGTCACAGGGTGATCAGCCTGCCTAATACCGAACCCGGCAGGTTTGGAGGAACAGGCTCCAGTAACTGGGGGCCGCGAAGAGGAATAAATTAACAAAAGGCCCCCACGTTTAAATTGAGAGCCTTTGATAACGTTAAAGATTAAGTCAATATTAACGTCCGTCTTAATACGACGAATTGTGTAAAGTAAAAATCGGTATATCAATTAATACCGAAATATTGAACACACTTTTGGAAGGTATGGTAACAAAGGTATTATCGTGGCGCGAGTAACTTAGTTTAGGGGTACTTCGCCAGCCTGCGCCTATCGCAACCGGCCATTTTGGTATCTCCACAAATAACTGGGCCGATGGCGCAATAATACTCTCACTTTGTTCCACCTGGTAAAGCTCTCCTGACCTTAGGAAAGTGTAAATTCTTATTCGTAAGCACGCTCATTATTGCGGCGCCATCTGTAGCTTTTAATTTATCATTTACATCCTTCCAAATATGGCTTATGCTCACTTTTGAAAGCACCCAATTCATGGGGACATCCTTTTGACTGGCCAGCAATGGTTCATCTAATACTATACCAGTATATTTATCAGTGCCAGTATCCTTATCTGTGCGAAAGTGTTTTACCAGGGTTTCTATTGTTAGCACGGCAGCGCGGCTATGCCCGCTTCGTGTATTATATAGTCCGCCGCCAATTTCAGTTAATTCATTTCCGAAGTTGATGTCTGATGGGCTGCTGCTGTTACTAAATCGCAATAAAATCACAATCGGGCGAATTTCCCGCCTGATGGAATCGTCGCGTTGCAACTCAGTAAGTACCTCGGCCATCGTTCCCGACCCGGTATTCTCAAAATAGCCGCCATCAAGATAATGCAGCTTATGTAAACCATTTTGGCAATAGGGATTTAGAAGCATGCCCCCTGGCGAAAATAATGGAAACCGCGTGCTAAAATTAACCGCCGTGCTATAATTTACATCACAAGCCAGTTTTTTATGATACAAATCTCTCAAACTATCTTGTAAAAAATACATCGGTTTCGCCGTACTTAACCAACATTGGTTTCCAGTTTCAACTTCGGTAGTATTTATTAAAAGAACCGGTAAATTATTGTGTCCTGCATAATGTTGAAGGTAACTCTCCGAATAAATATTTTCATTTTTTGAAATGGTACCGTAAGCGTTCTCCCAGGATATTTCAAGTGCGGAAGCACGATCAAAACAGTCTATCATCCGGGGAAGGAACAAATTGATAATATCACCATAAAACATCTTACCAATTACCGGCGACAATTCGTCATAAGAGAAGAAATCCTGCGCCGAACCTGTAAGTTTAGGGTTACGCAGATCTTTGGGGTCAGCCAGGTAATTTATGGCATTAAAACAACTTAGCCCAAGGCTGCCGCCTGACACGCCCGACATAGCAAATACCGAACTCTTAAAATCCAGGCTATCTTTGCCACCATTATCCCGTTTATCTTTTTTGTTGTCATTAAAAAGATGATCTTCAAGCGCTGTTAAAAATAATGCTGTGTACGCCCCGGTGCGCAAGGCCCCTCCCTCCGCACAAATAAAAACAACCGGGTATGGGCCGGTGTAACTTGCCGGGAACGACTTTTTATATTCAGTTAGCCAATTTTTAAAATGAGGAATCAAAGTATCTCTGCTGGGAGTAACACTATTCAACCTTTGTCTTACAGGATGATCATAATTGAAATAAGAGCAACCAAACAGCAAAATGGTCAATAAGAATCTTATGGATACCTTCCACCGACGTAATCGGGCACGGTCAATATAAAGCAATCCAATATAGATGCCGCTCCAGCAGGCAAAAGCAATTGCCAGCAGTCCGGGTGCGCCTATTACCTCATACCAGCCCGATTGTACCGGTAGAATAGCAATTGCTATAAAAAGGGAAATTGAGCAAACTGCAATTACCAGAATTTGTTTATGAATATTCTTGTAAAAAGTTAAAGGAATTCGGTAAATCCACCGATACATGCCGTTACTTTGTCCTATGGCGTCATCAAAATCAATCAACTCAAACAATTTAGGAATGCGAACCGAAGGGATAAGTACCGTATCAGCTTTGGGAGAATTGCTATCGGCAGTTTGATTTACAGTTAACTGTGCTGTAAATGCGGCCAATTGCGTGTTGTACTGTCCTTCAAAATTTTCGGGCTTGGGCAGCGAATAAACAAAATCGTTGTAAATGCCAAACAATTTACCCGTCCAGGTTTTTTCTTCATCATCACGTGCTGCACTGCTGAGGAACCATTGTCGTCTGTAATTGGGAAAGTACAGACGGGTAAGAATGCAAAAAAGCCAATAGAAAAAAAATAGAGGCACAAAAAAACACCATCCGGAAACTGAGTCACTTTCTTTGTCTTGACTGAACCAGTTGATCAGGATGGCCGTCATTACTGTTAGCGAGGGTAGTAACAAAAAAGCCGCGGCCATTGCCTTTTGAAGTGATTTTCGCCATTGCACCCTATCGTCACTAAGGCTTTTTCCTGAATTATCTGTTACGTAAATAGCGTACCGGGCGCCAAATTCAGCAATAACACTCCATAAAAAAACACCCAATAAAAGAAATAAAAAGCTGCTTATGAAAGTCGCACTATCACCAACCCGGCTCAGGTTTTCCGAAACCAATAGCAGGGTGTCATGCCCTTGTGGAAGCAGAACAAAAATCATTACCGCTAAAAATTCCAGCACCAGGAAAAATCCCAGGCTACTTAAAACTGAAAAAAAATCCGATAATTTTTTACCGTCCTTTACAGCCTGATTATTGGCCCTTAATTCTTTAAATCCTATTCCCAGCGCGGGAACAAAGGTTAAAAGGAATGGGAGGAGTAATCTCTTCCAATCGTTTGCTTTTGTATATTTTGTGTTGCTCATCTTGATTTCATTTCTCGATCTAAAGTCATTACTATTACTATTATAATATAACGACCCTTCGGATTATATTTATTTTATATTAAAGATCACTGGCCTGATGGCTTTGACAAGGCGATCGGAAATCCGCCTGTAAAGCCTATAAAAGTAGTTAAATGCGCCCCTGACAAACCTGGGACGCTTACCTTATTTGATAAAAACGGCAAATGAACTTCTGCCTTAATACTATAGAACCGTAAACCCAAAGACAATTCTCCTCCAGTAAACGAACTTTGAGTAGTCCCCAACAACTTTGTCCTCAAGTCTGCTTCAGCACCTTGTTGGGCATCGCCCAATATCCACCGTCCTGAATAACCAAACCCTAAAGTAATTGACATATCTGGGTTTGCGGGTGTAACGTATTCAAAAAAAGGCCCAACATAAAGACTCAATAAAGAAGCTTTTACGAGCACTGGAGACGGGGCAGGATCAGTACTTTTTGGATCATTATACGCATCATATTGCCAATTCCTATTTGATCCATTAAAGGCAATATTAAAACCAGATAAAACACCCCCAAGGGATACCGGTGATTCATTCCGCCTATAATTGCCGCTCACTCCTCCTCTTTCCGTAAAGTATCCTTTGAAATCAAATGAAAAGGCTTGTCCGGAGTTGGTAGGAAGAAGTACGCTATTGCCAAAATCCTGTCTATTGGTAACTGAATTTGTTGGACTGTTAGTCGATTTAACCGTGTCGACCGTTGAAGCAACATTTATTGAGAAATCAACCTCTATGTCGTGTAAAAAACCATATCTCCTGCTGGAATTCTGTTTGTAAATTACACCTATCCCAGTATTAGCAGCAATTGCTGCCCCGGTATTTAATGATTGTTGGATATTTCCCGCGCCAACAAATTGAATTATAGAAGGCGAGATAACAATATCAGGATTCGCAACAACAGTGATAACTATACTAACGGTATTGCTGCCAGCCCCATTGTTTGCAGTAATTTTATATGTATTAGCGGTCATAGTTGTTTTTGGGTCAGTTGCTACTGTCGGCGTTCCCGTGATAGCGCCTGTGACCGTATTAAAGGAGAGACCGGCAGGCAACGTTGTTGGGTCGATGGTATAACTGATGGGAGAGCCTCCGGTAACAGTAGGTTCGACATCAGGAATCGCCATGCCTAAACGATCGTAAACTGACGCAGGGCTGTTCTTTTTGTTTTGATCGGTAGCAGGAATGGCAACATTTGTAACAAAAGAGTTAAGCGGTGGATAAGCGATAACTGGCGCAGTTGTTAAATCTGGGACGGTAATGGCAATGGTAAATTGAGATATACCAATTCCTGCATTATTTTTTGCAGTTACGGTATAGTTTGTCGTGGGTGAAATCCCCAAAGGAGTCCCTGTTATTACGCCCGTAATGGTGTTTAATTTTAGGCCAAAAGGAAGCGAGGGGCTGATCGTGTAACTGTCAACCGGACCGCCCGTACTAGTTACGGTCAGTGGAGCGATAGTCAAGCCAGACTTAAAAGTTGACACTGCAGTATAAGCAATTTTCGGGACATCATTGACATAACTTGCGGCTAAACCAATGGAACCGTTGTCCGCTGAACTTGAGTTAATGATAAGATATTCATTTATTGGGATTTTAAAATGTGGCCCCGTTACAACTGTAGAGGGAGCATTGCTAACAATTAAAGATGAGCAGGAAACCCTTTTTGTATTGTTTATAAAATTGACAACATTAATATACGAATGTCCATAACAACTGAAGCTAAAAAAGGCTACGATGAATGTAATAATTGTAAAGTTCTTGATCATGATGTGAAAGATTTAAGTTCGCCTACTCTTTTATCCCCTTTTCGGCTTTCGGGTATTATCAATATCAATGATAATCGGAATCGTTAACACGATCGATACATCAAATTAGACCTATAAATTTTAAGCTATTTTATTGAAAACAAAAGATTGAAGCCACTACGAGGCTTCGTGCCAACTTCGAAGTATTTTTTTTGATTTTTTCATGTGATTGCGACCGTTTGGTTAAGTATTGTAAATATAATTTACAGCGACCTCATTTCCAAATATTTATGAAATTAATTAATCCACAATAAAATACACTATTGGTTGCATAATTTTACCGAAAGGCATCCCGGTAAATTATGGCGAAGAAAAATATATTGGCAGGTAATATCCCGATTATGGGCAATAGTTAACAAAACATGGAAATAGTCAAACTACATCGGCGTGAATACCCCCGTTAAAAATCAAACCAGGCGCTTAGCCTTATCCCGGTGCGGCTAACGTTAGGATGGTCGAGATAGGTGAACCGCTCAATATAATCGACACGGAAAATTTTAAAGATGTTGCCTATTCCCACGCCACCTTCGGTGTATGGCGTGCCGCCCAGTGTATATGTTTCGGGGATGCCTGTTGAGCCGACCGGGAATTGTAATAACGATGTGTGCAGTGCCGGGTTGTTTTCGTCCCGCAGGCCGCCATACAGGGTTTTAAATGTGACGTATTCCCGTAGTTTTAGTTTTTTGAGCAAGGGGATCTTGTTTAGCAGGAAACCGTTCATGCAGTAATCTATCTTCACCGTGGCATAATGATCACTCACAAACTCCAAAAAGTTCATCAGGTTGTAGGAGTTATCATCAAAAGTGTACGTCTGGTTGGCCTGGTGAATGGTTAGCAGCGGAAAAGGCGCCTGGCCAAACTGGTAGCCGCCTTCTGCAGATAAATCAGCGTAACCCAGTTGCGATAAATAGAAACGTTTGTCGAGCCTTAAACGCAGGTTTTTGTAGTCATAACCGCCGCCAAATAGGTTTTTAACGCCTTCGCGATAATCCAGGCTGATGATGGGGTATTTGCTGGGGATGGTGATGCGGTATAACTTCCCCTGTACCAACTGCTCATGCGGTGCATATCGTAGGTTGACGGAAAGTTCGGAAGTGGTGAGCGACGTTATGTTATTGGGCACACCATTTACATCATTAATAAAATAAAGGGCATCCGCCGGCGATTGCTTCCAATTTTTAAAGCCCAATGCAAACGAAAAATGGTTGGCGAATTCGTTTACTAAATCCAGTTTATAATAATCGTTATACAGGTATTTATTATCCACGCCGCGTTTATAGGATAAAAGGAAGCTATCGTCCTGGGTGAAAGCAATTTCTTCGCCGGGTATTCGTACGTCGCGCTGTACGGTCGCTTTTATATAACTATTGGGGAAAGTATAAATAGATTTATTATTGAACGCATAGGCGGCGCTTAACATGTATTTAAAACGCTCGTCCCTAAAACCATAAGCAGCATAGGTATCAAAATAGTAACGGGTGCTGAATGCGGTAGTTGTACGGCCTCCAACCCTAATGCGGGTGCCCTCCACAGGGTTAAAACTGTAAAGGTCGCCCAATGGACCCAGTTCAAATTTCCCAAAAGATTTAAATCCTACAGCAAATAAATTTATAAGGTCCATCGTCCTTTTGTAGGATGGGATGGTTTGCAGGCTGTCGATATTTTTGTAAGCGTTGGCCTCCACATTGGTAAGGGTATCATGCTGCCTCCCTTGGGTCCAAAACTGGTCATCCTGTTTCATCGCCTGGTCCTGTATTACTACATCTGGGCCATTATACAGGGCATCGGGGTGGGCGCGGTTAATCTGGTAATTATTATAGGCAATCGTTCGTTCCCCGAAAATGCCATGCTGCCCTTTTTTGTTAAAGCCAAAATTGGCTTTCATATCACTTTTGCTTAAATGATAGCGGCCGTCCGGGTTTTTCTCATAGGTGAGATCAACAGCCATGCTGCGCACCCAGTTTAGGTTTATATTTTTGTTGATGGTGAGTCTTGCCTTTTCCACTCCGTAGCGGCCATCCAGCGTAATAAATATCACACCATCAAACAGCATATCGTTTCCGTTGCGTGGGGTAAAGCTCAACTCAACCAGCTTTTTATTATCTACCTCGATAGTATCTGTAATAAAAAACTTGTAGAAAGTTGGTGCACCATCAGCAATAGGGCTCAAAAACTGGTTGGTCATCAGGAAAATGTTATTCTCATAAATATCCACCTCGTTGTACATCCTGTTGAGGTAGGTATTTACGCCTTCTTCGTCTACAAAATTTACAACATTTACTTTTTTCTCGCCTTCCACAATTTTTTTGGTAGCCTGCGGGTTTTTGCGGTAATAGCTTTGAGTCAATTTTTCTTCCAGGTACACTGGCAATAACGAACTGCCGGGCATATCGGTAGTGTCGCGGTTATTAAACAAAAACTGGTATTTGCTCAGTACTTTTCGTTGCGATAGCTTTTCCGCAACATTAATGAAGGAAAAGCCCATTTTTTCATATTGTTCATATTCAATATAGTCATAATTCTCAGCCCTGTTTGTGCTTTTATGGGCTATCACCTGCCTTATCAATTCTACTGCGGGGTTATCCTTATTACGGTAACGCGGTTTTTTGCCGGAGCTGATCTTAACCGTAGCGAGCGACTGTACATCAGGTTCAAGCTTTACATTGATGGTTTGATCGCGGCCCGAAATGATGGTGCGAACAACCGTTTTATAGCCTACATAGCTAAATTTTAATTGGGTATATAGTTTACTGGTGCTGATAGTATATTTGCCATTTTTATCGCTGGTAACGCCAATAGGCGTTCCGGGGAATGAAACCGATACAAAAGGCAGGGTTTGTTTCGATTGGGCATCAGTGATGGAGCCCGTTACAACGGTATTTTGTGCTTTAAGCCCAAACGAGAAAACCAGGAAGATTACAACTAGTATATATTTCATTTAAATGCTTCTCAAATTCAAGTAACCAATAGTTTCATATTATGTTTAAAAAGCATTTGTTGTCAAATTCCGGTTTGACTGTTCCGTACAACTTTGATTTAATTTGTTCTATTTTTTGTTAACGGACGCAGGCCCAATTTGTTATGATTTAATTTCGATAAAACTATCGGTTAAACCCATTAGCCTTATTGCTCAAGCCGTCCGGCCTTACGTGCCTGCCCTCAATATTGCAAAATAATTCTGTATTTAGCATGAAAAAGGCGTTAAATTTTAAGAAGTTCGTTTTGTTAGGAATAGATCGGGCATTTATAGAAACTGAAAAGTATCCGGGATTTCAATTCAATCAGGAGATTATCCGGCGGGGCGCCGGCCATTTTGAACCAAAAAAACGGGTAACCGCTCACACGGTTACCCATAGCTAAACCAATTATATTATACTCAATCTACAACATAAGTATTTGAGACACATAAATATACAACTTGTTAAATACCCTAACCGCAGGCACGGGTAACCGCTATGTTTTTATAATAAAAATTTAGACAAAAGTTGATTAATTTAATATTAATGCGCTTAAAATCAATTAATTAAAAAACAAGTTCGCTTAAATAATATACTTTTTATTTTGAATTATGCGCCCCCTTTGGTCCATAAACCCCTATTTACGCTATAATTAAATCCCGTACTCTCCACAGAAAAAACCACAAATCAATAGGTAACGGATTTATTGTGCCCTTGCCACGGCAATTTTTGAATCAGCAGTGCCATAGTACAGGTACCAGCTCCCTTTAAACCGGGTAAGTCCTTCTAAAAAACACACCTGGTTTACCTGTCCGGTTATCTCATAAGGCTTCTCGGGTTTCATAATATAATTCTCCATCCGGTGAACGATTTTTGTCGGATCATTTTTATCAAAAAGCACTTCAGAAGCAGCATAGGTACCTTTAGCAAGCGAGTTATCGCCCATCGCTCCTAAATTCATACTATTGTATATCAGCAATATACCTTTGTCTGTCAGCATGGCTGGTGGCCCCGATTCAACCAGGTCGCTATCGAATTTACCTTCGCGTGTTGGCAGTATTATTTTCAACTTTGCCATGGCTGCTTCATGCGCATGGAGTTTTACCAGCGGTGTTTCCCCTGCGGCCATTTCCAGCGGCGTCCAGTCGATCAAATTGTCGGAAGTCGCGCACCAGATTTGTGAATCGCCCCAATACATCCAGTATTTTCCGTTTATTTTGGTTGCTATGATTTTGCCATCTACATATTTCGATACAATTGAGCCTGATTTACTCCACTCCACTGCATATTTTCCACCATTGGCTTTTGCGAAAACGCTCCCCTCTTTTTTCCAGTGAAACAAATCCGTAGATGTGGCTACTAATAGTCGTGCTGTTGTTCCATCATAAGCGGTATACATCATGTAATAAGTGCCCTTATCGTCCTCAACTACGCGCGGGTCTTCGCATCCTCCCTCCCATTCCAGTTTTTTCAACCCGTCGTTGTCCGGGAAGAGCACCGGTTTTGCAAAACGGACAAAATGGACAGCATCTTCACTCACGGCCAAACCAATTCTTGATGTTCCGTCTGGTTTACCTGTTTTATCCTGGGCGCGGTAAAGCATGTATATCTTCCCGCCGCGATTTACAATTGCCGGATTAAACACATCTTTTGCTTCCCATAATACTTTAGTTTTTAATATGGGGTCGATAAAACTGCCTGTCCCCGGGGTAAGTATTGGGTTCACACTATCCAGTTTGACAAATGGTTTGATAGCCCAACTGGCCGACGAGTCATCGACGGCGTTCGCTGCGGGCGAGGTAGAAGCAGGCTGCTTTTGATTGCAGCCAGCGAGACTTAGCGCGATTAAGGCAAAAAACAGGTTGTTTTTTATCATTATGGGTTTTTTATTTCTTCATCTTCAATTTCACTACTACGGAATCGCCTACAACTGTACCAAAGTGGTTTGAAACAATGCAGGAGTTATGGAAGTGAATACCCCCATAAAATCTCGCCCAAACATTTTCATTTGCC
>Ga0206898_10290_pt1 | contig 13217 bp, 13 predicted proteins | sample Alteio_BWOrgHeat_50_FD_153237 | JGI IMG/M metagenome (GOLD analysis project Ga0206898, IMG submission 153237) | Enriched cells from forest soil in Barre Woods Harvard Forest LTER site, Petersham, Massachusetts, United States -... | ecosystem: Environmental > Terrestrial > Soil > Temperate forest >...
AACCCGAAACGGAAAATCCCGATATGCCGTTGGTGGCCGGCCGTTGCGAACGGCAAAGCCGCCGGAGCGAAAGTAGTCCTGGTAGCCTCCAGCTCGGGAGGAAAGGGTGTCGAGAGTCTCGGTGCTGCTCGATCTCGTGAATCCGGATGAAACCATCTGGTTTCACCAAGATTGCCCGGTGAGAAATACCTGGTTGCCGCGCCATGAATTGAGAGAGCAAAGGCCAGGTGGAGAATTCTTCAATTCGACGCCCGTGTCCTTTTGAAGCGCAACATGAAATGCTACCCTTACATCCATCACCTCAAGCTCGTGTCTCACAGTGCTCTCGCTGACTTGAGCGCGCTTTGAAAGAGAGCCGACGGGTGTTTTAGAATATGCCACTAAAGCGCCTTGGTCGGTGAGAATCTTCAATCCCTTGGCAGTTAACGAATGAATTGCTGGTTCATAGGCGCGCCGCGAACGTTCAATGATGAATTTCGAGCGCTTAAGGTTTTGCACTCTCATTTTGGCGGCTTCCGAACTCCCCTTGAAGTAAAGTCGCGAAAGATGGAGTGTTGTAGCAACGCGGCAGTCGAAGAGGCATCGCAGCACGGCAATGTCGCGTGATTGAAGTATGGAATTATAGGGAATTTTATGCGGCATTGAAAATGGCGTTGCGTATGTAAAATCGCTCCGCGCAAAACTCCTCGTAAGGTCTTTGCTGCGGAGCGATGTTGCTCTTATCCTTGCTTCTCGGGAGGATGCCATCGTTGCCAAACAATGGCGAGGTAATGGGCTAGGGTCAATCCGACCAACATGGTCTCCGCGCACATGAGCATGGCGGTTCCATAGCTCATGCCATCCACGAAGCCGGATAAGCACGTTGCCAACATCATACAGTATAAGAGCAACTCAAAAAAGACTGTTCCGTCAAGTGCCAGCAGCGCAAGCCATGCCGCCAGGAGAATCGCCGTGAATTGGTAGAACATTTCAGTTTTTAGGCCAACGTCACCATCTGGAGTTTTCATATTACAATATTTCCTTTCTGTCTCTAATTGTAACATGCACATACTATCAGTCAAGGCACTCGTCGTGAATAGAATTCAGGGCTTGTTTGTTCCATTTTGATATAGAATCGCGATAACTTGATCTCTTCGAATAGCCAAAACTTTGGGGACTGCCCCGGCTCGCCAAGAGGGGCGGGCATTGGTGGTCGGATCATTAGGATTCGCAACATACAGTTCACTGTTGTTTTCCTCAATTAAAACCATGGGTATCGACAGATACTTGTTCGAAACTGTGGTAGCTAAAATGGAGCTAGGCAGCGCGCTTGCAAGGTTGGAGTTGAGAACCAGCGAGACTAATGGAGTGTCTGAATAATCCCCGCCCCCCTTACTGGCCGGGATGTATGGATACACTCTCGCCGAAAATGCAAGTATACTTGCATAAAACAATCCCAATACGACTCCCAATCCAGCGATCCAAATGGCAATCTTGTCCCCCCGCTCGACCAGTCGGCCTGACCGAACGTGCACTCTCCAGCTTACAAATGCCGCCAAGGCGAGAAACACCGGATATCTCCATCCACCATTGCTAAGCATTTCAACTACAATCCCCCAAGGCACACCATTATAGTCGAGCCAGCATATCACCAAACATAACAATAAAGAAAACGCTAACCTCGCTGATGTCGCAACCTTATTTGTCAGAACCCCATCCTCTAGCCAGGACTCGCAGGATGAACAAAATGGAACTATTCTGATGAATTTAATCGTCTGCGACGAATACCTTCCTTGAAGCACAAGCTCCAGCATTGGCGCAATAAATCCAGGAATAATTCCAACTAAAGCGGCACCTCCAAGCGTCGAGGCTGCAAATATTTTATCGAATTGAAGCTCGTGCGCCTTGAAATCCGGCACAAATGCGATATAGATATACATCACAACCGAGAATTGAACCGTAATCGAGGTGTTTGCGAGCGAAACGAAAACACCGCTTTTCCCCGCTTTCCCCTTGTTAGGATTGCGGGCCAGTGTCCGAACAAAGGCGGACCCAGTCAAAGAGAGCACAATGATAAATATAGGAATCAACAACTGCCCAGGTTTTGTCATCAACAAGAAACTGCCAAAGGCTAACAATGAGGCTAATCCAAAAAGAACGGTTGCTTTCTGTTCAAATGACTTTTGTTCTAAACTCTGGGATTCTCCCGCCGATCCTTGGCGGTTGTTGATAAAGCGAATCGCGGCAAAAGGAAGAAACACGGTTAAAGGGAGCCAAAGGTGAAGTATCCCAACATATATGTATTTTGCCTTGAACACATCCGTCGCAGATTCCCTTATTCCAAAGCGTTCAAGGAATGTAAACACGACAAGGAAGCCGGTCGCGTAACTCAAGGCGGCTATTCCGAGCAGGAATTTTTGCGCGATTTCAGCAAATGTGTGCGTCGGGGATTTCGCCGATGGTTCAGATTGTGACTTAGGGGAGTTTTCGCTCATGAGATTGCATAAAAAATCGTTTGTGCGGGAGCGAGGCTTCCTAGGACAGTATTCGTTTCGCCGTCCTCGGCTCCATCTGCACCGCAACCTCATCCATGAGACTTTGCGGAAAAGCTGCCTCCCTGGCTTTGAGCCGTTTGGTGGCCTCGGCCTTGACCAAGGCAAACGGCAACTTGGCATTCAGGCCGGCAACATGCGCAGTGGAACGCACCTCGTTGGTTGGCACCTCAAGAATCGTCGGGGTGAAAAGAGACACTGGGGCCCGCATACCAACCAGACGCGCAACACATTGCCGCTGCTTATGGTCAAAGAGCACCGCCATAGAGCGGTGGAGTTGCTCCTCAAGGGAGCGGAACTGAACGCTCGACAATTCTTTACCCATGATGGGCAGGAGCACGGGCGACCAGCTTTCCGAAGTGGATTTTGAGCGTGATTCGGATCGCGTCTCGCTTTCGGAACCCGATTCAAAAGCACTCACGCTTTCGCTTCGCGAATGAGACTCATTGTCACCGGTGCGAAATGATTCCGTTCCTCCTCGGCCCCGGCCTCCGGCTCGACCTTGTTGGGAACCAGAAGACGAGCCGAAGGATTCTGTCTCCCCGAAGGACTGGCGCATCTCCTCCACGTAGCCCATGAGTTTGGTGGAGTAGAGCTGGTGTTTGATTTCGTCCGGGTCCATCACTCCCATGAAAAGCCACTGCGCCAGAATTTTGAGATTTTCCTCGTGTGAAAGTCGGAAAACCACCTTGCTCGAAGCATTCTCCATGATGGAATTGAATACCCGCTTGCCGTCGTCTCCCCGGTCCAGGAGTTGGTTAGGAAACTGGTGGGCCAGAGTCAAATGCAGGCCGAAGCCACGGGCTTCGTCCAAATTCTCGGCAATTGTCGGCGTAACGAATCGCTGGAATTCGTCCAGGTAGAGGTAGAACGGTTTGACTCCTTTCTTTTTACCCCGTTCCTGCGCTGCCGTCCAAAGGTCGGACAGAAGGATTGTGGCAAGCAACTCCACATTCTCTCTGGATACCTGGGCTCCCTCGGTGGCGAGGTTGACCAGGATAATGGAGCCTTCGTCAAGGGCGTTGCCCAAGTCCATGGAGACTTCTGGCTGACCGAAAATCGTCTTCATGGTTTCGTTGCGAAGCGACCTCTGGAAGCGATTCACGGTGCTGCCGATTTGGGACTCGAATTCCTTTGGGGTCAATGTCTGGCTGAATAGCCAGTCGTTGCGAAACGGCTTGTCCTCAAGATTTGCCGTCATGGCATAGCGGAGTTGCTTGCCAAGCCGGTCAATCAGGAAATTTGCCTCAACTAGGGTGTGACCTTTTTCATACAAGGCTCGGAGGACGTTTCCGGCCCAGCGGGCAAAGAGGGGCGTGCTGTCTGTTCCCGCCTGACCCCAAACATGGGCCATTGCATCAATCAGGTTGTCCACCAAAACGGCGGGGTCGGCTTTTCTCTTGCGAAGGACGTTGTAGGAAATGACCCAGTCGTCTCGCCGGAGGTCGATGGGGACAATTGGCCGGTCAATGTTGTGCCAGGCCATCCACGCCATCAGGCCGTCGTAAAGGGAGCCGTGTGGGTCGATGGGGAGAAGTCCACATTTGCTGTTGCGCCAGTTGATGATGTCCTGCCGGATGAGATTTTCGAGGAATTTGGATTTGCCGGCACCGGTTGCCCCGACGACGTCGAGATGTTCGTCCCGAGAATCGCGGGGCAAAAGGAGGCTGTCCTTGGCTCCCACGATGGAGCAAAGGGCGAGGTCGTTGCCAAGATTGCTGGGCATTTTGGATTCAGCGACAGTTTGGGTGTTCAATACTGATACGTAGCGAAAAGGGCGGTTCTTTCAAAAAATCGGAAAATATTTTTCACCGAGGAACGAAGTGTCAGAGAAACCTGTCGTCAGATTCGGTGTTAAAACCCACATGAAACGAAAGAGCCGATTCCTCGGGCTGGCTTTAAACTGCGGTTGGGCGTTGGTCAGCATAGTCGCGATGCGTTGGATGCTTCCCAAATTCTTTGGTGATGTGTCGTCCTTCGCGGTTCAAATAACCACTCCATTCATTGTTGGGGTGGGTGGCCTATTCCTGCTCCTGGTTTTGGGAGTTGTTTGGGAAACGCGCAGGTCAGATTGAGTCAAACGATGGCACCTTGAACGCTGAAGGAAGTGACGCTTACCCGGGCCAGGTTGGCCCTGAATGGGGTATAATATTGGGAAATGCTCTGCGCCGTTCGCGTCACAAATGGAGAGCGGGTCATTGCCGGAAATGAGGAGAAAAACCGGGGGCCTTTTATCTGCCCGTCATGTGCAGTCCCGGTGATGCTGCAGAGCGGCAGCCTTCGCACCGCCCATTTCGCCCACAAGCCGCCAGTCACCTGCCGAAACGGCCAAGGGGAAGTTGAGGTCGGCTTCCTCAAAGCCCAGTGCGGCCTCAGGCCAATTTCTGGCGTACCAAAAAATGATGAACGAGGGCTACGGCATCAAAGATTCCCATCCGGTAGTCCTCGCCGGTCCAGGGGCGACGCTTTGGCGGCAACCGACAGGCCAATTCCGCCGGGAAGCGTTCAGCCAGAACCTTTGCTAGTAAATACTTCGTGCCCTGACCGTCAGGAAATAACCCTCGCAAAACCTCTGCGCGGGTCAAGAACGCAACTTGAACGTTTCGTATCTGGGCTACGGCGACGATGGCTTCGTGCAGCGAATGAATGCGAGGTGCCCGCCGCGCGTCATGTGCATTGTGATCCTCAAGAATGACTATGCTAGGGCGGTAGTGGTCCATAAGATCCTCGGCCTTCGTCAGAGATCTAATATTCTTGTGACCATTCACCGATTTGACTCCCCAATCAGCAAGAGTTCCGTTCGTTTCGAGCACTGCGTAGCCAAAGCCCCTTGATGAGGGGGCAATCGCCAAGATGCGGGCTGTATCTGGTGCGTGCGGTGTCATGGCCTGTTTAATGGTTCTCTCGGCTTCGAATTGCCGATGTCGGATATGGCTTGGAGTCGACGAGTAGTTCCTGGCGTTGACGTCCCGGCCGGCATTTTGGAGCCAAGTGCTCGTGCCCGCGCCGAGACCTGGTTTCGCATCCTCTCAAAAACCCCAGGAAAAAGGTCCCGAACAGGCCGTTGAAAGACGACCTCGTACGCAAGAGCCGTTTCGAGCGACGGCTCGCGGAGAAACCGCTCGTGGCGACAGACTTTGGCTCCGCTCTCCGCACCCAGAAGGAGCGCGACGTCACACTGCGAAAGCCCGAGACGCTTTCGATGTGCTCGCAAGTGATTTGGAAGTGGAGACGAAGACATGGGACTTGGTGCGAAGACTCAGGGACTATGAGTTCACCACTCCACAATATCTGATTAGCAAAGGCGTCCAAGGAGCGGACCTTTGCCGAAAGCGTCAAGTTTCCATGAAAATACCGGGGACTTTCACCTCGGTAGTGGTCGTATATATTAAAACACGGAAACGGTGGCGGGGGAACTCTAAGCTGTGGAAAGCGCATTAACACCGGCGCAAAAGAACCCTTTTAAAGAAACCCTCTATCCTCGCTCGGCAAGACAGGGGGCCTTCATCTCTCAGGGCGCGAGGAATATGCTGGTGCCATGAAGTCCGAGGCTCCACCGACAATTCGTGATTTGTATCCCCATCTCGACGACGAGCAACTCGCACAAGCCGAGGACAACCTTCGGCGCTACGTCGCACTCGTGCTCTGCGTCTTCGACCGCGTGGCATGGGAGAGCAAAGCACCGAGTGCAAATTTGACACCGTGTACCGGTACGTTACCCTGTACCCCGCCAGACTCAGCTTCTTCATGAGCACCATCACTAATCTACATGGACTATCTAGGATACACACGAGTTTCCACAGTTAAACAAGGAACGAAAGGGGTCTCGCTCGAAGAACAGCGAGACGGGATTTCCCGGTATGCGGGCAGAAACCAGATGCAGATTGGACTATGGCTTGAGGAGGTGGAAACCGCGGCGAAGCAAGGACGTCCCGTATTCAACAACGCACTGAAGCTCCTTCGCAGCGGGAAGTTCAAGGGGATCATCCTCCACAAGTTGGATCGTGGCGCGAGAAATCTGAAAGACTGGGCCGCCATTGGAGAACTGTCCGACCAAGGGGTGGAAATCCACTTCGTTAACGAGAGCCTTGATCTTCAGTCGCGAGGCGGACGGCTCTCTGCTGATATTCAGGCGGTTGTCGCCGCCGATTTCATTAGAAACCTCCGAGAAGAGACCCGCAAAGGATTTTACGGACGACTCAAACAAGGGCTCTACCCCTTACGCGCTCCGCTCGGCTACGTCGATCAAGGCAAAGGCAAGGTAAAGACGATTGACCCGGTGATGGGGCCACTCGTGAAACAGGCGTTTGAATTGTATGCGACCACGAAGTATTGCTTGGAAACATTGGGCGAGGAAATGTACCGACGCGGGCTCCTCCCAACCATGATCAGCATTTTCCGACGGCAAAAAGGCCGATGTACGCGTATTGGAAGGCGAACAAAGCGATCCGAGGTTATGACCTCAATACCTGTTCCTGCCCGTGTTCATCTGGAACGCATTTGATAGCCTCCACGATCCCGATTAGATTGCACATCGGTAGCAATAGATCCGCTAATTCCTTATCCGGCTTTTCGTTTGCTCCGAATACATCGGGTTTAGATGCGTGAACATTCACAATACCTATCGGGCCATTATGGCCTAGGACAAGGATGGATATGAATGTCCGAAAAGTGTCCTTGCTAGCGAAGTAATGCGTGATTTCGTCCTTTACCTCGTCGCTATACTTTTTGCCCGCCAGCACTCGTTTGATATTTTGGGTATCGGAGATAACGGTCGTGGCTTTTCGGTAGAGCGCTTCGGGAGCACCAAAAAGAACCTTTTGCTCGGGACTCCTTGTGACCTTGCTTAGGACAGGCAGGTAGAAGTGGTCGCCGGCGTCGTCCTTCGCGTGGAACTCCAAGAAGAGGTAGGCATCGTAGGTCAGGTTGTCTTCTCGAAAGCGCGCTTTGTTCTTTTCACCCACAGGAACTTCGCCAGCTGAAAAGCAACGCATAAAATTTGCATTTACCGTCAGACCCGGTGTTCCACCGCAAAACTTTTCAACTATATTGCGAATGCTTGACAGAGCAGCCTTGATAGTGGCTTCTCTCGTCACCGACAGTTGCTTCTCGAGATGCGGGTGTAGCGTCATCACGAGTCCAACCAGATTCTCAGCATAATACGAGCAAAAGGCTTTGTGGCCCGTCACGCTTGCACGGAGGCTAGACTCCCCAGTATATTTCTCGGCCTCCATTGCGTTCGTGCGGTATCGTCGATAACCGTGAAATAATGCGTCACCCAAAGCTAAAAACGGATTCAAAGAGCCTGGCGTCTTCACGACCCAATGGGCATAAGCTTGGCCGACAAATACCAGGATGAGTAGAACAATCAGACCGAAAGCCCAAGTGATCCCGAAGCCCTCATACATCGCCAGTGTGGTCGAAATGGAATGAAGAGTGTCGACGGCAATCGCACAAAGCGAGCCAGTTCCTGTCAGGCCAAGAATGTAGATAAGCGTTTTGACTTTCGGGGATTTGCGAAAATCCTCAGTTTCTACATTGCTCCACCATCCGTCAATGACGTATAAAACGCCAAGGAACGCCCCAAGAAGGAACGTCACTTTGTCCTCGTTTGCAAACGAGTGCCAATGTGCCGAAAGGATTGAGGCAAATTCAGTCATGACTTGGGTATTCCGAACGCATGATAGTGGTCGCAGTTTCTAATGTCGGTGAGGGCGGGTGTCAAGGGCGATCGGACAAACTCCCATGAGAATCCGGGTTTCCATGCATCCCCTATCGTGCTGGGGATGCATACCCTCGTTGGCAGGACTCAGTGTCCTGAACCGGCCACCTCCCTTTTATCCGACTGTGAACGTTTGCGGTACCCAAGCCTAGCAGAAACTGGTGAACCGCAAGGAAAAAACTGAACGAAGGACTCCGGAGAAGATCTGGGAAGAGGAAAGCTGCTTGCGCTTCGGTGCGCAAAAAACCTCGTTCTCATAACGAGAACAAGGTTTCTGTTTGGTATTATGCGGCTCGTTGAGGAACTTCCGCGCCTCTGACGGCAGCAGAACGTGTTCCTCTTTGCGCGCGAGCAGCCGGTCGATTGGCCGCGGAAGCTCTATCAGTCAGAATTTCAGCCCTCCGCGGTGAGGGATGGACTGGTAATACGTCCGACAGGGGCAGTTCGGCTATTTTCTTCAAAACGGCGTAGTCGCCCTTCGCGATCCGGCTAAGCAGTTGGTTCAAATCCTGGTGGCAGTGTTTCATATAACGGAGGGTTGAGGGAACTGATGCTTCCATGTTCTGTAGCGTCGAGAAAATTGCAGGTTTCCCAAGCACGGCTTGTTGACCAGAGTTTCCTTTGGCCTCAGCGAAGGCCAATACAGCTGCATTGACAGGGAACGATTGCTCGCCAAAGTGTAACAAATTCTTGCAAAACGGACAACGGCGGCGGATTGAAGCAGGCTACTCGCAGTAGTGGCGGGCGGTTCCGGGGCATCCTTTGGAGGGCCGTTCCTCTGGGCAAAGACATTTCGAAGGTGGTCTGAGGCGGCGGACCCGCAGCGATCGTACCCAACATTCCCTGTAAAGGACGCTCTGTTTCGATTCTGCCCTCTAAATCCTGAGGCATGAGGCTCAATTCGACGAAATTCACCACACGCCAAATCTTCTCCAGAATCGGCTTCGGTCTGAACGGAAGCAATTTGGAGTGAATGGCTCAAATCTGGAAGCTCTGTCTTATTCGAGAACGAACACCTGCCGCGGCATAGATTCGGCGTCTCGCGACCCGCTTTAGATCCCTCAAATGACGCGAATGCGTGTCCAAATATGAGACACATGCTTTTCACAAGGTGAGTCATTGAATGTTCACCAGGACGCCCAAAAACAAAGCCAATCCAAGACGTCCGTCCGGAGTGGCTCGTGCAACGACCACTACTAAAGCTTATCGAATGCCACGACGGATCGTTCAAGGGATTCCTTCGAGGAAAACCACACTACAGGGACCATCACGTGTCGGGCGCGGAAGTTTTAATTGCTTTAAACGGTTGATGTTCAAAGAGTTGATTTCCCGCCGCATCCCGAAAAAGCATTGGCATTCTCCCCGCACGACATGCACGCCATGCGTGGAATCTAGCACATCGGCTGCATTTCGCCAGCTTAATGTGCGGCAAATTGCCCACAAAGCTCTTGACCAAAGGTCGCGGGCTACCGCGCAATCTTCGCCTCCTTGATCCCCACGGTACAGCGGACAACTTGAATAATCCAAACATTCCCGGGCTTTTGAATGTCGTCCGCATCGCTTTTGTCCAAACCTCCTGGGCGGGCTCATGGCGATAGCCAATCTGGAGAAACGTTCTTCTGTTCACCCGCTCGATTCCGAGGTTCATATTATCTTAGCCGCTCATGCCACCGAAAGTTAAGTTTTAATCTGGTAGCGCTTCTACCTCTAAATGAAATCTCGGTCCAAACAGACCTCTTCAAATGATCCGCCCGCCGACTATTTCGCGTTCAGCCCAAATAAAACCAGGCGGCCGAAAGCCCAAGGCGTATCAAGATGAATGACACTTCTATCAGTCTCGTGGAAGGATGCAATCATTATTTTGCTTGAGCTTCGCGCCTGGAGCGCGAACACGGGATCGCTGACCAAGCCGAGAATAAACGACGGGAGAAACGGAGCGCGGATCTCGCCGAGGCCGCCGCCCAGGCGGGCCGCGCGGTCTCCAGCCTCCCGACCGGCACGAGGCGGGGTCACCCAGCAATCCGTCAATTGCGTCCGCTGGCTGCGGCACGCCTTGCGGGCGAACCTCGCGGAAACCCCCACCGCGCGGCAGCTCCCTAAGCTTTATGCCCCATAGTGACAACGATAACTGGATACAGATGCGTCCGTGGTGCTACAATGTTACCAACCAGATGAGAGGTTCGTCTGACTCTATTGTTCAGAAATGGCCGTGGCGTTTGAAGCAGCATTAGTATTGACGGCCGGTCGGTTCGGCGAGTCCGCTGCCTCAGGGCTCTCCGCGTGACTTGGCTCCGGCGTAGTCCATGTACTTTTCCCGCGCTCAAAAGCAGGCTGCCCCTTTCTCCACCACCTCATGCGACGGGCGTTCCAGCCCTCGCAAGGACTCCTCCAAACTCGCGACGACTTGGCTGTTCTGGCTGGCCTCCAGCTTTTCTTCCAGCGGATTGATCCACGCCCGTCCGTCCGGGGTCCCCGCTCCATACAAGGCGTTGGCCACCGTCCAAGGATGCTGCTTGCCGTAATAGAACTCCGACAACTGGGTTGGCCGCGCGATGCTCAGCCTTGCTTGAGCCTCCGGCCGACGATGATATGTGTTCGCGACTCGAAGCTTATCTTGTGGCTCTCGGGACGTCCATCGCCGCCGGTCCGCGGAGCGAGCAGGCCAGCGTGAGCAATCTCACTCCTTACGGATTGCGACCATTCACGAACGATAATTCGGCTACACGAGGACCGTCAAATCTGTTCCCATTCGCGGTCGGGCGATCATGTAGCAATTCTCTCGCTCTTTATTCGCGCCCAACCGAGTTCCTCATGCAAGGTCCCCCCCAACCGCGCCGGAGCTCGAATGTGCGGCAGGCACACAATTGCGTGCCAAGCGTCTCGAGCATGACTCGGTCAAGGAATCCCGAGCGGAGGCAAAGTCGACAACTGACTCTGCTAACGCGGGCGCAATTGAGATAATTCAAGCCGCAAGTGCACTATTCCTTGCGCCATTGGTCTGGGTGGCCTTTATCGGTGGTTCTAACGCGCTCGACATCCGGATGGACACCTGGATACAGTTGATGGGCCTTCTGTTCCGCCTCTTTCTGAGTAGGAGCGACAGCAACGGGTATAGGATTTCCCTTCTCCTTTACCTCGTAATGACCTTGTTGGTTGCGCTCAATATAAATGTGACTCATAATATCCAAAAATGGTACGAAAATCCAAAAAGTCAATCCAAAAGAGTCCGGCGTCTTTGGATTGCGCCGGAGCTAAAGTTTGGGACAGTGAAAGTGATAACCGAGGGATGCGAGGGCGTCGAGTTTTTGCGCTCCTGCGGCTTTCAATATAATCATTACGACTACATACATGGTTTGTAGGGGCTACCGCCCGTCACGACTTCCCTTTTTCGGCTTAACCGCCGCACCACTACCTCCCCCAACGTGTCGTCGGCTACCGCCCGACATATTCTTTTTCCTAACGGCTGGCGGGATAAAGGACGCCTAAACGTTGTCCTTTACCAAAAAGAATATGTCGGGCGCACAGTCCGATTGTCCTTTAGCGCCGACACGTTGGGGGGACTGGTATTGGACAAGGGGCTACCGCCCCCACGACAGTTCCGTTATCACGACGATTCGCGCTTGAGGCGCGGAGGACGACGGGTTGGACTGGCGCACGATTTCGCCGTGGCCTCCTCCACCGGGAACGAACGGTTGGAAAAAGATCGCCGCGAGAGCGGCCTGAGGACTACAGCCGCGCCAACGGCGCGACCGATTCCGGCGGCTGAATCCATAATCTTGCCCATTCCGGCAGACTTTCACGTCTAGGGTGTGACTTTATGTCACGATATTCTTGGAGCATATGAAGAAAATAATCACAAAGAGGAAGAATCAGGTTGGCTCCGATGCGGAAGCGAAATGGCGGGGTGAGGTATTGGAAGTTTTTCGACGAGTCGAAGGGCACCTCGGTCGAGTGGTCGAGAAGATTGAGAAGATTGCCCAGCCGTTGCGAAGCATCGACCTGACATGGGAGCTCATCGCAGCCCATTTGGAACGAGAACGAAGAAAAGGCGAGGAGTCCCCTGAAATCTGAATACCCGCTTCGGATTCCAAGACCAGCCACCATTACCTGGTCGACTCGTCCCAAATACGTTTGCCGGCCCGCATGGGCGGCAACGTTTGCCCGGCGACCATAACGCAGGTCCATACACACCGGGGATTTGCGGGATGGGAGGAGTGGTGGCTGATCTTGGAACCATGAATGACGCAGAGGAAATTCAAATTGGCGAGCGGCTGGGCTGGGGTGGATCCCGGCCCTTTGGCATTTCAGTCCGCGACAGCCGCCAGCATGTGTACGTCATCGGCAAGACCGGCTCCGGCAAGACCACCCTCCTGCGCAATTTGATCGTGCAGCATATCGCGTTGGGGCACGGAGTGGGACTCATCGACCCGCACGGTGACTTGGCGGAGGAACTTCTGCACCACATGCCCCCGTGGCGGGCCGACCATTTGGTATATTTCAACCCAGGTGACCTCGACTTCCCCATCGGACTCAATCTCCTGGCAGATGTTCCCCCGGATGAACGGCATTTGGTGGCCTCCGGCATTGTGGGGGCGTTCAAAGGAATCTGGCGAGATTCGTGGGGGCCACGGCTGGAATATATCCTCTGCAACGCAGTTTCTGCACTGCTCGATTGCCGGAACGCGACGCTTCTTGGCGTCAATCGTCTGCTCACCGATCCCAAATTCCGGGCCACCGTGGTCGGCCAGATCAAAGACCCCTTCATCCGGGCGTTTTGGGAGGAAGAATATGAGGCGTACGACCCACGGTTCCAGCGCGAAGCCATCGCACCAATCCAAAACAAGATTGGTCAGTTTCTTTTCAATCCAGTGATCCGCAACATCTTGGGCCAGGTCAAGATGAGGGTGAGCATCCCGTTTGTGATGGACCATCAACGGATTTTCATCGCCAACCTTTCGAAAGGA
>Ga0206898_10235_pt1 | contig 13215 bp, 12 predicted proteins | sample Alteio_BWOrgHeat_50_FD_153237 | JGI IMG/M metagenome (GOLD analysis project Ga0206898, IMG submission 153237) | Enriched cells from forest soil in Barre Woods Harvard Forest LTER site, Petersham, Massachusetts, United States -... | ecosystem: Environmental > Terrestrial > Soil > Temperate forest >...
GTAAACTTCCAGTATATTATTACCGTCAATCCGGCGGCCTTCCATGCCGTAGCCAATGGCTTTATCCACCAATTGCCGGGCCTTATATTGTTCGCTCACCGGGGTCGATAGCCCGTAACCGTTATTCTCTATCAAAAAAATCACCGGCAGGTTCCATACCGCCGCAATATTAAGTGCTTCGTGGAAATCGCCTTCGCTGGTGGCGCCTTCGCCCGTAAACACCAGGGTAACTTTATTGCGATTGCCCAAAACATCGGCCAAAGCAATACCATCTGCCAAAGCCATTTGAGGGCCCAGGTGCGATATCATCCCGACGATCTTAAACTCTTGTGTGCCAAAGTGGAAAGAGCGGTCGCGCCCCTTTGTGAAACCTGATGCCTTACCCTGCCATTGAGCCATCAAACGCGAAAGGGGGATGTCGCGTGCCGTAAAAACACCGAGGTTACGGTGCATGGGGAGGATGTATTCGTCGCTGTTCATAGCCATGGTACTGCCAATGGCAATAGCCTCCTGCCCTATCCCCGAAAACCATTTACCTATGCGCCCCTGCCGTAACAGGATCAGCATCTTCTCTTCAATCATCCTGGGCCACAGCAGCCTGGAGTAAAGATCAATAAGTTGGTTATTATTCAGGTTTTTTCGATCGAAAATCATCAGGCAAAACTACACAATTTGTTAATTGGTTCACCGGTTCATTAGCTCATTTGTTCATTAGTAAATAGCTCAATATTTTATCATGAAATATGCAAATACTTTACAAACAGCTTTCGTTTACTACTAAACAAAATTATAAATTGCAGCCTGTAATTGTTAATTGGCATTTTGGGTTATTCAGTTAAGCAGCAAAACACCAATGAACTATTGAACCACTGAACAAATGAACACAAGAACGAAACGCATACCCCTGATTCTATTAGTATTAGCCGCCGCAATTGGCCTGGCAGCTACCACACACGACTATTTTTTGCTGCCCGAAAACTACTTTATGCACAAAGGCGATAAGCTTAACCTGCATCTTATTGAAGGCGATCAGTTTATGAAGCAAAGCGAACTCAGTTCGCACAATGGGAAAATTACATCATTTGCAATTTATTCGGGGAAAAAGAAAACGGATCTGTTGAGTTTAGCCAAAGACACCACCGCTTTACTGTTGGATTACCCCATGCAAAACATAGGGCAATCTTTAGTTGCTGTAACAACGGATGTTGATCACAGCAATTCGTCGCGCGATACTTATGCAGATTTTTTAACCACCCAGGGATTTGACAAACTGGCCGATAAAGTAAAAAATGGCAACCAGTTTAGGGTGAAGGAAAAGTTTGCCCGTTATATGAAGACCCTATTGTCGGTTGACAACCACGATGGTAACGACTACGAAAAAGTGCTTGGCGAGCCCAGTGAAATTATTTTGAAAAACAACCCTTACGATAAGAAATATGGCGAGGACCTGGTTGCCCAGTTGTTGTTTAAAGGCAAGCCCGCCAAAGGCGAAACAATAACTTTATACATAAAATCGCTGGGAGGCAACGTTTACCCGCAAAACTATGTTACCGACAGTAAGGGCGAAATAACCATTACCATGAGCCGCGAAGGTATTTATATGTTACGCAGCGTGCATGTTGAGCCCACTGCTGATAAAGACGCCGATTATGTAAGCTGGTGGACAAGCTATACCTTCCCCTTCAGCAGTTCAGACGAAGTACCAAACACTTATAAGGAATTCGGGTTCGGGAATAAGCATTGAGGGATTTTGGATTTCGGATGTTCGTCCCGATAGCTATCGGGATCGGATTTATTATTGCGGAATGCGAATTGTCGAATGCGGAATGCGAATTGTCGAATGTGGAATAGAAGTCCTATTTAACATTCCGCAATCGGCATTCCGACTTCCGCACTAACCTCTAACCCCCATTCCTGTCCATCCATTGCTGGCTGAAGGATTTTTCGGCTACTTTGGGCATTTCGCGGAGGTTGCCCCAGGTTTTTTTGAAGAATCTTTTGAGGAAGAAGTTTTTGGTTTTACCGCTGAAAAAATCCATCATTTTGCGTTTAAGCATGCCTTTTTTCCAGGCTGCCCAACCCCATTTTTCTGCGGAGGTCACCAATTGCTCGTTAACAGCATCACGGCGGTTAAGCAGCAGCATTTTGTGGATATCGATTTTTACCGGGCAAACCTCGGTGCATTTACCGCAAAGGCTTGATGCATAACTCAGGTGCTTAAACTCAGCCATCCCGTTCATGTGCGGGGTAATAATGGAGCCTATGGGGCCGCTGTAAGTAGCTTCGTAGGTGTGTCCGCCTATGTTTTGGTAAACAGGGCAGGCATTTAAACAGGCGCCGCATCGGATGCAATAAAGCGCCTGGCGCTGTTCTTTTTGGGCAAGCAGGTTGGTGCGGCCATTATCCAAAAGCACCACATACATTTCTTCGGGGCCATCGCTTTCTTCGGGTTTGCGGGGGCCACTTAAAATAGTATTATAAACGGTCAGATTTTGCCCGGTACCGTGTGTTGCCAGCATGGGCCAAAACAGGTCGAGATCGGCCATCGAAGGGATAACTTTTTCGATACCTACTACAGCAATATGTATTTTTGGGAATGCGGTGCATAAACGGGCATTGCCTTCGTTTTCGGTGATGGCGATGCTGCCGGTATCAGCAATTATAAAGTTTGCACCGGAAATACCGGCGTCGGCGCTTACATACCCGTCGCGTAGCAGTTCCCTTGCTTTTTGGGTAAGCTGTTCGGGTGTGGCATCCAGCGGTGTACCAAAACGTTCGTTAAATAATTTGGCAATATCTTCTTTTGAAAGATGCATGGCCGGGGTAACAATATGATAAGGTTTTTGCCCCAGCAACTGTACAATGTACTCGCCCAGGTCCGTTTCTACCGATTCAATATGATGATGTTCCAGGAATTCATTCAGCTGAATTTCTTCGGTAACCATCGATTTTGATTTTACGACGGTTTTAACATTGGCTTTTTTTAGGATATTCAGGATTTCGCGGTTGGCTTCTTCGGCATCATTGGCCCAAATTACCTTGCCGCCACGTTTCTGGAAATTGGCTTCAAACTCGGGCAGGTATTTGTCCAGGTTTTCCATTACCCGCCATTTAAGCACATGGCCCTTGCGTTTAGCATTCTCCAGGTTGATAAGACGCGAAAGCCCTCTTTCAACTGCCGCATCATATTTACCAATATTATAATTGATAATGCGCCGGTGCCTCATATCAAAGGCTTTTTCTTCGGACGTAACCTGGAATTCTTCAGAAGCAATACCCATAATTGCGAAGTTAGCTATTTAAGAGATAAAATGCGTAACGTTTGTGATTGTCGTCAACAGAAAAAAAGCTTTTCACGAGTTTTTTCCCGACTAATCTCTAATCACTAATCTCCAATCTCTATTTTCAGCATGCTATTTTATTCACCCTATCGGCATGCCTGCCGTCTTCAAATGCGGTTTCAAGGAAAATTTCGGTGATCTTTTTGGCCAGGTCAAGCGGGATATGCCGTGCCGGTAACGACAGGATATTGGCATCGTTATGGCTGCGTGCCCGTTCAGCCAGTTCTTCGTTCCAGCAAATAGCCGCGCGGATGCCCTGGTGCTTATTTGCGGTAATGGCAACGCCGTTTCCGCTGCCGCATATCACGATCCCAAAATCAAAGTCGCCGCTTTCAACAGACAAAGCTACAGGGTGTGCAAAATCAGGATAATCGCATGAAGCATCTGAAAATGGGCCGAAATCTTTCACCTCGTTGCCGGCCAATGCTTCAATAATTGCCTGTTTGTATTCAAACCCGGCATGGTCGCCGCCGATAGCTATTTTTAATCCTGTTTTCATGTTATTAATTTGAAAATTTGGTGATTTGATAATTTGAAGATGTGAGCTTCATGTAATTTGAAAATTTGATGATTTGGCAATTTGAAAATGTTATCTACGTTGTTTAATCTTCAAATTAACACATTTTCAAATCTTCAAATCAATTACATCTTCAAATTAACTGGCCGCTTCATCAGCTAATCTTTTCTCGCGGCGGCGTTGTACCACTGCCGACACTCTGATACTAAACTCGTACAACAAATATAAAGGCATGGCAACAACCAGCATCGTGAGCGCATCGGGCGAAGGTGTTATTATTGCAGCCAATACCAAAATAAGTACAACGGCGTGGCGGCGGGTTTTGCGCATAAACGCAGGCGTGAGTATGCCGAGGCTCGATAGTATGTAAACAATAATGGGTAATTGGAAAACAATCCCGGCAAGGAGGATCAGCATAGTTTCGGATGAAATAAACGAATCGGTGCTGAACATATTTACTATGGCATCACTCACCTTGTAATTCGCAAAAAAACGGATAGATAAAGGCGTTACAATGTAGTAGCCGAAAAGGACACCCAGCATGAACAAAAACGAAGAATAAAACACAAAGCCGCTCGCCGCTTTACGTTCCTTATCGTGAAGAGCAGGCTTTATGAACTTCCAAATTTCATAAACCAAATATGGCACGCCAATAATCAGCCCGATCATGATGGAAGAATTGAGCTGCAGGTTAAACTGCCCGGCCAGGTCGGTATTGATTAATTTGGGGAAATTTATACTTTGAACACAAAAACCTTTGGCATCCAACGCGGGGATAAGGCTGTGGAACGCATCGCCCATTTTGCACATCATCCGGTAGGTCCAGAAGTCAACACGTGTTGGCGCCATGATAATACCATCGAAAATATTATCATAGTATATAAAAGCAAATATGGTGATAACTAAAATGGCTGCGGCAGACCTGAGCAAGTGCCAGCGTAGCGCTTCCAAATGCCCGAAAAAGGACATTTCACCCTCGCCTGCACTGTTACCTTTTTCCCTGATCGTATCGACCAGTTTACTGCCCCAATTAGCCATTTTTTTATTAAATACCCGGTGTGTAATGCCCGGAGTGTAATATACATTTTAGCATGATCTGCCTGATTTACCTTTGTTAATACTCAAAGGTCTCCATAAACTTGGTGGTAAAGTTGCCCGCACGGAAGTTTGGATCCTGCAGCAACTTAAGATGGAAAGGAATAGTTGTTTTAACCCCTTCAATCACAAATTCGCTTAAGGCGCGCTCCATGGTGCTCAAAGCTTCGTCGCGTGTTTGTGCGCAGCAAATTACCTTGGCAATCATCGAGTCGTAATTTGGCGGTATCACATACCCGGTATAAACATGGGTATCAATACGTACACCATGGCCACCCGGCGAATGGAAGTTGGTGATTTTACCCGGCGATGGGCGGAAATTGTTAAAAGGATCTTCGGCATTTATACGGCACTCAATGGCATGCATTTGCGGCTCGTAGTTTTTGCCTGATATAGGGATGCCTGCGGCAACTTTTATCTGTTCCTTAATCAGGTCGAAATTGATAACTTCTTCGGTAACGGGATGCTCCACCTGTATACGGGTGTTCATCTCCATAAAATAAAAATTCCGGTCCTTATCAACCAAAAACTCCACGGTGCCTGCACCTTCGTATTTCACGGCTTTGGCGCCTTTAATGGCGGCATCGCCCATTTTTTTACGCAGCTTCTCTGTCATAAAAGGCGAAGGCGATTCTTCAACCAGTTTCTGGTGACGGCGCTGTATAGAGCAATCACGTTCGGAAAGGTGGCATACCTTACCAAACTGGTCGCCTACCACCTGTATCTCGATGTGGCGTGGGTCCTGTACATATTTCTCCAGGTACATGCCATCATTACCGAAAGCAGCACCCGATTCGGCACGGGCCGAATCCCAGGCGCCCTCAAATTCTTCATCTTTCCAAACAATACGCATCCCTCGGCCACCACCACCGGCGGTAGCTTTTAATATTACAGGATAGCCTATTTTTTTGGCAATGTCGATACCTTCCTTAACGCTGCTCAGCAAACCTTCGGAACCTGGTATAGTAGGCACACCGGCTTTTTTCATGGTTTCTTTAGCCGAAGCCTTGTCGCCCATAGCGTTGATCTGCGCAGCAGTAGCGCCAATAAATTTTATCCCGTATTCGGCACAGATAGCCGAAAACTTAGCATTTTCCGATAAAAAGCCATAGCCCGGATGGATGGCATCGGCATTGGTTAACTCGGCTGCTGAAATGATATTCGGAATGCTTAAATAAGAATCGCGACTTGGGGGAGGGCCGATACAAACAGCTTCATCAGCAAAACGCACATGGAGGCTGTCGCGGTCGGCGGTTGAATATACAGCTACAGTTTTTATTCCCATTTCCTTGCAGGTGCGAATAATTCGCAGCGCAATTTCACCACGGTTAGCTATTAATATTTTCTTAAACATGTTTCTTTTGTTTGGATTTCACCGATTATTTTTTGATTTCACCGATTACACAAAAAAAATCGGTGTAATCTTTTTAAAATCGGTGCAATCATGAAAATTACATAGGTTCAACCAAAAATAAAGGCTGGTCGTATTCAACAGGCGATGCGTTATCAACCAGTATTTTAACGATACGGCCCGAAATTTCGGCTTCAATTTCATTGAAAAGCTTCATCGCTTCGATGATGCAAAGTACCGAGCCTGGTTTTATCTCGTCGCCCACGTTAACAAAAAGTGGTTTTTCGGGACTTGCCGAACGATAGAATGTACCAATCATCGGCGATTTTATGGTCACATATTTCGAAGTGTCAGCAACAGGCTCAGCAGCGGGGGCCGGTGCGGCCGGAGCAGCTGCCACAGGAGCAGCAGCAATATGCTGTGCCTCGGGTATTGTTGCGTTAACTATAGTAGCAGCCTGGTTTGTTTTAATTGTAATTTTAAAACCTTCCTGCTCTATTGAAACTTCGTTTACTCCTGATTTGGAAACAAAGCGTATAAGATCCTGAATTTGTTTAATATCCATGCTCGGGCGTTAAATTGGTTGTCGATAAAGTTATGTGATTATGTGCGGATGTGCAAATGTGCAGATGTGCAGATTTTTTGATGTACAAATCTCCAGACTCACCAAATACACAACAGCAATTAGTTAATTCAATTAGTTTAATAAATGATGGTAACAAAGCCAGTTTAATAATGTTCCGATTTTATAGTGCAAATATATTATTTAAGCTATCATGTATCTGCATTTGCAATCTATAATATCAATTCCTTCCCCCGAAAAATCAATCATCTGCACATTTACTCATCTGCACATCTGCACATTCGCAAATCTGCACATCAATAAGCCCATTTTAAATAGATGGAACCCCAGGTAAAGCCGCCGCCAAAGGCAGCTAAAATTAAGTTATCGCCTTTTTTAAATTTATCTTCCCATTCCCATAAACAAAGCGGGATTGTTCCGTTGGTGGTATTGCCGTAGCGCTCAATATTGATGATCACCTTATCGGCCGATACGCCGGTACGGTTTGCGGTAGCATCAATAATGCGTTTGTTGGCCTGGTGCGGTACCAGCCAGGCAATATCATCGGCAGTAAGGTTGTTGCGCTCCATTACTTCGGCAGCAACATCGGCCATATTGGTTACGGCAAACTTAAATACCGCCTGGCCCTCCTGGTAAGCAAAGTGCTCGCTCGCGTCGATAGACTCATGGGTGGCAGGTTTTACCGAACCACCGGCTTTTTGATGCAGGTATGCTGCGCCGGAGCCATCGCTGCGTAATATCGAATCGATAACGCCATTGCCTTCGTCGTTAGGTTCCAATAACACGGCGCCGCAACCATCACCAAAAATAATGCAGGTTGCGCGGTCTTTAAAATTGGTTATCGACGACATTTTATCGCCCCCAACAACTAATACTTTTTTATGCTTGCCGCTTTCAATAAACTGAGCGCCGGTAGCCAGGCCAAATATAAAGCCCGAACATGCAGCCTGCAGATCGTATCCCCAGGCGTTTTTTGCGCCAATTTTATTGGCCAGTATATTTGCTGTAGCAGGGAAAACAAAATCGGGGGTGGTAGTACAAAATATGATCAGGTCGATCTCCTCGGCGCTGATGCCACGTTTTTCAAGCAGGGCGGTTACTGCAGGTACTGCCATATCCGAAGTGCCAAGGCCTTCGCCTTTTAATATACGGCGTTCTTTTATGCCGGTACGGCTAACAATCCACTCATCATTAGTCTCTACCATTGTTTCCAGCTCATGATTAGTCATGATGTAATCGGGTACATAACCATGTACAGCCGTAATGGCAGCGTGAATTTTACTCATTTTAAATATTTTTACTGAAAAGCCAGCTTGATTTTTTCTGTAAGTGAACTTTCAACCATGTTTTTCGATAGGATCACCATGTTTTTAATGGCTTCGGGGGTCGAGATGCCGTGACCCACCAACACAGGCGCATTTACACCCAGTATAGGGCTGCCCCCATACTGTTCGTAATTAAACATATCAAAAAAGGAGTCCTTTATATTTCTTTTTACGGCGATGTCATAAAACGATTCGGCAAGCTTCAGGATAACGTTCCCGGTGAAACCATCGCAAACAAAAACATCAGCATCGCCCTCGCAAGCATTGCGGCCTTCAATGTTACCAACAAAGTTTATGAGTTCGTTTGCTTTTAGCAGGGGGTAGGCAGCCTGGTATAGCGCATTGCCCTTTCCTTCCTCTTCGCCAATATTTATCAAACCCACGCGGGGCTTATCAATATTATACACGTGTTGGGCAAACAAACTGCCCAATATGCCAAACTGCGGGAAATATTCGGGCTTGCAATCGGCATTGGCGCCAACATCAACCAAAACGCCCAAGGCGCCGGTAGTCTGCGGAAGGATGCTTGTTATAGCGGGCCTTAAAACGCCCTCGATAGTTTTTATGCTGAGCACAGCGCCCACCAGCATAGCGCCACTGTTGCCGGCCGACGAAAAAGCTTGTATTTCGCCTTCCTTTAGCAATTTAAACCCAACCGATATACTCGAGTCGGGTTTTTGAACGATGGCTCTTGCGGGATGTTCGCCCATGCCGATAACTTCGGTAGTATGAACGTACTCAAAGTTATCCGGATCGCAGTTATTTTCTTTCAGGATAGCAAGAGCAACGTCCTTGTCGCCAATGAGCACCAGTTTCTGATCAGCAGCTAATGATTGCAAGGCAGCTATCGCCCCTAGCACAGTTGCCTGGGGTGCGAAATCACCGCCCATAATATCTAAGCCAATCTTCATTTCAGAAAATTAAACTTATGCTACTGCTGCTTTCTCAATCAGTAACTTGCCGTTGTAGTAAACGTTACCATCAACAGTATAAGCTCTGTGCGGCAAATGCACAGCACCGGTAGTTTTGCAGGTAGTAAGCGTAGGCAATGGCGCATTGTCATGTGTACGACGCTTATCTCTTCTTGATTTGGATATTTTACGTTTTGGATGTGGCATGATCCTGTTTTTTTATTTTATTATTTAAATTTTTTGAGGGCGTCCCACCTTGGGTCAATATCCTCAGGTTCTTCATTATTGGTGGTCAGTTTATTTAAACTTTCCAGCATTTCTTTATCACAATATGGGGTCTCGCCCTCGTCGCTGCAAACCGTTATTAAGGGCAGTGCAACGTTTATGTATTCATATACCAAACCCGAAATATCAATCTCGTGGTCGTTTTTAGTGAGGATGATAATTTCGTCGTCCTCCTCGCCGGGTTCATCGCTGAACCTGGCAATTTGCTGTTCCTGTACATCCACCGGTTGCGGATATTGCGCCAGGCACCTGTCGCAGTTTGTGTTAATGGTTCCGTTTATTTGAAAATTCAGGATGAGCATTGTCTCCTGTTTTTTCCAGTTCAACCTGGCAATTCAAATTGGCTTTTTTTACCAGCGAATATTCAAATTCGTCGAAAAAAGCATCAGTAATCAAAAACTCAAACTGGTGCTTTCCCAGTTTCAGGCCGGTAAAAGGAATCGAAAATTCTTTTAGCGATTTCAATGAGCAACAATTAGCCCGCAAATGTAAGGATAAATATCAAAATAGGAAAGTGTTTTTTTAAATAGGAAAATGGGGTGGGGATGAAGTCAATCTATCTAACAAAATAAAATTCTACAGTATTAAATAAAGCACTTTACAATTCCGAGTAACTGCTTTTAATATTGAAAATTTGCGTGTTGAGAAGAATTATTGAATGAATATTTCTTATATTTATTGCACTTAGACATTATTGCAAAAAAAATGAAAATTCGTTTAGAAAGACATTTGCACTGGTATATTCAACTGTTTGTTGCCGTTTTTATGTTCCAATTGCTTGTTAGCCTAAACTTTTGCTCAGCAAAAGTGCTTAAATTTCATTCGGTTTACGTCCATCAGCCCGACCCTAAAAAAACGGTCACTTACAAAATCATAACAGCCACATCAAATACGTGGGGATATGACATTTATATAAATGGTGTGTTATCTGTTCATCAGGTTTCCCGTCCTGCTGTTCCAGGCAATTTAGGCTTTGGCTCATCGGCTGACGCGGAGAAGGTTGCTAAATTGATCGTAAATAAAATAAAACATAATCAGATGCCACCTACAATCAGCGTGGATGAAATGAAGAAATTGAAAGTATTATAGTTTATAACCATTATTTATGAAAGCGCATCAAAAGATATTTATAATCATTCTTCTTCTGTTGTCTAGATCGGGCATTTTTGCTCAGGGTACCTGGGTCAGGAAGGCAGACTATCCCGGCACGCAAGACTATGAAGGTACAACGTTTGTTATCGGGGTTAAAATATATATTTGCGCTGGGAACGGGGTTGAGCCGCAAAGCAATCCATTGTGGCAATTTGATCCATCAACTAACGTATGGACACAATTAGCAGATTTTGCTGGCGTTCCGCGACAAGAAGCGGTTTCATTTAGTGTAATGAATAAGGGCTTTGTAGGGCTGGGTGCATCTGATTTTGGAAGTCACGGTTTTGCAGATGATTTTTGGGCGTACGATCCCCTCCTTAACCAATGGAGCCCGGTCGCAATTTTTCCAGGCGCGCCTATATACGATGGGATTGGATTTTCGATAAATAACAGGGGGTATGTTGGCTTGGGCTCATCACTGGGTAAAACCAATGAATTTTGGGAGTATGATCCAGCGAACAATTCCTGGACCCGTAAAGCCAATTATCCGGTGGCGTTTAGTGCAAATGCAATTGCGTTTAATATTAGCGATAAAGGTTATGTGGGCACAGGCTTCAATATTGCAGGTGGCCCCACCAGTGATTTTTTTCAATATGATCCGGCTAACGACAAATGGACAAGAAAAGCAAACGTTCCAATCGGGAGATATGGGGCGTTTGCTTTTAATATAGGGTCAAAAGGATATCTGGGTACTGGAGTCGATCCTGATTGTGACTGTTATTCAAAGATTTTATGGGTGTACAACCCTTCGGTTGATGCTTGGGCCAGGGTTGCCGATTTTGCGGGCGGTGCCAGGTACTTAGCACATGGCGCCAGCGTAAATGGCAAAGGCTATGGATTGCTGGGGTCAGGAGACGGGGTTATATCTTCCGTGAATGACATTTGGGAGTATACCCCGGATAATTTGACAGAACAAAAAATCACTTTCGTGGCAGTTGCACCTAAACTATCCAATTCGCCGGATTTTAATCCAGGAGCCATTGCAACATCAAATTTGGCCGTAACTTATAAAAGCGGGGACTTAAGCGTTGCAACGATTGTAAATAACAAAGTCCACATTATTCGTGATGGAAGTGTTTATATTACGGCTTCACAGGGAGGTAATGCCAGCTATAGACCAGCCTTTAACGTTTCACAATTATTAACCTTTGTAGCGCCACATGACGATGCATATCTCTCAAATTTAACTGTAAGCAATGGTCTGCTCGCTCCGGCATTTAGCTCATCAAACAATAGCTATAAAGTTTCGGTAGGAAACGCTATCAAATCTGTCGCCATAATCCCGACTGTTGATGATACAACTGCGACAGTAAAAGTTAATGGTATCATAACACTTTCTGGAAAAGCATCTAATCTTATTAACCTGAATATAGGTTCCAATATCATCAAAATCGTTGTAACAGCACAAGACAGCACTACTATTCAGCATTATACCCTAAATATTACAAGGGCGTCGATAACCGATGCAACGCTGTCGCTGTTTAAAATCAGCCGGGGCACGTTAACACCGGCATTTAGCAGCAGCACCACCAGTTATACCGCATCCGTAGCCAACGGGGTATCGTCTATAACGGTTACACCCACTGCCGCCAACGCCGGGGCTACCATTAAAGTAAACGGCGTAGTGGTAACTTCCGGCAGTCCCTCCGCAGCTATCCCCTTAAGCGTAGGGCAAAACACCATCACTACAGTGGTTACCACATCCGACGGAACCGTTACCAAAACCTACACCCTAATCGTAACCGAGGCCGCATCCACAAATGCCAACCTTACCTCGTTAAAGATCAGCAAGGGTGTGCTTTCGCCCGCCTACAATGTAAATACTACCAGTTATACCGCCAGCGAGCCTAATACTGTAAGCTCCATAACGGTAACGCCAACGGCAGTAGTAAGCGGTAGTACCATAAAAGTAAACGGCACGGCGGTAACCTCCGGCAGTGCTTCACAAAGTATCCCCTTGTTTCCCGGAACAAATACCATTACTACCGTAGTAACGGCACAAAACGGCACAACCACCAACACTTATACCATTGTAGTAACCGAAACCGCATCGGCCAATGCCAATCTTTCATCCTTAAAAGCAAGCCGTGGCGTGTTGTCGCCTGTATTCAATCCCAACACTACCAGCTATACAGCCAATGTGGTAAACGGGGCAACGTCAACCATTATAACCCCCACAGCGGCAGCAAACGGCGCAACCATAAAAGTAAACGGCACAACCGTAGCATCGGGCAGCCCATCGGCCCCCATAACTTTAAACGTAGGCACCAATACCATTACAACCGTGGTTACCGCATCCGATGGCACCACCACCAAAACCTACACGTTTACCATAACCCGTGCCGGCAGCCCCGGCAATATCCCGGATGAATCGCTCAGTACAAATCAGCCCGCAGTATCACCGCTAATTGATAACGATGGCATCATCGTTCACCAGGGCATATCCCCCAATGGCGATGGCATAAATGATTACCTGGTTATTGATGGCATACAAGCCTATCCGGATAATAAACTATCCATCATCAACCGCAACGGGCAACTGATATTTGAAGCAAAAGCCTATGATAATGCCTCAAAAGTTTTCGACGGGCGCAGCAACAAAACCGGACAAATGCAATTGCCAGGAACGTATTTTTATTCGCTGGAGTATACCGT
>Ga0206898_10292_pt1 | contig 13122 bp, 14 predicted proteins | sample Alteio_BWOrgHeat_50_FD_153237 | JGI IMG/M metagenome (GOLD analysis project Ga0206898, IMG submission 153237) | Enriched cells from forest soil in Barre Woods Harvard Forest LTER site, Petersham, Massachusetts, United States -... | ecosystem: Environmental > Terrestrial > Soil > Temperate forest >...
ATTGGCATGCGACATGGTGAGGATCTGGCTCGGTCCGTTCCCGATCCAATATGAGGCTACCCCGTTTTCGCTTTCACCGACAACCGCCAGGAGATGGCCTTCTTGCGCATCCCAGAGCCGCAGGTCGTCGGCTATCGTGGCCAGATATCTTCCATCCGCGCTGAAATCGGCGTTCAAGATGAACGGCGCGTCATAAGCCAAAGCAGAGACGAGCGACGCCCCAGTGACATCCCAGAGTTTGGCCCTCTGGTCGAGAAACGGAAGAAACAAACGACCAAAGACCGCCCGGCCCTCAGCGCCAAATCCGAGCAGCCGACGATCGTTGCTCCCGAAAACGAGGTGCGAAACCAACTCTCCGGTCGACACGATCTCTTTCAATTTCGCACCGTCCTTGGCGGACCAGATCGTGACCACGTTTCCTCCATCGGCTCGCAACCCGGACGACGCGATCAGCTTGCCTTCCTTTCCCCACGCCGAGAGCACCGGTCATCTTAGGCCCCGGATAGTTGAACGAAAATTTTAGTGTGCCGCCAGCTGAGCTACAACACTACTTGGGCGGTGGTTCAATTCCCGTCTGAGGCATAAATTGCGTGAGTAGGCGTGTGAGTAAGGAGCATATTGACGCAGCTATTCGCCTCGACATATCAATATGTTACGCGCTCAGTGCAATGCCGCCCCTGGCACCACGACCTTCCCCAGCACAAGTATTTTCAAATAGTTAGAAGCCGAAATTGTCCCACCAACTGTAACCCTCATGAAAAGTGGGACACTTTTGTTCGCTGTGTGTCCTAAAACCGTACCTCCCTGGTCCTCATTTTCGATCAAGGGAGAGCAAGGTCATCGCACTCCCTGCGAGCACCTTCTGCTCGGCCGCGCGGGTGTAGAGAACTGCCTGCTTGCTGGTCTGCCACCCGAAGATCGCCATGAGCTGGCGTTCGCTGGCGCCTCTTTCGGCCGCGAGGGTTGCACCGGCCTTCCGCAAGCCATGGGCGGTGCAGTATGTCAGGCCTGCCTGGTCGCATCGGACGCGGAACCAATTTCCAAAGCCCGGCCCCGAGAACGGCTTTCCGAATTGTGTCACGAGCCAAGTCAGGTCTCCGCACGGCGAGGCGGCAATGATTTCTTCAAGTTCGGGGAGCAGGGGGATCATTAAAGAGACGGGCTTGCGTTTTTGGTTCTTCCGCTGAGTAAAGGCCAACCATCGTCCGGGGTGCACCGCTTGAAGGTTCGGTGGAATGTTCTTCGCATCTCGGACATGCTGCTTGCCAAATAAGATGACGTCGGAGCGGCGCTGGCCGGTAAGCAGCAACAACGCGAAAGCGAGCCGTGCCTTACTGCCGATCGGATGGCGCGCCTCGAACTGCCGAACCTCCTCGATCGTCCATGTGTGAAATCCGGTGCCGGAGGCTTTGAGATAGGGCACATCCTTGGCCGGATTGCTCTTGGCGTGGCCCGCTTCGATCGCCCAGGCAAAAACTTGCCTTAGTGCTTTAACGCGCCCGTTCGCTCCCTCCGGCCAGTCCGCCTTGCGATCGCGGCATTTGCGGACGTGCTTCGGCTCCATGAGGCTGTAGGGCGCGGTGCCCATTTCTGGCGATGCCCGGTCATCCGTGTTTAGCCGCTCGGCGCACAGGGCATCGAGTATCAATCGCCGAGCATGCTGCGTGCTACCTTCGAGACCCCGAAATTCTGCTGAGCCATAGTATTGCTGGATCAGCGAGCGCAACGTCCCCGGTTTAACTGGCCTGCGATGCAGCTCATTAGGCTTCGCTGACTCTCGCGTATCTATCCCGCCGTGCGCCTCGCGGTATTGCGAGAAAAACGCCTGAGTGCCCACCGGCGCGTACAGCCGGACTTTCCTGTGGCCCTTGCGGCGAAAATAGACGCGAACGTTTCCGTGCCGATCGACATCCTCGACAAGATGTCTCAACTCGATCGAACCGCTACCGTCGGCAAATCTGACTTTCACCGATCGATCCCCTCATTTCATATTGTCCCAGTCGTTGATCGGTGCCAACGGCGTGATCCCATGTTCCTTGCTGGGCAGCGTCTCGAAGGCGAGGTCCAATTGATGCCGATCCCACACAGTCCTGGTATTGATGATCTTGGGCCGTGGCATTCTACCATCCCGGACCATTTCGTCGAAGAGGCTCGGCGACACTCCAATATAGGCGGCAGCCTCGACGCGGCATAAGCCACGAGGTGGGCATGACATAGGCAAGATACTACAACGATCGTTCGGCACGGGGCATCCCGCAAAGCGCTTCTAACCATCCAAAAAACGCGAGCGCGGCCCGCCACGCGGAGCCGAGCGGGTATCAGGCGCATTCGATGGTTCAGGTGGGAGGAGTTTCCGCATCGGCATCCTGGGGGATCCGGAAGCCGTCTGCGCCCCCTCGTGCGGCGCAACGAATTCCCGCAAATCCATGCTTACACAGAATCACAGGCATTGCGGTTGTCAGGTTCGCAGGAAATCTGACAACCAAGGACGGGCAGAAGGGACTATATATTTCCGATGATCACTTGAAGACATTGCGACCGGGGCGAGCCAGGCCAAGAGGAGGGAATCCCGCTATGTCGAGGATCGTAGATCTCGATGAGGGTGAGTGGGCACCTCACGAAAAGGGAGCCAGATTCTTTTCCTATGTCGCCTATCCGGACGAAGAACAGCAGAAAGAGCGTGAGCGATTTTGGAAGGCCCTGTGTCGATTCTTTACCCTCATGATGGCGAGCATGGGCGAAAACATGAATTGGAGCATTCGTGGACGAGCGGCCTTTCTCGTGGAAGATCCCAATGCTTCAAACAAGATTCTCGCAAAGGGGCTGGCTCAGCTTCAAAAACGGATAACTACAACCCATTACGTTGCAATGCCGCACCTTCGAGCTGCATTCACTGGCGTTCTCGAAAAGGTCGATGGCTTGCAGCCAACCGTCGGAAACATGCTAGATTTGGCCCGCTGGAATCTCACAGATTGCGGCTGGAAGCCTGACAGCGATAGCAACTCCACCGCGAAAACGAAGCTCTGGAAGCCAACCCGCCCTGTCGTTCATGCTGCCGCTGCATTTCTTGTAATCAGTAGCGAGTGGCTTTCTCGTAAAGAGGGCGCCGGTTTTCGCATGTCCAATGCGGTTTTTCTGACGATAAACAACGTACCTATTCTTTTGAGCATCATGTTTCTCTCTGAACTGTTCCGCTTTGCGTTGCCGTCGATAAAAAACTTCAAGATCACGGAGGACGAGTCGATTCGTTTCTTATGGGGGACGCCATTTGTTGACGTAAGCTCCACTGATGACGCTAGCGAAGCCGTGATACAAATTTTTGGTATGGTGATTTCCGACATGCTCGAAATATTCCGACAGAATAAGAACAATAGTGATCTTCTATTCTCGACACTCATGCAAATGTTTGACGATTTTCGTCGGAAACAGAAGATCTTAGCCGGTGTGGCATCAAATCCGAACTTTCACGAGGTTTTCCGTTCGGTTCTGACCAAGCACTCTGATATCTCGACAAAGGTCGATAATTCGCAGGCGAACCGGCAGCAGGCCAATCAGAATGATCCTATGGCACCGAAAGGTCCGGCAGCGCAAAGTCAAGACAAAAGGAGGAATCCGACATGTTGAGGATCGTCGATCTCGATGAGGGCGACTGGGACGCTTATGAAAAGGGAGCCAGATTCTTTTCGTATCTCGCCTACCCGGGCGAAGAGGAAACAGCAGAGCGCGAACGATTTTGGACGGCCCTATGTCGATGGGCAATTCGTGAGAGCATAAGAATAGACAAAGACGCAGCATGGAATGTTCCTGTGCGAGCAGCGCATTTCGTACGGGACGGGAAGTCTGATGAAAAGATCTGGGATAAGGGGATGACTCAGATCCATTATCGACTAGTCACCGCCGAGTGTGTGGCCTTGCCGCATCTTAAGGCTGCTTGGACTGGAGTTTTGGTAAAGCTCGGAGGCTTTGAGCCAACGATCGGAAATATGCTCGATTTGGCCCGCTGGAGCCTCGCCGATTATGGCTGGAAGGAGGACAGCGACAACTCTGCCGCGAAGACGAAGCTGTGGAAGCCGACCCGCCCTGTGGTTCATGCTGCTGCGGCGTATACTGTATTTTGCTCTGAGCATCTTTGTCCGATTTTTGACGTGGTCGATGACCTCAAACTCCCGATCTTTATCACCATGCGCAGCACGCTATTTATTAGGTCCATTACTGCGCTGTCAGAAATCTTTCGGTTGAGAGTCCCAGGTATACAACAATTGCGCATCAAGGAAGACGAACTGGTTCAGTTTAAGTGGGGCGATGAACCAGCTGTGAGAGACCCTCAGCGGCTGGTGAGCAAAGCCGAACTGGCTCGGTGCAAGGAATCAATGACAAAATTGTTCAAAGGGGTCTTTCCGAGGATCGATGGCCATTGACCTTGGAGATCGGGGCGCATCCGGCACTATGGAAACTGCCGTCTCGTCGATATTCCCGCCCAAATGGTCGACCCGGGTTCTTGTGCCAATTTATAATTTTACATTTGCCTAACTCGCAGTCCCTACTGAGGTCGGTGAAGAAGTGCGGCGCAGGCTCAGGACTCGAAATCCTGGGCAGCTCAATCTGCCTCTTTGTGATCATCACTCCCATCCCCCTCCAACACGTCCTTCTGCACTGACTTGGTTGTCGATTTTTCAGCTCGGCTGACAACCTCTGCGCGCCCTGGCTGTCGCAGCATGGCTCCTCTCATCCCCAATACAGGAGCCAACCATGGCATTTGGAAAAACTTTCCCGAAAAAGAACAAGACTAGAAAGCCTTTCGGTCATAAAGGCAAACACGCCAAGTCCGACGTTTCACCGGTGAAACGCGTGACCGAATGGGCCAACGAGATCAACACTGCCTGGCACAAATCAATCGAAAATATTTTCAAAGTTGCTCGGTTGTGTGCCGAAGCCAGTGAGCAGCTGGAAAAGCCGGACAAAGATGCTCTGCTGGAGGCTCTGCAGTTCGACAAATCAACCTTCAGTAAGCTTGTAAAGATCGGCAATAATCCGGATTTGCAAGAATTTGGCGAACACCTTCCGCCAAACTATTCAGTCATCTACGAGGTCTCAGGGCTGGACCGGAAAGCTCTCAAGACCGCGATCACCAAGGGCGCAATTCATCCCGCCGTAACGCGCGCCGAAGTCAAGTTGCTTGCAAAGCCAACTATCCAAAAGGAAGCGGACAACCAGCCAGGTGGCCGCGGTGAGGACAGCTCCGATCAAGACAACGACGACGATGATGGTAATGATCAGGACCAAGCTGATTTCAACCAACAGTCACACCAGCAAGAAAATGATGAGCACGCGGACGCTCAACAGACAGATGATCAGGCGGTTAATGATCAAGCTGATGACGATGAGTCAGAAGCAGATCAGCAATTCGCCGCCCTGTCTGCTGGTTGGAAGACTTCTATGAAGCGCCTTTGGGAGAAGGCATCCTGGGGAGTCCGTGAGCGGTTCGTCCGCGACGTCTTGGGATATCACAGGGGTGTTGCCAGGAAAGCCAGCTGATTTTTGGCGGCGGACCAACTAGCGAGCGAGATAGCGGGCGAAATTCATTCGCCCGCTGGCTTTTTGTCAGCGCGAGCCTTGCTCTGTAGGCGCCGCCGCCGTCACGAACATAGAGGCCAAAATAGTGGAGCCTCTGGAGGCCGAAGTTAATCAAACAGAGCTCGCAACGCGGCGATATGATCTTGGCAATCAAAAGGGCCGCAAATTCATGGGCCCTCGGCGCGCCACAGCGTGACCCTTGTCCCGTTCCCAAGAGCGCACCGCAGTTGTCAATTTCATCTCGTCCTCGACAACTCTCCAGCCCTTCTTTCAGTGCAATGTTCCCCAAGGTCGCGGTAAGCCGCTGGGCTGCGACGGCGCTCAAAAGCCAGGGGCATCGGAGAAAGTCATGTCAAAGAGAGCTAAAAAAAGTTCGCCAAAGCCGCGTCAGGAGACGGCAAACCATGGCGAGATCACCGCAGCGTGGTCAACCGGGAAGCACGTGCTCGCCGTTATGTTCCATTCTGAGCTACAGGTGGTCGTCATCGGCCGCTGGAGCTACACCGCGAGCGGCGATCTGCGACCGACTACGATCAACGTCCCCTTTCGAAGCAGACATTTGGAGACGTTGATAAATGCGCTGAAGGAAGTGCAACGGCGGGCCGAACTGAAGCATGAATCGCAACCAAAAGAGCCAGAAAGTCTACCGGAAGAGTCCCCACAGTCGATTTGGGCGACTGGTTGATCTGATTCAAGGAGGCAGGCACATAAATACTCTGCGCCTGCCTCCTCACGTTTCCTGCAGTCAGCGTCTTGCTCTGAGCCAGTACCCGACGTCATGACGGCCGGGGGTTGGTTCTAATTGTATCTCCTATCTGACAACTCACAGGACTTGGATTTCATGCACTCTCCCGTACGTCGCGGTACGCCGCTGCGGGAGATCCGCGCGTTCGGTTCGGACGGAGAAAACGGAAGCAAAAGGAGACCGATATGGTCAAGAACGCTAAAGTCAGCACTATCGATGAGGAGACCGAGGAGGCCTGCAACGACATCGTTCGCTTGCTGGTCGAGATGCAGTTCGCATTAATCGAGAGGGACTTGCCGGACGAAAGCCTCAGCGGTCTGGTCTTCGCAGCCGCCGCGACTTTGGCTCAGACCTTCAAGGCTGCCGGCGCCACCTCTGCGGCAATAGCTAAAGCATTCAAGGCTGTAGGTTTTTGGGTAGAGCATCCCGATCGAGGTCCGCCCTATTTCCTGGACATGTTTTCGGATCGGCCGGGTTCCAGCGAAAAATAACACTGTCGTGCGACTCGCTCATTTTTCAGGTGCCCGGTTATCCGGAGCGGATCAAGCGTTTCCAAATTTAGGCATCGGCGGGTGCCCTGGTCGCAACGCCCGATGCGTTCAAATCGGATGAGTCGAGGCCGACGGGTCCGGGGACGCGAGCATCTGTAAAGTGGCTGAGAGCCTCAGGCCCCACCGACTTCACCAAGCAACATGACCAAGAAACCACGCACCCGCTCCAACCCTGGACGCTTCAGCGATGCTCTGACAGAAGATCGGTACGGAAGGCCCTTTGCGCGAGCTAATCGCAGGAAAATTCGGCGGGAATTCGTCAACTGGCTGCGGAAAAAGCACAAGCCCGACCGAGCCAGTTTACGGCTTGCAAAAAAATTAGCGCGTTGCAAGGCGAGTCAACGATGCCGCTCGTTGGCCTGCCCCCAATGTGCCTACGCCGTTCAGAACGTCGTGACCGCGGTCGCTACGGCGTTCGTGAAGGCCCAACCTGATGCCACCAGGCTCGTGGCCGTGAGCGTGGTCCCGGCCGACGGCACGACCCAACCGGGCAACCTGTCCATCGATCAACACCAACGCAACATCCGACGCTGGAAGGAAAGGCTCGGGAAGGCCGGGGTCACGTGGTTCATCGGTGCCACCGACTGGAGTTTCAACGAGCACGCCCAGGATCGTTACGTGCCACATTGGTCCGAGCATTTCTACGGCATCACGACCACGGACGATCCCGAAGCCCTGAAGAGGAGCCTGCAGAAGCAGTTTTCAAAGACCGACGCGATCCCGAGACCGGTGAAGATTAAGCCCTGGGACCGTGATGAACAGGCGCTGCGCTACATGCTGAAAACCGACTTTTTCCGCCGCATCGGGACCGACAACGGTCAACGGGCCAAGAAGAACTCACCCGAGAAGCGGAAATGCCGTGCCACCGATAAACAACCATTGCGGTCGCGAGAGAAGAGAGAGCTGTTGGTTCACCTGGATCAGATCGGAATTCAAGGCCGGTTGATACTCAAGTGGCTGCAAATCGTGCATCAGGGAAAGGGCCAATGGATCCTGGCGGATCGTAGGCCGCAGAGCGTAGGCACGTGAGCGCAGGAAGACGGGTTTGGGGAGAAAATTTATTCTAGAAGCCGTGGGTACGTGGGCCCATGGACTATTGGAAAATGAACCCAGAGGAACGTAGGCACGAGAGCCGGGAAAAATCAGGTTGGAGACAGACAATTTCTCTAGGAACCGTGGGTACGTGGACCCATGGGTTATTGGAAATGAACGAACTGCACTCGTGCCATCAGTCAGCACAACTCTTCGTCGAGGCAATCAACTCACAGCGACGTATGAATGTATGAATGTCTGAGTAGCCTGCGATTGCACAGGTCAGGAAGACAAGCGGAGAAAACATGAGAAAACGCGTGACAGTCGTTGGCGAAGGCCCCGATGAGATTGGCAATCGATATTTATTGCTCACTGTCGACGGTAAGGGCTTTCCGCCAATACCTGTTGCTGACATCAGTGACAGCGGATCCTTCATCGCCAAGCTGAAACAGAATGGTGCCAACATCTTCACTAGCAAAAGTCGAAATGAGGTCTTGCGAGACATCGAAAGCTACAAGGCAGAAAAGCCTTCCTTCAGAGTTGTGACCAGGGTTGGGTGGGTAGGACTTCGCTATGCCCTTCCGGATAAGATATTTGGGACCGGCAAAACGCCGATCCACACCATTTTCGACAATCTCGGTCGCGCCATCGTTGAGAAATATCGGGTTAAGGGGAGCCTGACCGCCTGGCAGTCCAAGATTGCAGCGCTCTGCACCGGGAATAGCCGTTTGATGTTCGCTGCGAGCCTCGGACTGACTGGCCCAATCCTAAGGTACGCGGAGGAGCCCAAGTTAGGGGGTTTCCAGCTTGTCGGTCCTGGGGAGACTGGCAAAACGACCGCCGCCATGGTCGCGGGCTCACTTTGGGGATGTCACAAAGACAGCGGTCGAAGAGAGATTGGCTTTGCCGAGCACTGGCATACCACGGGCGGGGAATCGGGTGGCAAGATCGAGATCACCGCGCTGGCACACAACGACACGGTCCTGATTCTGGACGAGACTAAACTCACTTCAGCCAAAACCGTCCTTGACGCAGCCTTTGCCTTGGCGGAAGGCGCCGAAAAAGAGCGATTGAACGCGTCCGAACCGGCCAGATCGTGGCGCTTCTACTTCCTCACTACCTCCAACCATACGCTCGACGAGCTCGGAGAAGCAGCACGGATGACTGTTGACGATGCCCGCCGGGGTCGGTTGGTCGAGATTCCGCTCCCAGAGCAGGGCGATGGCATCTATGAGGACCTACACGGGCTGCACGACGGGCGCGCGCTGACAGATCGATTGAAGGCACGGTGCCGCACGTATTTTGGTGCGCCATCTCGTGAATACCTTCGGAGGCTGGTGACGGAGGCTCGGGCCGATAAGGATCGGCTGAAAAAGTTTCTCCGAGCGGAGCGCAAGACATACCTGGCGGCCATTGAGAAGAGCAGCAAGCAGCAGGGACTGAAGCCTCTGAATCGTGCCTCAGGCCGTTTTGCCACAGTGTTTGCCGCCGGTAGTCTGGCGATCCGCTACGGAATCTTTCCATGGAGCCGTCAGATCTTGTTGCGCGCGATCCTTGCCTGCCAAATGGATGGGCTCACTATGCCGATAGGCAAGCCCAAACCGGAGCAGGCCCCGGCTGTCTCGGCCAGGCGCAAGCTGATCGAATGGCTGCAAGAGCATCGCCACGAATTTATGAACCTCGACAAGAAAGCGCCGCGGCTGGGCAAGCACGAATTTGGTTCGGTTCCCGGGTACTCCGCGACCTTCAAGAACAAGAAATGGTTCTATCTCACCGCTGATCAATTCCGCGAGATTACCGGCGGTGGCGAGAGCGCGGAACAGCTCAAAAAGGACTTGGCCGATGACAAGTTGCTGGTTAAGGCCTCGAATGACCGATACGTCGTCCAGCGGCCAGTGTTCTCTGGCGCTGCTGGAAACAAGGGATTTCGGTCGGTCCATGCCCTGAAGGTCGTTATCTTGAAGGAGCAATGTTAGGGCTGCACACACGGTGAGTTGCGGGCTTGATTGATGAACGACAAGGGGCGGGACCACCACAAAGTCCCGCCCCTTTTTAGCCGAATGAGCCGACCCGTCTGAGGCGCGCTGGCGTTCGCTAATTTCATGACATGGCGAAACGACAATTCCGATCGCCCTCGCCTCGGCCGCTTTCAATTGAAATCGCCCGCGGCCAATCAACCAACAGGAGATTTCCGGTGGCCAATGCCCCAATACCCGCCGCACCACTTCACCCCGCACATTTACGCGGCCTAGGCCCACTCAACCCTCGACAATTCCGTCGTCAGCGCTCGGTCAATGATCTCAGAGTCGAATTACGGCGCGTCAAGCACGCCTGGCATCGCTACCGATCCAGCCGAGAGCGCGATGGCGTCTACCTCTATCTTGAGGCTGTTTTCGAGCTGGTGTCGAAATGGAAGTCCAGAACCAAGAAGGCGGAGCTTTTCACTCGGCAACTTCCCCTGGATACCGGCAAACTTGGCCTCGCGGCAGAACCGTTTGCGGCCGTCATTACCGTTACGTCTGACCCCGGCAAGGTCCACAAGCGCACGCTCAGCAAATGGTCCCGTGCCCTCCAGTACGCAACGAACTCCAAAGCTCCTGCGGAATCGCTCACGGCTTTTTTGAAAAAGGCCGGAGGGCTGAATCGGTCCGCCTCCATGCTGCACCAACCGAAACGGCGGCGTTCATGACGTGGATGCGCGCTGCCAAACGCAAATGCGGATCGACTGAAACAGCCCCCATCACCTGGGCGGTCATCCCGTTCGGCACGTACAAGGGTCTGACCACTCCCCAAGTAGCTTTACGAGACCCGGACTATCTCTATTGGCTCTGCTCCAAAAGTCTCTACGGCGTGGTAGGCGAGCAAGTTCGGGACGTTGCACGCAAGGCCATGGCCATAAGAATTCCGAAGCGAAATCCCAGCAGGTGGTTGGCGGAGTATCAGTTCGATCGCGACAGTAAGTTTGTGAGCCTTTCGCTCGTCGCCGCCGATAGTCCACAACATCCGAAATGGGTCGAACGGCTGCCTTACATCGATTTGTCTTGGACCAGCCGACGAAGATCCTACGACAAGGGCGGCGGTAAGAGGTTGATCCGAGCATTCGTATCGGTCTATTTCGGGGGGCGTAAGCGGCTGACCAAGAAGCGCTGCGAAGGCTTCTTTAGCAACGAGAAGAATTTTGTCGCGACCGAGGATTGGTGAACATAAACGAACCCGAGACGCAGCCTCAGAGCAAACCGAAAGGCGACCGTTGTGCAGCCGGGCGACTACCTGCAAATCCCGCCGCCCTATACGACATCTCGCTAACATGACGCGAAGTAGGTGTGGATCAGGAGGACCCCAAGACCGTCGCCGTGCCCGCCGGGCTCGCGCAGACAGCAAATCACGCCACAGCCTTCCGCTTCTGGTACCAGCCGAGCAGGCCTATTATGCCGAGGCCAGTGACGAACAGCGGGAGGGTGGATGGCAAAGGAGTAACGCCGACGCCGATGCTCATCTGATTGATCGCAACATCTTGAAGACTAAATCCCGGACTGGCAGTGAAGGTCAAGTAAGTCACGCTAGTGATATCCGCGCTCGTGTCCCGCACCCCTAAGAAAATGTTCGAATTATTGCCAAGGTCCCCCGAAACGCCGCTTTCTGTGAAAGCTCCCAAGAGCGTACTGCCGCTGAAGGCCAGGATTTCCGCGGTAAACATGTCCCCTATATTATTGTCCTGAATCTGCGCCCCCACACTTTGGACAGGTGTATTAAAGTTGATTGACAGCGGACTGCTGGCGACCATGACCACATCGCCCGGCGCAAAATTGCCATTGAAGGTCCCAGTGAGCCCGATGCAGCATTGTTCTACAAGAAAGCTGGTCCCATTGAAGCTAACGTTTCCCGTGGTTCCACCGGTGCTCGTGAAGCTTTGCGGACCTGTCAAAGTTAAGTTAGGGGTGCCAATCTGCCCCCAATCAATAATATCTCCAGTCCCCGGTCGGGCAGTGAGCTCAAGAAGGCTCGCGTGCACTTCTCCCTGGGGTAAAAGCACCGTCGCGGCCGCGGTCCATGCTGCAACCACCAACAAATTGCACTTCATTGCTGCTGCCCTCCAGTACCCAGCTCTGACTTCTCTCGTAGGCTAAATTGTAGACTTGTATCTACATTTCTACAAGCCAAAATGGGACTCGGAGTCCGTGGACCTGTAGTCGTCAAAAATATCCGCTCTCGGTATGAAGAGGGCGGCCGAGGACACGGGAATCATTGGGCTTGTGGCACTCAACGTGCGCGCTCTTCGGAAAGCGGCCGGCCTATCGCAAGAGGAACTGGCGCATGAAGCCCGGATCGACCGCACTTACATAAGTCAGGTCGAGCGCCGGCAACGCAACATCACGGTCTCGGTACTGGCAAGGATAGCCAGAGCGCTAGGCACCACAGCCGACAAGCTGTTGATGCCACCGCCAGCGGCCGCGACAGAAAAGAGGCGGCGCAAGCGGCGCGGCTGAAGGCTGGGAAGACGGGTGCTCGCATGCCGGCTGCCTGCGACGCGGTCTCGGGCGGCCCTGGGCGACAAGAGATTTTTTCGACCGGCAGGACAGACCGTGCGGCGAAGCGAGGCCATCGGCGATCTGGATCCACGTCGCACCCGCGAGCCAAGACCTCGAGGATACCATCGGCATCCGTCATTCAATCCACAGCGATCGGTCCAGTCTGAACGAGGAATCACGATTGGGTCGCTGTAGCAAAAGGTCGGGTTTCAGGTGTACAGCGGACCAGATATGCTCATTTTGAGCCTTTCCGAATCTGACCCACTGCGGACAGTGGCGGCCAAGTTTTGCTGTGACGCACAACACACCCCCTAATTGACGATGTGATAGTCTGCGGCTGGCTGGAGGGCTGGTCATGAGGCGGCGCGATTTCGTCACTCTGCTCGGCGGCGCAGCAACGTGGCCGCTCGCGGCGCGCGCGCAGCAGCCGGCGGTGCCCGTGATTGGATATATTGAAGTTGGCTCGCCTGAGCAGGGCAAGTATCTCCTGGACGCATTTCGCAGGGGATTGAGCGAAGCAGGATATGTCGAGGGTCGGAACGTCACCATTGAACCACGGTGGGCATATGGAGAGGTCGATCGCCTGCCAGCGCTCGCATCTGATCTTGTTCAGCGGCGCGTGGCCCTTATTGCCACGCCGGCCAGCGGGCCCGCGGCGCTTGCCGCCAAGGCAGCCACCGCGACAATTCCG
>Ga0206898_10294_pt1 | contig 13072 bp, 16 predicted proteins | sample Alteio_BWOrgHeat_50_FD_153237 | JGI IMG/M metagenome (GOLD analysis project Ga0206898, IMG submission 153237) | Enriched cells from forest soil in Barre Woods Harvard Forest LTER site, Petersham, Massachusetts, United States -... | ecosystem: Environmental > Terrestrial > Soil > Temperate forest >...
AGCGCTGGTGATACACGAAGTTTTGCCAAAAATTATCCTGATCCATATGTTTTGGATCTGGCTGCCGTATTTTCAAAAACTGCAGCTATTTACTATCAATTTGCAATGGTATAGTTGGATATATGGTTATATATGCTGGGAGTTTTCGTCGTGGCTGTTTCATTTTACCTGTCATCGGGTGCGTTTGTTATGGTGTATTCATTCCCCGCACCACGCGCCTACGGAATTAAACATGACCGTAAATTGGATCCATTTTTTTGCCGAAAGTTATTATTCTACCTTAATCCGCCTGCTTATTTTAATGGTTTTTGGCGTTAACCCGGCTATGTTTGCCGCCGTTATCACCATCGACAGTGTCTGGGGGATATTTATCCATGTAAGCGAAGGCACTTTAAAGGATGGCCGCCTTGGCATTTTGCGGCACATCATTATTACACCGGCGCATCACAGGGTGCATCATGCAAAAAATCCCTTATACCTGGATACAAACTTTGCCAATGTATTGCCCTTGTGGGATTGGGTGCTGGGTACCCTGCAGCCCATACGCGAAGAAGTTAAAACGGAATACGGCATTTCGCGGGAGCTTGATGTAACCAACTTTTCGGACCTCTATTTCGGGGAGCTATTATTGCTGTATCGCGATGTTAAAAATGCCCGGGGCATAAAAAACAAGCTTTTATATATTTTTATGCCTCCAGGCTGGTCGCCTGCATCATCCGCCCAAACCGCTGCAGTTTTGCGGCAGGAGTATCTGAAAACAAATCCGGAACTGGGAATGACCAGTAAAACCAGATTTTTTGCCTCGATGAAAAGCCGCACTGTGAGCTACAAACCTGTCAATAGTGATGCTGAAGTAGCCAACCCCGGCATTGGTTGGATAAAATAAAAAGTCATAGCCTTTTATTTTCAACTTATCATTATTTAAATATTTCTATTCGTTTAGCCCTGTGTATTTTTAGCTAAAAATCGAAGGCCTCACTCATTGCACAATTGAAGCTAAAGCCCCCCGGGTGGGCTATCGTGTAACCAAACTAAATTTTCGATGCCCCATCGGGGCTACCTATTTGTAGAAACAAAAAGCCGAAAATCATTTGCCTCGTAGAGGCTACCCTTATACAACATTGCTAATTTACCTTGCTAGCTGAGGGTAGCACCTACGGCGCTGTGGTGTTTGTTATATGATATTTCTACAAATAGGTAGCACCTACGGCGCATAAAAGCTTGTGGGTACACCGTAGCCAAACCGGGGGAGGTTTAGAGAGGGAATAAAAAATGAAAATAAATTTGCGTAGTTAAATAACTACATATATATTTGTAGTCAAATAGCTACACGATGAATTTAAGACGAGACGTATTCCAGGCCATAGCCGATCCGACACGGAGGGCCATACTGTTGCTGGTGGCTTCGCAGGCCATGGCGGCCGGGGCCATAGCGGCCAATTTTGATACCGCCCGGCCCACGGTATCCAAACACCTGCAAATACTCACCGAGTGCGAACTGCTTCAGCAGGAGCAAAATGGCAGGGAGATTTACTATCACATCAATGCAAAAAAAATGAAAGAAGTAGCCGACTTTATCGAACCCTTCCGCATCATGTGGGACGACAGGTTCAACGCATTAGAAGCCATCATGAAAAATTATAAAACTAAATAACATGGAACGGAAAACCAAAGTGAATGCCGAAGAAGGCAAACAGGATTTATGGATAACCAGGGAATTTGATTTGCCGCTGGACCTGCTTTTTAAAGCCTATGCCGAGCCTGAACTTTTAGCGCAATGGATGGGAACAAACGTGTTGAAATTTGAAGCAAAAAAACATGGCAGCTATCAGTTTGAAACAAAAGATGCTAACGGCAATGTAGTGTTCAGGGGCAATGGCGCCATACACGAGTTTAGCCCCAACAAAAAGATCAGCCGGACTTTTGAAATGGAAAACGCACCTTTTGGTGTTCAGCTGGAGGTGTGCGAATTTGAGAAATTGACTGATGATACCAGCAAACTCACTATACATACCATTTATGAGTCGGGCGCGCTGCGCGATGCAAACCTGAAGATGCCTTTTGCATACGGCATAAACATGGCCCATAACAGGTTACAGGAAATAGCAAACAATTTAAAATAAATTAAAATGGAAAAGAGAAAATTGATTTGGTACTGGATAATAACCGGTATATTATCCTTCTGCATTTTTTCTGGCGGATTGGCACAGGCCATGCAGTTAAAAGGCGTGGTGCAAGGGTTTAAACCACTGGGATACCCCAACTATTTTATTTCGATAATTGGCGTTTGGAAGGTTTTGGGCGTAATTGCGATATTGGTTCCCGGGTTTAAATTGCTTAAAGAGTGGGCTTACGCCGGTATATTTTTTGCAATGACGGGCGCGGTGATATCGCATATTGCCAGTAATGATGTTTCGGTACAGATAATTGCACCGTTTGTGTTCGCCATTTTTACAGTACTATCGTGGTATTTGAGGCCTGCTAACAGAAAAATTATCGCGGTTAACTAACAGATCAAACGCATGAATGCTGAATTATCGCCGGAAGAAAAGGAGCAATTGCTAAGCGCATTGCACGCCCGATTTGAAAAGAACGGGAACCGCCATGCAAGTATTGAATGGTTTAAGGTGAAGGAACGGCTGGAAAATAGTCCCGACAAGTTATGGTCGCTCAACGAAATGGAACGCACCGGCGGTGAGCCGGACGTTGTTGGCTATGATAAAAATACGGACGAGCATATTTTTTATGATTGTTCGGTTGAAAGCCCCAAAGGCCGCAGAAGCCTTTGTTATGACCGTGCTGCACTGGATGCCCGGAAAGAATTTAAGCCCGCAAACAGCGCTGTGGATATGGCGGAAGCGATGGGTGTTGAGCTTTTGACAGAGCAGCAATACCGCGAATTGCAGCAAACCGGGGATTTTGATACTAAAACATCCAGTTGGGTAAAAACACCGGACGAGATCAGGAAACTGGGCGGCGCGGTATTTTGCGACCGACGGTACAATACCGTTTTTTTATACCATAACGGCGCCGACAGCTATTACGCCGCCCGGGGTTTCCGCGGGGTTTTGAGGGTGTGAAGTTTGCGTGAATAAGGATAACAATATTTAACAGGCGCGTTTCGAGGAAAACGTTTTTTGTTAATGGTGCGTTAACTATACGGATGCTTTTATTAACTTAACGCCATTTGCAAAACCGGCAAAAATCAATTATAACCGATATATGAACACGAATCCAAAAGCCGACTGGTTTTTTAATAAAGATGACAAGTGGCAGGAAGAAGTAAATAAACTGCGCGTAATCGCCCTTGATTGTGGATTAAACGAAGAGTTGAAATGGGGCTGCCCTTGTTACACATTAAAAAAGGATAACATTGTTTTAATACACGTGTTTAAAGAATACTGTGCCCTATTGTTTTTCAAGGGCGCCTTGCTGAATGATGCGGATGGTATCCTGGTGCAGCAAACCGAGAATGTTCAGTCGGCACGCCAGATGAGGTTTACCGGCCTGATGGAAATAGTTGACAAGGAGGTTACCATTAAGGCATATATTCATGAAGCCATTGAAGTAGAAAAAGCCGGGCTAAAAGTCGAAATGAAAAAGACGACTGAATTTGCCATGGCCGAAGAATTTAAATATAAATTGGATCATATCCCGGCCCTGAAAACAGCATTTGAAGCATTAACACCCGGCCGGCAGCGTGGGTATTTGTTGTATTTCGCAGCAGCCAAACAAGCCAAAACCCGGGAGGCCAGGATTGAAAAATACATCCCGCAAATTTTGGATGGTAAGGGGCTGGAAGATTAGGGGGATTTCACTTTTGCCTATACCAGTTTTGTTTATGAGCCCGGCTATCCGGCTACAACGTCAGACCCCATCGGGGTCAAACATTTGTAGAAATAAAAGAAAGAAAAAATACCGCTCCATAGGTGCGGAACACATTGCGCTGATATGAACCGCAGCATGTTGCATCTGCCGCAATACGGAAAAGTTTAATTAAATATTAACACAAAAGTGTTTTATTGCAAAACAGGATATTACTACCTTGCATTTATTCCAACGAGATTAATCACACAAAACCAATAATAATCATGGCAAACGTATCAATTTATTTAAACTTTGCTGGCAATGCCGAAGAAGCATTCAACCACTACAAAAAAGTTTTCGGAACAGAATTTCCCAATCCGCCTATGCGGTTTAAAGACGCCCCGCCTCATGAAGGCGCGCCGCCACTGCCGGAAGCCGACAAAGACAAAATAATGCACATCGCACTACCTATACTTGCCGGTATGATGATCATGGCTACCGATATGCTGGAAAGCATGGGACAAAAACTGGTAGAAGGAAATAATTTCACCATCAGCTTAAATCCGGATACCAAAGAAGAAGCCGACCGCCTGTACAAAGAGCTGGCCGAAGGCGGATCAGATGCCGTTGCACCGCACGACGAATTCTGGGGATACTGGGGCACCTGCAAGGATCGCTTTGGCATCCGCTGGATGTTTAATATCATGAAACAGATGTAAAAGACAATTTCAATGGAGTATCTGCTCCCGGCAAAAAGAAACCCCGCCCGATCATGCATATTTTGTTGAACGGGCGGGGTTTCTTGTACAACCAAATTATCGATGCTTTTAAAATAATCCTTACATTTAAGCAACCTGTAAATTATCGACCACCCGCTTAAAAGAAAAATGAAGTCAGCCTCAATAATTAACACCACACTAATGACCGGCCTGTTGTTGGGCCTGGTATTAATTGCCGTTCCCGCAACCGCCCAGCCGCCCATCCGCGACCCACATACGCCCAGTTACGTTAATGCCATCGAATTGCCGGACGGAGCTATTCCTCCGGCAGATGCCAATGGTAATTTTATCATCGGCTCCACGCATAACCCGGTGCCCGAAACAACGGTGCAAGCCAATGTACCGCAGGGAACGGTGTACCAGCTGACCATTGAATCGAAGGATAGCAAAATTTATCCCGGCATTGCCCGCGAGCCAAACACATTTGGTACCGTGGATCCGTCAAATCCGGCTAAGCTGATAGTAACCACCAGTCATCCGGCGCCTTACACCCGGCACATTGCGGTGTATGTACCGAAACAATATGTACCCGGCACTGCGGCACCTTTTATAGTTGGCGCCGATGGGCCTGACAATTTATTGTTTACGACCCTGGACAACCTGATTGCTGAAGGCAAAGCGCCGGTGATGATCGCCATTTCGATTGGTAACGGCAGCGGCGACGCGCAGGGTAGTCAGCGTGGTTTGGAGTATGACACCATGAGCGGCCTGTATGCCGAATTTGTTGAAACGGAAATATTACCGATGGTGGAAAGCAAGTGCAACGTAAAACTTACCCATGATCCTGATGGGCGCGCGACTATGGGCGGCAGCTCGGGCGGATCGTGTGCGCTTATTATGGCCTGGTATCACCCCGAATGGTATCACCGCGTGCTCACCTGGTCGGGCACTTATATAAACCAGCAATGGCCCTATAACCCCGAAACGCCGCAGGGCGCATGGGGCTTTCATGAACATTTGATCCCGGAAAGTCCCGTAAAACCGCTGCGCATCTGGATGGAGGTGAGCGACCAGGACCTTTATAACCCGAACGTAATGCGTGATCATATGCATGATTGGGTGCTCGCCAATGAGAATATGGCAAAGGTACTGGCAGCCAAGGGTTACCCATACCAGTTTGTTTTTTGCCCGCAATGCAAAGCATGTAGATTACAAAGTAAAACAACAATTATTCGCCGAAGCGCTCGAATGGCTTTGGAAAGATTACCGGCCGGCGAAAACGAAGATCACTTATTAACGCTATTTTAATTTAACCATGAAAAAGTACAAATCAGCCATTGATGGTCACCTGGATATTTTTGTTGCTGACTATGAAGAAACAGAAGACGGTGAGACGGCGAAATGGCGTGAGATATTGATCCATGGCGACCCCGAAGGACTAAGATCCTTCGCGAGGCTTTTACTAAAACTGGCCGACTTAAACCAGGATGATGTAGCCGACCTGCCGGTTGGAGCACGCGAGCATTATCATTTAAGGCCGAATTGGGAATTAAGCAAAAGCTCGGAGGAGGTAATTGTCGGGCGCATTGATGCAAAAGGGAGCGGCAGTTTTTACAAAAGTTATATCCCAAAAGACATTCGGAAGAAATAAGCAACAGAGCAAAGATTTTCGTTTGGCTCTGTTGCTTTTGTCTTAGTGTTCTTAGTGCGTCCTTCGTGACCCCGGTGGTTAATTTTTAAACCACAAAGAACACGAAGTAAGCACGGAAGGGCACAAAGTTTTGCAGCAGTGTGAATTCTATCTGGTTGTTTGAGAATAGTTTTGACTTTTGATACAACCTCGCGCCAGCGCCGGCCTAAAAATCTACTCCATAAATTAAACCTTTTATTTCAAAATCCATCAAAATTGTGTTGTTTCTAAAACACGAAAAATAATTTGATGAATTAAAAATATGAAGGCCATGAAAAAATTAAATGCTGTTTTATCGTACTTTTTTATGCTGGGTGCAGGTGCGTTTTTAGTTGCTTTGTGCGTTACGCTTTTAAAGGTTTATTAATGATAAGATCGTTAACGATAGTTAATATTTGTTGGATTGCCGGGATGTAATAAAATGTCCGGGGCAATCCAACCAAACACCACCTGATCATCTCAACCTTTATCCCGCAACTAAAGCCAACGCCGCCTTAAACCGTTCCGATTGGAGATTAGTTCGCAATTGCTCCATGTGTACCAGGGAATATAGCACACGGTTATCCATATCAGCCAGGCTGATTTCGTCTGTCCAAATGCGGTCGTTAAATTCGCGAAAGGTAGGTTTAGCCCGATAGGGATCAACCGGTTTTCCGGGTGTTTGGCCCATCAGCATAAAAACAACGAAGTACGAAAAGTGCATCAGCTGTCGCGCCAGGAAAAACCGGGCGAACTGGTATTCGCTAGCTTCGCTGCCAAAATAAGCTTGCAGGTAATCCTTTTCGTCCTCATCGCTCCTCACCACAAAATTTGCCGCTATGGACAGGTCCATGTAGCGGTCATTTAAAAAGGCGGCTTCCCAATCTACCAGCCACACGTGCTCACCGTCGAACAACATGTTTTCGGGTTTGAGGTCGTTATGGCAGGCCACCAGGTCTTCGGCATTGCGGGGATAAATGTTTTTAATTTGGGTGAAAATGGGCAGCAGGTCGGCAGTGAGTTCTGCCGGGATTAATTCCGCCGCCTTGAACTTCTCTACAAAACCCTCAATGGCATCCAGGTAGTTCAGCCGGAAGGGAAAGGGCGGCATTGCGTGCAGGCGGCTAAGTGTAACAGTCAGTTTAAGTTTAGCCACATCAAGCGGAAAAGGTTTTGCCTCGATAAAATTAGTGATACAAACCCGATCTTCTGCATCGGCATACCAAACCTTTGGGGCAATGCCTGCATCGGCAGCGGCCTGCATGCAATTATACCAGCGGCCCGGATCTGCCACGGCGTCGGTACGGGTGATCACGCGCAGCAGATAGGGCTTACCCGTTACCACTATGCGGAAAATAAGGGCCGTTGAAAGCCCATCGTGCAATTGATGGATATCTTCAAAATCGCTTACGCCAAAGGCGGCTTGCAGGGCTTTTGCAACAGCTTCTTTTTTGTTTTCGGGGATCATAAATCAGGCTTAAACCGGTGCTTATCAGCCAAATTTATACACGGTTTTATGCTAAAAATAACTTTTTGGAATAAATTTTTACCGGCGCACTATACCCGCAATATTTGCGTTTACCCTATAGAAACCGGTTGAAAAAAGACCCTGAAATCACCCTAAAGCCTGGTAAATTTCCGCAAAAAGCAGCCCGCTGCCCCCGCCGTAATGTTGTACAATTTTAATTTCGGGATCATGGGCCCTAAAGGCTGCGCACAGCTTTTGCTCGCTCTCCGGCCCAATACCGCCACCTAATAAAACCAGTTTAAAAGGTGTGGATGTAAATGCAGCCAGCGCGTCCTCGTCGCTAAGGGCGCCGGTGCATTGCCAGTCCGGATTGTTGTTTACCAGGCGAACCACCGTTTGCAAAATCTCCGGGTGGCGGCCAATGGTTAGGATGTTTATTTTGTTCATTTTTTTTAGGTAAAAGGTAAAAGGTAAAAAGGAGAAAGATAAAAGGGAGCTTCAACCTTTCGCCTTTTACCTTTCAGCTTTCGCTTCTTTAAAACACCATCGGTACTTCCATCAATAAAAACTCTGCATTAGTTTCGGCAGTAATGGTAAAGCTGTCGGTATCCCAAATGCCATAGCCGTCGCGGGTGTTCAGGAGCTGGTCGTTAACCTTTACATCGCCGCTTAATACAAATACATACACGCCGTTGCCTTTGGCTTTTACATCGTAAGTAGTGCTCACGCCCTTATCAAACTGCCCCAGGTGAAACCGTGCGTTCTGATGGATCCAAACACCCTCGTCATCCGCATTTGGCGACAGTATCTGCTGCAGTTTATTGTGCCTGTCCTCGGTGTTAAGGGTGATCTGGTCGTAACGGGGTTCCACATTTTTTTTGTTGGGGTACACCCAAATCTGCAGAAACTTTACCCGTTTGTCGCGGTCCTTATTGTATTCGCTGTGGTAAATGCCGGTACCGGCGCTCATGGCCTGTATATCGCCATTTTTAATTACGGCAACGTTGTTCATGCTGTCTTTATGTTCCAGGTCGCCTTCCAATGGTATGGAAATAATTTCCATATTATCATGCGGGTGCGTGCCAAAGCCTTTGCCTGCATCAACGGTGTCATCGTTTAAAACCCTCAAAGCGCCAAAGTGCATCCGCTCCGGATTATAATAACTGCTGAAACTAAATGAATGATAACTATTAAGCCAGCCGTGGTTTGCATGCCCGCGGGTTTCGGCTTTATGTAATACTGTTTGTGCCATTGTGTTTGTCTTCCTCTTTTTTGTTACATCAAAGATACGGCAGGCAACAGGGCTTAGCAGTTGATGTAGGTTAAGAAATTAACTGGTGAAGGATGGAATTTATTTTAAGTGAAGATATTAATGTTGAACATCGAACGCCCAATATCGAATGATGAAGTTTAAAATTCGTTATTGGATATTAAAATTTGAGCATTGCCTGCGGCCCGCGCAATTTGCTCATACGGCTTCAGGCCTTAGGCGCTTATTCTCCACCAAACATTGCTGCAAACTGCCATCTACTAACTGCAAACTGGAAAAGGCCGGTATCCGCGCCTGTCGCTAATGCAAAAAAGGGTATATTCCAATTCAATCAACCTAATTAACTTATTCCAACTAAATCAACTCACCCAATCAACTCCGCCGCACCATCCCCGCCCGCATCCGGCTAAAAAACTCTGGTGTTACGCCAATGTACGAGGCAATTTGTTTTAGCGGCAGATGGTCGATCAGCGTTGGGTAGCGGTGACAAAACAGGTTGTACCGTTCCTCGGCCGCCAGTCCCATAATATCAACCACCCGCTGCTGGCTGGCCACGAGCGATTTTTCAGTCAGGATGCGAAAAAAACGCTCGAATTTAGGCACTTCCAGGTAAAGCTTTTCCTGGCTGATTTTTGAAAGCAGGATGGTTTCGGTGTCTTCCAGTGCTTCGATATTTAGGATGCCCGGTTTTTGCGAAAACAGGCTGTATAAGTCGGCCATCCACCAGTCGGCAGGGGCAAAGCTCAGCACATGCTCGTTGCCGTTTTTGTCGACCGTATATCCCCGCAAGCAGCCGGACGTTACAAATGCCGAGTATTTGCAGATTTCGCCCTCGTTCAACAAAAACTGTTTCCGTTTAAAACTTTTGGGTTGAAGGTAGCCGGTAAAAACAGCCTTTTCGTCATCAGTTAAATGAATGTATTTGGAAACGTTGTTTAACAGGAGATCGATGGGCATATTATAAATGAGATTTTAGATATAGAAAAGCTGGTTTTATTGACGAAAACTTAATATTAAGAACCTGTAATTTAACGGTATAGTAACACTTAATTAAGCTATTAACAACCCGCCAAAGGTAGCTTTGCGTTATAAATTTAGCAATAATACTTGAAAGCCCGACCGGACAATTTCAGCGTAAAATTACTAAAAACAACCACTTTTGTTTTACTCCTTTTTGGCCTCCAAACAGTTCTCGGTCAATCCATACCTTTACCCAATGGCTTTGCCCATAACGATTACCGCCACCGGCATCCGCTTTTTGATGCGCTGGAAAATGGCTATGTAAACATCGAGGCGGATATATTTTTACACGGCAAAAAGCTCATCATCGCCCATATCAATCCGTTTTTTAAAAATGACCGTACACTGGAAACCCTCTACCTGAAACCTCTGGCCGATAGGATAGCGGGCAACAAAGGGCAGGTTTACCGGGGTTATACCTCACCGGTTATTTTGATGATCGATATAAAGACCGGGGCATTGCGCACTTACCCGGTACTTAAACTGCTGCTCGAAAAGTACCGGACGATATTATCCGTTTATGATCACGGGCAGATTTACCCGGGGCCGGTTATGGTGGTACTATCGGGCAATAAGCCTTACGATGCTATTAAGAACGAGGAAAACCGACTTGCTTTTATTGATGAGGACCTGCGAAACACCTATCGCGATACCGCAGCCAACTGCGTTTATGAAATGTCAAGTTGCAAATATTCAAAGCTGCTGAAATGGCGGGGCGGCGGTGCTATCCCCGCAGACGAAGAAGATACCTTACGAAACTATGTAGCCGAAGCACACAGGTTTGGTAAAAAAGTGAGGTTATGGGCTTCGCCCGAAAATCACGCTGTTTGGGATGAACTGCTAAAATGCGGCGTCGACCTCATCAATACCGATAAGCTTGCCGAACTAAAAAGCTTTTTACTTACCCGTAACGGCAGCTATGCCAGCGCTGTTGAACCTGCGCCTAAAACAATGGGTACAAGCATGCTGACTTTTTAGATGAGATGTGAGACGTGAGATTTGAGACGAAGTTAGCACCACCTATGTTTTTAAGGTCTTCTGCTTATTTTGCAGCATAATGAGTGCCTTGGCAGCACGCACATGCCTGGTATCCTCCTGTTTGGCCGAGCCTACCCAATCGCAATAACCCTGCTTATATCCTTTGGAAAGGCCCTCGAAAAATGCTTTTGCTTCATCGTCCTTAGCCAATAATATTTCCAGTTCGGCAGGTGTGCCTTCTATGTGTTCGCCTTTTTTTAACACGTTTATTTAGATATGAGATGTGAGATTTGAGACATGAGATAGAATTGATTAGCAAATATAATTATAAATTTTTCGAAGAAAAATTTCTCACATCTCACATCTCACATCTCACATCTCACATCTCACATCTCACATCTCACATCTCTACAACGAAAACGCCTTTAACGATTCATTTGCATACGTACCCCAGTCCTTCATGGCAGCGTGCAGGGTTTCGGCCAGTTGTTTGCCGTTAACCGGTTTTCCTTTTTTGGGCGGATTAAGCGCCTTTTGGTCAACCGTGCTTTCGGTTACTTTGGTAGCAAACCAGGTAATATTTTCGTGCGGCAGGGCAACACCCAGTATCATGCCTGGCAAGCCGGTAAACGATTCAGGGCCGCCTGACACCGGTATTTCTTCAGTATAAAAAGCCACTACGTAAACTGAATCGAGCACGATGGCGTTTGCCCGCCTGCATACATAGCCTGCAATTTCTCGGGTTTCATCGGTGATTTTCCAATGGATTTTGCGGGTGGTATCTGTAACCAGGAAGGTAGATTCAAAAACACTTTTTTTGCTGATAAAGGTTCCGGCGGCCAGGTCGGTAAAGGTGGTGTTGTTTTGTTTTACCATGGCTTCGTCGCCCCAAAAACCGGGGTTGCCGGCGTCATCATCCTCGGGGTTAAACATGCTTTTATTATCGGCGAAGCTTAAAGTGCTTTTCATCTTTTTAAACTGCGGTTGGTTTTTCTTGTACTGCTCAAAGGCAGGTGCCACGTAAGCCTCGTTATCCTTGTTAATGCTGCGTTTAAAAATCGCGTACATATTAACCGTTTTCTCAAACTCAATAACGCCCGAGTTTACAAAATGAGCGTTTTGTGCAAATAGTATATCGCCGCTTAAAAGCAGCAGTGCAATGGTGATGAGTGTAATTTTTTTCATGATATTATTTTTTTGTAACGCCGCCCATTTTGTTAAAATCCCAAACAACCGAAACCATAAAATACCGCCGGATAGTAGTATAAGTATTCTGGGTGATAAAGTTGCCGCTCACGGTGCGGTCGAACCCGGCATTTTGGTTAAGCAAATCGTTTACCGCCAAGGATAGTTTTAAGTTGTCGCCTTTTAAAAAAGTTTTGGCTACTGAAGCATTGATCAGCGTGCGGTGGAAATCGCTGTCGAAGGTCTCGGTTTTTCCGCGCCACTCGTAGTTGCCATCGGAAGCTATCTGGAATTTTAGCGGCAGGTAAACCGTAAAGCCGTACTCGCCGTTAGCACCGCGACCATTGTTATTTAGTTCGGGGCTGCAACGATGATCCGCTTACGGTGTATGTTGGCCCTATGCCTAAATAAAAATCGTACTTCTTCTCCTTATATTTCGATGCCCGGAAGGATATATTATAGGTGTTGGAGTTGGTGAAATTTAAATCGTTATTGTTAAAATTATATGAGTTGGTGCCATTTATACCAATGTTTAAACCCAGGTTAAAATCGAGCTTGGCTACCTTTTTATCAAAATAAGCCCCCAAATTATAGTTGGATTGTTTTTTACTGCTCAGGTTAACATATTGGGTGGTGCTTTTGCCGGTGGTGGTATCCGTAATCATGTTGTTTACAATAGGGTTGGTGGTAAACGAAAAGTTGCCGTACATAAAAATGGATTGCCCGCTAATCACCTTGTACGAATTAAAATTCATGTAAAAATTATGCGTAAACGATGGCGTTAGGTTTGGGTTGCCCAGCATGATATTTAATGGGTTGGTATTAACCACTACGGGTTGTATCTGGTTTATAGTTGGCTGCACGGTGTTGCCCACATAGTTAAAGTATAAACCCGCCTGCTGCGAAAACCGATACTGGATATTGGCCTGCGGGTTCCAGTTAATAAAGTTACGTTT
>Ga0206898_10295_pt1 | contig 13050 bp, 15 predicted proteins | sample Alteio_BWOrgHeat_50_FD_153237 | JGI IMG/M metagenome (GOLD analysis project Ga0206898, IMG submission 153237) | Enriched cells from forest soil in Barre Woods Harvard Forest LTER site, Petersham, Massachusetts, United States -... | ecosystem: Environmental > Terrestrial > Soil > Temperate forest >...
CAATAATTGCCTTGTTGGCGGCAGTATGATAGCATTCGATGGAAAGTTCTTTGGGGTCATAATAACCCGGCAATTTTACGTCAGCTGTATCGCCAACCCCGGAAACCGGGATTACGGCAACCTCTGGTCCGCTGAACGAAATTGACTTTAGATTTATAACAGAAGTGCTGTAGGGTCCGCCCGCCGAACCGTAGGCCAATGATGCGTTATTACCTGAAATTGTTACAGACATTCATCCTCCGATGGTAGATGCAGTATCTAGGCATCGAAGGATTAAATTTCTTACACGGATACGCCCCAACGATTGGTTATGTAGGACTCAAATTGCGTTACGAACGAAGGATTATTTGTTACTAAATCGTCTGAGGCAATCCAAAGCATTGCAAATTCCGTGGTCGAGGATGCCAACAACGTACTGTTGATGGTTCGGGCGGTAATGTTGCCTAGCGTTATTGTTCCTGATTTTGTGCCAAGTGTAATTTCGCTGGCAGTACCAGTACCGTTGAAGTAAACCACGTTGCTTGCATCCCGGCGGAACCTACAAGCTAAGCTGCCCGCACTGCCCGTGTACGCATGACTGACGTTGTTCCCATCATCGGCAACAACTACCGCCACGTTGCTGGTTACACCAACAAAGGAATTGTGGGAAGCGCCACCAAACATTGGACACGCTGACCCGGCTGCCGCCCAACTGCCGACATACCACGCTGTAAACTTTCCGCTTATTACAAGTGGCGTTGTCAATGCTAGCCAACTCGTTGTACCGTTGCCATTTATTGCAGCAAGACCGTTTACGCCACTTGACGTAATATCCAACGTCATTCTGTTGGAGTCTGTAACAGACTTGGCGTTGTTGCCGTTGCCGGACATGTCTCCAACGTACCCAACAAGGTCGCCTTGGTTTACCGCCGGGACAGTCCCGCCCGATGAAGTGTACAGAGTTGCAAGGGACATATCGGCGTAGAACAGAGGCGAACCATTCAACGGACTGAAGTTTGCAAACTCGTTACCAGTTGCAAGTATGGTCGCAACTCCGTGTAGAGCTGCGCCAGCTTGTTTGGTTTTGGTTCCCGTTGCAACAACGGTTGAAGACTCGACCAGACTTGCCGCCCCTTGTTTGGTCTTTGTGCCGGACCCAACAAGGGCAGAAGACCCAACCAACTTCGCCGCCCCTGGCACAACACTGTTACCCGGATAGATGTAGGCAGCAAAATTGTACTGCATGCTAAACATCAACTCCCCGTTGTCGAGGACTTCGCTTTGCAACAAACTGATACCAGCAAGGTCAAAGAATATTCCGTTTACCGTTACTCCGTCCAGCGGGAAAGCAACAGTACCAAAAGCATCAGAGGCAAACTTGCTGCCCACGATTGCGGTAAGGTAAGTAACTTGCTGCATCACTTCCCCGGCAAGGTCTTTGACGTACTCTTCATCGGTCGCCATAAACGCACAACTAACCGCCGTCGGGTCGTCGCTGTGGTACGTAACTTCCCCGATGCCTACCGTTGCCGTTGGGAACATTACTTGTAGCAATGCCCCGAAAGTTCCTTCGGGTTCCTGGCAACCGTGCAGGGGGTCAATGGTCGGTTGCAATACGGCTACTCTGGTTTCGTAATCGTAACAATTAAACGTGTACACGACTTGCTGAATATATTCGCCCGTGTCCAGTTGTTCGCCCGGCTGCATTCGTCTGCCAATCAAATCAAAATACCAGCTATTGAAGGTTACGTTATCCAGACTTGTTACAGCTTCGGAAAAGACCGCATTTGCAAACTTGGCACTGACGGCAACTTCCATCTTTACTACTTGTTGCATTACCCCGATGGAAAGATTTTTCACGTAGCTGCCGCCAACTCGTTGGAATGCGCAGCTTGTTTCGGTCGGGTCTTCGCTGTGGTAAACGATTTCGCCTAGACCCAAAGAACTTTCATCGAACAGACCAGACAGCAAAAGTCCTAAAGAATGTTCGGGTTCCAAATAGCTTTCGGAACCTTCATCGAAAACAAACCCCACGACTCCCAGCGTTGCCGCTGCATTATGCTGGACTGTGCCAACAGCACTTAGCGTCGAGGTCTCTCGCATAGTAACGGTTGGGTGTCGTGTCCGCAGTCCGGTTGCAGTAAGGTTTGATTGCTCTTGTAGGGTTGCAACCCCAAACCGTGTACGAAGTCCCCGCCCAACTAATAGCGAAACTTCCTGCAATGCCGCCTTGGCTTTATGTTGGCAACTTCCAACTGCTTTTATTTGCGAAGCTTCGGTCAGCTTGGCGTTGCCATTGTGGATGCCTTTTGCCGTTGCCTTTAGGGTCGAGGTAGCTTTGAGGGCAGTTGCGTCAGGGTGAGTTCCGCCAAGGGTAGCCTGTACGGTTGTTGTTGCTTTGAGGGTTGCTTTGCCGCCCTTGGTCCGGGTTGCATTGGCGGTAATGCTGCTTTGGTCCGCCAACGTCCCTACAACGCCCTGGTGTATGACCTTGGCTAAATGCCCAAAGTTGGAACTTACAAGCAATCCTGCGCTGTCCTGGTGCTGGCAAATGCCGGTTGCTGAAAGTTTCGAGGAAGCTTTCAGGGCGGCATTGTCTTGATGGTTTCCCGTACCGACGGCAACAAGTGCCGTAACTTCCTTCAACGCTGCGGACCCGAACCGATTACGTAACCCAGTTGCTTGTAGGGCAGAAGACCCTACAAGGGCTGCGGATGCTGGTACGATTGGACTTGTACCGCTGCCGCTAATGGTGGACGAAGTGTGTAACGCTGCCGATGCCTTTCGAGGAATGCCGCCCAGTGCATGGACCTTTGTTACTTCGGTAATATTTAGTTGCTCGTGAAAATTGCAATATGCCTTGGCACTTATGCGGGCGACTTCGGTTAGCGTTGCCGTTGCATTGCGTTGGCAACGTCCAACTGCCGCAAGTGTCGTGTTCCCATGCAAGCTTGCATTGCCCTGGCGCTGGCAACTTCCAACTGCCTGAATTAGCGAAGCTTCGGTCAGTTGGGCGATTGCTTTATGTTGGCAGTTTGAAGTTGCGGAAAGGGTTGAAGCTTCATGGAGTCCCGCCACTGCTCGAAAAGTTCCAACCGCCTTGGCTGTTACCTTGGCTACCTCGACCACGGTATCAACAGCAAGATGAGTACCTTTGCCTCTTGCTGTTACCGTTGCAACCTCGACAAGTGTTGCGGACCCGCTAGCAGTCTGAGGACCGCCGCCCTTGAAGCTTGAAATAAACCCGACGTATGGTTCGTTTTGGTCCGACGTTACGCCGCTGCTATAGCTGCCCGTGGAACTTACAACCCGGTCCAACAGACCTAGCGTACTGACTTGCTGCGCCAAACCACTGTCAAAGGATACCGTCCCTTCAAGGGTGAATGAATTTTGCGGACTGGAAAAGTTGGGCTGTACTTCGGCGTCAAAATTACACTGGTGAATTAGTCCAACCAACAATTCGCTAGCGAAAGATGTTGTAACGCTGCCAGTCGTGCAATTAGTTCCCCCGCCGGACCCGTCGTTTGAGTTGTGTTGGTCTAATGGGGTCGAGGTAGCGCAACCGGAATATTCTGCCATGAATAGGCATATTTCTGCGCTGCCACTGGATAGCGTCCAGGTCTTAGTACCGCTTTGACTGGCAGCATTGGCAGTGTAAAACATTGCCCCGAATGGGTCAGTGCTCCCTACGGTTGAGCCAATTTGCGTCCAACCTGTTGGGGGAGTTATGGTGTTGCCGCCGTCTCGCCAACCCATAATTGCAACCAACAGATTGCCTGTAGTTGTCGCACTTCCCCAGGTTGCTGTTACCGTGGTTTGTGTTGTTTTAGCGCCGGAACTTCCTGAACATTTTTGGACAAGAGCAATGGACATGTACTATGTAGTTTTTGGGCGGCACAAAACTACATAGAACGGGAGGGTTAAAACCTCTATATGTATACAAGGGCTGTAGTACGTTACTACAGCCTTTTTGTTTACCCGCTTCCGTGAAGTATTTCTTTCAACACCCCTTTCGGGATTGTGGGGTCATGCTGTACTAAATCCCGCATGCGTCGTTCCCGGACGATTTCTTTCCTGTATATGTTGCTGTAATGATGGCGTGCCGCCCCGTTGAGGTAACTGGCTGGATTGCCATAAATGTCTAGGGTATCAAGCTGGGTCAGAACCAAATCAATCATGTAGTCAAACGAAGCTTCCCAATCCCGCCGCCCCAACTGCTTGGCAACTTGCCTAGCCATACGTTCCAAGTCTGCCCACAATTCTGGGGGATACGGTCCAGCAATCGCCGACACTGTAATATTAGCCTTGATGTTGCTTTGTGCGGTCTTGATGCTGGCAGTCAGTCTGTCGGTTAGTTCGCTCACATCATGCCTTTTAAGCTTTCACCAATAGCCATTATTGCCCGGTCGTCTACAAGCTTAACCCGATGTACGTTGCTGTAATGGAACAGTGCCGCCCCGACCAAATAGTTGGCAAGGTTTTTGTGGTTGTCCAAACTCGGCAACTTGGTCAAAACAACGTCTACAAGAGTATCAAGGCAACCTTGCCAATCGCTACCGTGGTATCGTTTGCCGATTTGTCTTGCCATTATTTCCAGTTGCTTCCAAAGTTCTGGCGGATACGGTCCAGCAATAGCCGACACTGAAATATTCAACTTGATGTTGAGTTGTGCGGTTTTGAGGTTCTCATTTAATTTGTCGGTTAGTTCGCTCACAATTTCTCCGGCAAGATTATCTGCAAAGCTTCCTTGGCGGCATCCATCAACAGCGCTTGCTTTCCGTCCAGTGCCTTCACAAGATAGTGTTGTTTATTTTCTTCCTTGAATGCGTATTTGTTCGGTATGACGTTCCGCCCTTTCTTGGTGTAAAGAAAGCGGGACCGTGCGCCGACTACAGCGGTTGCCGTACCGCCCTTGCTCACTATGCGAAATCCTAAACTTGCCTTCAGCGCCCCGGACTGTTGAAAGCTGCTCGCCGCTGCCTTCGCATCTTTGACGGTTTGCCTTGCAATTTTTGGCAGAACTTTTGCCAACGCTCGTTGCGAAGGGGTCCGCCTTGCCTTTTTGTATGTTGCTTTTGCCTTAATCATGTTTCATTCCGTGTATACACTTCCAAGATAATTTCATCACTCATCAACTCGCCCGGCGCTTGGCTCTTGACAATCCAGGTATTGCCGTAGACTGCATCAACCAAATTATCCAGACTTGAGATTGTAACGTAGGGGGATGCCTTGAGGGTAATGGTTGCGTAAGTGTCGGTTACAACGGTCAGACCCTTTTTTTCAAACTCGGAATGCCCCTGTTGTAATCGTCCCCAGTAGACTACCCCGCTGTTGGCGAAGGTGTAGTTACTGCCTTGAACGCAATCCTTTGTTGGTGCGCTTCTGACCCAATGTTCAAATGGAATGGGATACCGTCCGCTGTCTTTCAAGTTACGTCCTCCGCTTCAACTAATTGCAATTCGCTAGTGTCTAGTGCCTTGTGCAGCAAGTGTTCAAGGTCGCCCACTTCGTCCCCTTCGTACAGTTGCTTGGCTTGGTCGGCAAACACTTCCGTTAGCCAAACAACAATACCGTATCTGTAATCGTTACAGCCCATAGTTGTCTAGCTCCATTGTTCGATAGCGATTTATCAAGCCTTGGAAAGCGCTCAACCGCATAAACTTATCAGTAGTTTCGCTCGACCGATTGTTGTAAAGCATTTGGGCAAGCTGTAAAATCCCGCTGCAAATATCTTGCGGCACGGTCGAGTACCCAACCGTCAGATTGATTAAAATTCTGGGCGACCGATTAAGGTACAGTCCCGGCGTAGTAATCCAATGGATTGTCCCCGGTTGCAAATACGTGTTGCAGTAATATTGGGTTGTTGCAAGGGTCTGCAAAGTATTTGAGCTGTCGTAATACTGCACACTGTTTACGCTTTGACAAGGGCTTGTAGGTATCCTGATGTTGCGTTGCCCGTGGAAGTTCCCGTAGTCGTAAGACCCGTTGTACATCATCGCATCTTGAAACCATGTTTCCTGATGCCTATACCATTTGTCGAGGTAGAGTATAGCGCTTGTTTGTACAAACTGGCGGTGCATGCTTGTTTCGAGTGCCATACGTGCCGACGTAATGTAGGCTTGTAATTGTGCGTCCTCTTGGGTGAAGCTTGTAGGTATGCGTAACTCGTTATGCAGTTGCGTTACTGTTACAGGTTCGCTGCCCGGCGGGGTAATTACCAATGAATATGCCATGATGTATTTAGCGTAGCGCAACAAAAAACCCTCGACAGTCTAGGTCTGTCGAGGGTAAATGAAGAGGCAAACAACCAAATTAAGTTGAAAGGTAAGCAATCGAATTGCTAGGCCCAATGTAGTTGCAATCAAAACGATGTTCCACGTTCAACAAAACATATCGGCTTGACATCATCTGCCACGGATTGAAAACTATCTTTACTTCATCCACTTGCCTCAAGAGGAAGTGGGAGAACGGGGCGAGTACCATGAAAATATTGTGTCCAGAATTTGCGGCACTGTTGTTGTCCGCCATGGACGGGGTTAGCCACAACTGATGGTTGTGAACTTGGTCAATCAACTTGCCTTGACTTGGGTCGAGGTAGTTCAAGAATAAAGGCCGCCCCTGATTATCATTGACGCCCAAAAGATTAAATTTTGTACCATTCGACATTATGAATGCACAATCAGGCATGTTCAAATAATTAGGGTCAATGCTGCCTTCAAGTTTCAGAATGTCCGCATACGTTAAGGTACTCGAAACGGCGCTGCCTGTTGCCTCGACGCCATTCAATGCAGCGGGCAAAACACCGCCGGACAAACTGCCGGACCCGTTGTAACCAAGACCAGTTACACAGCTGTAATCGTATGTACGTCCAATAGCGGTCCCGACTAGCTGGCTAACCAATGCGGTCAGACCTTGTTCGCCTAGTACGTTATCTTGTAAGACTTCAAGAGAAATGGGGATGGTTGCCGAAAAAACTGGGCATTCGTTAAAATTCACCTGCCCGAAGACAGGGGCCATTGCATACTGAGAGTTTACAAGCGGGTTTGTATCGGTTCCCTGACTGACGATTTGTAGGTACATGCTAGTACCATCCGCCGTTGGGTACTTGAAACTTTGTCCTGAAGCAAAGCTTCGCACGGTCATTGCAGACCTTGCCGGAAACATATATTTCATAAATCTTTCGACTTCGGAACCCACGACATTTTGCGGAACTAGATAGTCCCCTTGACTGCCAGCGGAGATATTGATTGTGCCTGTACGTGTTTCGGCGAGTAGACTTCGCTTATCGAATTCGCCCGGCAACTTCAGTGTAATTTCTTTCTTGTAAATATCGTGGAAGGGTTCAACGTCGTCCATCGGGATTGAGGTCTTAACCCCGGCGTGATGCTTTAGCCAACCCGCCAACGCCCGGCATTCTGCCCGTGGACCTTGATTGAGGAATTTCCCGCCCGCAATCTTGGCTACCTTTTGGTAGTTCTCTTGCTCCCCTCTGGCGATATTTGCCAGTGCGGTTTCCTTGCGGGTTTCGGTTTCGAGCTGCCCGGTTACGTCCGCATACGACTTGTTGAGTTCATCAAGCCTTAGCGTAGCTTCATCGGAGAATTGGTTATCTCCGGTATCTTTCAGGATTTTGGTGAGTTCCGCAGAGATTGCCGCCCTCTGCTCTTTGAGTTGATTGATTTTCGACATGCAATAGTTAGTCTTGCATGTCGTATTTTTATTTGTCTGTTGCAACAATTTTTTCAATCAGCTGGGCGATTGCCCTGTACGGACCCGCAGACCGCAGTTGCGCTGAGGTCCGTTTGTACGATGGGTTGGCGGTCAGGGAAATTTCATCAATCGAAATATCGTCGAGGGACCGTACCCCGTCCGGCGTGCGGTGTTCCTTGTTTACGTACATCCGCCACGAAGCGCCCTTGATGATTTTGTGTTCAACAGCGTATTTTTCGTGTTCCGCAAATGGCGGTAGCTTGCCCCTGTAGTGTATGCCGTTGTCATCCTCTGTAAGAATAAGCGTACCGCTGTCGGTATCGGCATACGGCAAGGTCTTTTCGTTGCGGTGTTCCGTAAAGAGTTGCACCTTGCCGTATCTGATTTTGGCGTTGCGGGGAACAGTTTCCTTGTAGGGTCTGCCATATTCGGGGTAAATTGTCGTAACTTCGCCCTTGGGTATGGCAGTACCGCTAATCCATTCGCCCTCAACGGTAAAGGTCTTGATGCTTCTGATTTCAGGTTGCGGGGGTGTCATCGGCGCTTTCTCCTACTATTTCTGGGTCTTCCTTTGGTTCGTCTACTTCGCTGCCCGGTTCCGTGTTGAGGGGCAATCTAAGGTCATCCCCGCCCGGCATAGGGGGCAAGCCTAGCTCCCTGCGCCCCTCATTTGGGGTTTGTATTCCCGCTGCAACCAGTGCAGTTACGTTGGCGACTTGGCTTGTTGTGTCGCCTTTTAGAAGGTCTGCCAGGGCGATTTCAAGCCTGTACTGCCCTTGTTCGGAATGCAGGAATATTTTTCTTGTAAACTCGGCGTCTAGTTCGGCGGTAATGCCTGCGATTGTTTCCCTACAGTAGTTCAGTCCCTCTTGCTCAAGGTTTGCAAAGGTGTTGTGTTGGCGGGCGGACCCCAGTTTGTACGCCGGGATTTTGCAGAAGTTTGCCACTTCGTCAATTTGATGTTGCCTTAGCTCTAGCCATTGGCTTGATGAGTTGTCGGGAAGTGCTGGGGTCTTGATTTCCAACCCTTGCTCGAAAACCGGCATACCGCCCGCCTGGTCGCCGCCCTTGTATGCCTTGGCACTTTCTTTGAGGTTTTGCCTACCGTTATCGCCTAGCTCTGTTGGTGTCGTAAAGTATGAAGATAAATTGATTGACCGCCCCAACCAACTTGCACCAAACCTTTCGGCGGCAAGAGTAAGACCGTAGGACTGTCTACAGTACACAATCGGGTTTTCGCCCAGTACACCATTGAGGGACAACCCGCTAATATGAATGCAGCGGTACTCCGGCAACGTCTGCTCTTGGGTGTAGGGCGAGTCCATTACGACAAAGTACCGCTCTTCCTTTTCCTTGTTCCAATATGCTAGACAGTACCTTGACGGGATTGGTATTGCTTGCTCTAGTCTTCCGTCGGGTCCGAAGTCTAGCCGCACATATGCGTTGCCGTACACGCACAACTGAGTAACGACAAACCGCCAAAAGAACGGGGCGGTTTGATACTTGTTGGGACTGACGTTAAACAAATATTCGAGCGGGTGTTGCGGTTCGTGTTGCCAATGTAGGTCATCCACTTTCCGCATAATGGGTTTACGAAGCTTGCCTATTGTTTCGGACTTGTGGGCAGTTGCCGCCCAGAAAGAACTTATTTCTAATTGACGCTCGTTTGTGAGGCTTTGTCCTGAAAGTGTTCTTTCTAGTCCCAACCCGGCATTATTGATGGTTGTAAAATCAATGATGGAAGGTTGCGAACGTACTTCCTTTGGCTTGAACAGATTTTTAATTGTTGAAAACATCAGTGTAGTTATGCGAGCTGCGCAATAAAATGGGGCAGTTACAACAAGTAACTGCCCCTTGTTCCCTCGACTGTCGCTTTGGAAAGTCGAGGGGGCTTAGACCCGCAACAAGCGGGCTGAAGTAAAGTTTGACCAATCTCTAGTATTTAGACCCAAAGGACTGGTCTTTTTTCGTAAACCGATTTGACTGGGGGGTCTAGTGGTTGGTGGCAACATGCCCACGCAAACATACAAGCAATTGCGCTGTCGTAATGCTTTGCATTTTCGTGCCGCACAAAACTTACATTGCCGTACTGGTCTACCTCAGTCCGCAGATTGCCGAATTGATGCCTTAAAAAGTTGTTGGGTTGTACGGTTATTCGTTTGGCGGTAAATGCCCGTTCAAAGTCCACAATGGATGGACTGAGGTAGCGGGGGTGTTGCTTGATACGGACACAAGGTATCTTCAGTTTTGTTTCCAACAAGGTTCCGAGGAAGTTCCCCGCTTTCTGAGGGTCATAACCGCAACCCAAAATCTTGTGGGTCCGTTGCAAGTCCCGGATATAGTCCGCTATCCTTTCCAACTCCATTTGATTGCCGGGGACAATGGTAAGGGTCTTTTCCTCTTGGAATTCCTTGTACTTTCCTTCAAGCTGTTTTTCCCTCAGTAGGAAGGATTGGGGAACCCAACCATGCGCATCAATATGGTAGCGGTCATCAAGGCGGTAGAGTTGTCCGCATGCGCTGGGTTCAGTTGTCGAGGAAAGGTCAAATCCTAAAAAGAGGTCTGCCCCTTCAAGGTCCATTTTTGTTGTTTGCCGGTCATACTGTACGATGTTGAGGTATGGACCTTCCGTTTCGCCGCCCGAAATCCACAAATTCATTTTCCTCCTTTTCCAGTTGATGAATTCGGGTATTGATTATTTCTTGCGTTCGTACTCTGCCCGGAAGGCTTCAACGGTTTGGCATCCTGGCAGACCCAAACTTGGGTTTGCCATTTTCCAATATTCTCCCCTTCCTAAATCTGCATCGGTAATGTCGCTGGGGGGTTCAAACAGTTGGAAGTGTGTATTGATGTCGAGGTTTGTGCCTTGTTGAATTCCGTGGCATTCCTCGACCATTCGGTAAAATACTCCGTCCACGTTGTTGGATGCGGTCGAGCTACAAACGATCAAGGCGGACTTTCTAGCGCAGCCAGAATGTTCTAATTCCAACCAAGTGGACTCGTTTTCCCACCAACTTAATTCGTCTGCGATTACAAGGCTTAAATTCTTGCCAACTTGCCCCATCATGTCGGCAGCGCAACTTTTGAATACCGACATTTCCGGGTAGCCGTCTCGGATGCGTTTGACGATTATTTTCAACTGACTGTCTAGCAGAATTATTTCATTTGCCTTTTTGGCTTTGCCGGGAACCCGGATGAAGGGTTTGTAGGCTTCACTTCGGACTAGGGTTGTTGCAATAGTCCAGTAGATTTGTTCGGCGCTTTCCTTTGCGGTGCTAAAGCTTCGTATTTCGGGGCTGAATACGCCGGGTTGAGGGATTAGAAGCGCATGCGCAGCAACAATGGCGTCTATTAAGCTCTTTCCATTTTTCTTGCCGCACGTTAATACACTGCGGTTCGCCCTCAAATATCCTTCATTGTTGCGCCAGTTGTACAGACCGTTTAGGTAATCCCGCTGCCAGGGGTTCAACACAAAGGGTTCGTTAGGGTCAATATACTGCGGTCTGAATAGGGACTCGGCAAAATCAATGACTTGTTGTCCGTATTTTGGTTCGTAGTAGCAACCACGGTCGAGGGCTAGTTGGTCGGCTTTAGTCTTTATGAATTCCATTTTGCTTTGATGCGTTGCCACAATGAAGGCTTTTTATTTTCGACTAAGAAGGTTTTGGGCGGGTCCGCTTCCAACAAATCCATTACGAGTTGCGCTTGGGTGTCGGTTACGTATACCTCGACTTCCGCCGTTACTACTTCATTGCGAGCAAAGCAGATTTTGACGGACTTCATACGGTCAATGCCCAGAATGGTCTTGAGTTGTTCGCCAAATGCTTGTCCCGCTAAGTGTGCCATTATGTCTTGTGCCATTTGCTGTGACAGGATGTATTTAGTACAAGTAAGTTCTCCGGGCGGTTATCGCTGCGGATTTCGTTTATATGATGCGTTGCGGTTGCGATTTTGCCGCACGGGTCGCCGCCGGTTAGCTTGTTACATTCGCACCAAACCCGCTGTCGGATTAGTTGTTGGGATTGTTTGGACCAACCGGGCGGATAGCGTTTGTGGAAGGGTGTACGCTTTCTTTTAACTTTCAGGGTTGGGGGCATTGTAGCCATTTAGCGTATCTCCCATGTCGGCAACGCTTCGTCCTCGACAACCTTTTCTTTGTTGATTTGTTTTTCCAGCTGTACGTACAACTGGCTTAGCTTGGTCCATCTATTGACGGCAAACGAGTTGTTGGGGTCGAGGTCCAACTTGTCCAATGCCTTTTTTGTTACTGCCAGTAATTCTTGCTTGTAGTCTACTGAAGCTTTCAGAACTACAGTTGCGCTGCCTATGTTGTTCATACCATTAGTTAGAGCGCTAAACCGCAAATTTGCGTTTTTAGCCCTCTAGGGGACGTGTCAAAATATTCGGTTTTGCGGTTTTAGGCAGCGAAAGGCGGGTTTATGGCGACAAACCATTTACGCCTGCGATAATGCTTTGGCACAATTCTATTAGCGTAATTAACTTCCCATGGAACCCAGCGGCAATTTTCCGGGCAGTAGTCCCCGTTTCCGTCAATGCGGTCTATGGTCAATCCTTCCTTGTACCCGTGCGACACTGACCAATCCTTGAACGGTATAAAGGTTTGCCAGTCCTCGCATACTTTGATACCTTTGCCGCCGTAATACTCCCAATTCTCCTTCTTTGGATTGGTACAGCGCTGTATTATGCCGCCCCATACCATGTAAAGTTTCGTGCCTTCCCAACCGTGGTTAATGCTCTTTTTCAGACAACCGCACGATTTGACGGGACGTTTCTTGCGTGTTAGGTGGTCTTCTCGGATTAGAGTTTCCTTGCCGCAACTACAGCGGCACGGTAGCCAATACCGGCAACGATGCGTATTTGTGCCTTTATAGGGGGTCTTGACTACAACAGGGTCGCCGATCACGGTTAGTTGCCCATAGATTGAGCCAATAGGTATATTCATGCCTTATTATCTCATGGGCGGTTATATGCTCAATAGAAAATAGGACAAAAACTTGCAAGCGAGTCCCCTGGGGCTGGCGGGCGAGTGCCTTCAAGATTTTGGACCCGCCCCCGGTGCCTTACGGCAAAAGCGGGTGAGTTTACATAGCATCCAATCGAAGGACATATCGTTTGGATGGTCGCAAAAGGATGCCATTTGGTTACAAAGGTCTTTCAATTCAGTTAGTTCGTTATCGGTCATTGCCTTAATGTAGGGCGCAAAAACGAGTTTTTGTTGTGTCGGCTAGGGGGTTATTGCGTCGTTTTTGCGGTTTTGCGCTCTACAATATACGGACAGTGGGCGGGGTCAGCCTTGGTGGACTGACTTCCGCCCTTCTTTTTTGACTGTCCTTTTGCAAA
>Ga0206898_10296_pt1 | contig 12986 bp, 10 predicted proteins | sample Alteio_BWOrgHeat_50_FD_153237 | JGI IMG/M metagenome (GOLD analysis project Ga0206898, IMG submission 153237) | Enriched cells from forest soil in Barre Woods Harvard Forest LTER site, Petersham, Massachusetts, United States -... | ecosystem: Environmental > Terrestrial > Soil > Temperate forest >...
CAGATCCGGCATTGCGCCGCTGTCGGTGCGCCGCCAGGATTCCGGAATTCTGGGGACACCATACTTAAATCACGATTATCAATATTCATCTATATTTTCCTGTATTCCTATAATCTTTGATTTAAGTATAGTGTCCCCGGAATTCCTAAGCCCCAGCCCCACCTCTTCAAGTGCAATTACTGTATCTCCGACCCCTTTGATCGTACCGTCTGCTGAAAGGCAAGCCCTGCCGCTGCAACCGCGCTCGCGACGGCCAGGGCGTTAAGCAACCTTTTTGACATTCAGCCCTTCTGCCAGATAATCATGCAACACCCGCCCGTAAGGCAAAGTGAGGTCGGCGACGAAATGCAGACCTCCGACAACTTTTTTCACAGGGAGGTCGGCAACGGGGGCGTTGACATGCCCGATCAGGTGCAGGCGCGCGGGGCCGCTCCAAGCGCCCTTGACTTTTATGTCAGCAAGATTGTAGGCGACCAACTGGACGATGGCCGGGGAGCCATCGACGTCCGGAATCAGCTTGAGGTTCACTTGAGTTTTAGAAAGCTTTTTCTCCATCGCCGAGGAATCCGACGCGCCGGTGTTCAGGTTATAGACCATGCTCTCATGCTTATAGGCCATCGTGGCGATAGCCACCGGCTGGCCCGCGTATTCAATGCGCCCGGTGAGCGTGTCCTGCGCGACGTGCAACTTCGGGTTGGCGAATTTCTTGGGGAAGCCCCAGACCTCGCGACCGCAGGAGATCGGCGGTTCGCAGTCGAGATACATCTGGGCGGTAAAATTGACGTGCTCCCCTTTGTACTGGCAGGGGATTACGATGCCGGTCTCCGTGTAGTCGCCGAAGCCTGAGCTGTCAGGCATGCGAATGAACTCATACAGCACGGTATTGCTGCCGTCAGGCTCGAGCGGCTCGGGCAGGGCGTTGCGGATTGCCTCCGGGTCGGATTCGTAAGTGACGATGAAATACTCCCGGTTAATGAAACGGTATGGCCCGCGCGGATAGCTGGGGCTGGCTATGGGCATCGAGGGGCATTTCAAAATGGCTTCGGCTTTCATAGTGGCACTCCTTTTGACTAAGCGGCTTTCCTGTCGCGCCTGGCTTCCGCGAGGTAATCGTGAAGAACGTTTCCATATGGCAGCGTCACGTCGGCGATGAAATAGGAACTGCCGACGACGCGCACGACAGGCAGATCCGCGAGCGGCGCATTGACGTGCGGAATGAGATGCAGGCGTGCCGGCCCCGCCCAGGCCCCCCTCACCTGTACGTCGGTGAGAGCGTAAGAAACCAGTTGCGCAATTGCCGGCGACCCGTCGACGTGCGGGATGAGTTTGAGGTTAACTTGCCGACGCAACAGCTTTTTAACGATTTCGTCCGGCGGCGCGGCGCCGCCAAGCCCTTCCTTCATGAGGTTTTCGTGCTTGTAAACCATGGTCGCAATGGCTACCGGCTGTCCCGCGTATTCGAGCCGGCCGGTGAGCGTGTCGTGCGCAACCTCAAGCCGCGGGTGCGCGAATTTCTGCGGAAAGCCCCAGATCTCCCGGCCTCCTGCGATAGGCGGCTCGCAGTCAAGATACATCTGGGCGATGAAATTGACCGGTTCGCCGGCGAACTTCGCGGGAATCACGATGCCGGTCTGCGTATAATCGCCAAACCCGGCTCCGTCAGGCATGCGCATGAACTCGTAGAATACCGTGTTACTGCCGTCAGGCTCCAGCGGTTCCGGGAGAGCCTCGTGTATCGCCTCGGGGTCGGAAACATAAGTGACGACGAAATACTCCCGGTTGACAAACCGGTAAGGCCCGCGCGGATAGGTGGGACTGGCGATGGGCATGGAGGAGGTTTTCAGTATATCTTCGATTTTCATGCGGGTTCTCCCAAGCGGGTTACAAAAACTCTTTTTCGATATCGACGGTCGACTCACTGCCGATTTTCTGGAACGAAGACTCTAGCCACTCGGCGACGGCTTTACGACCGGCGTCCCTTAGAAAAGTAAGGAATTTCCAGTCGCTGTTAAGCTTACTTGAAACCCCGAGTTCGGACATAAAGTCATCGGCGCGAATGGAGTGAATGAGCATCTGTTTCATGTCGCCTTCAGCGACCTTGCCGCGTTCGACGAGCTTCGACACAAAGCAGATGGCGCGCATTTCGCGCATCAGAGACGAATTGAAGCTGATTTCGTTCAGACGGTTCATAATCTCGGCGGCGGTTTTTGGGCACCCCTTTCGCACGACGGGGTTTATATGAACGATAACGACGTCGCGTGAATCGCTTTTGTAAATGAGCGGGTAAATGGCCGGATTGCCGATATAGCCGCCATCCCAGAAAAACTCTCCGCCTATCTCGACCGCTTGAAACAGGAATGGCAGGCAGGCCGAAGCCAGCACTGAGTCGGCAGTGAGTTCGCGGTTGTTGAATATCCGCACTTTCCCTGTTTCAACATTGGTCGCGCATATATGAAGCTGGATAGAATTCCGTGCGGTGCGCAGCCTCTCGAAATCGACATGGGCTTCCAACAAATCTTTCAGTGGGTTGAAATTAAACGGATTAAGCTGATAGGGGGAAAAAATACGGCTCAGCATGTCAGAGAAGAAGTAGCCGGGTGAATCGTCCAGGCTATAACTCCCTCTAATTGCGTTCAGGAAGCCCGGCTTGATCGGGCTGTGTTTTCCGGCATCGCTCACCGACTTCCAGAATGCGTGCAGCGCCTCTCGCGCGCCGTCGCGTCCGTTTTCAAGCATGCCGTGCGCGCATACCGCGGCATTCATAGCCCCGGCCGACGTGGCGCTGATGCCTTCGAAGCCTAGCCTGCCATCTTCCAGGAGATAATCGAGAACGCCCCAGGCGAAGGCGCCATGTGCGCCGCCGCCCTGGAGGGCCAAATTGACGTTCTTGACGGCGCCATGTTTAGGCAGCACAGGCTGTTTCGTGCCGTCGATATTTTGCTTCGGCGCTGAATGAGAGGGCGCCTTGTGGGCTGTTTTATTTTGTTTCTTTAGAGCAGTCGGGGCTTTCATTGCTGTCTCCTCATTGTGCGGCCTTGCCTCCATCGTCGGGCAGCCTGAAGCGGATCGTGGGGCTTGTCATGACAGATGATTTTCCCCTTTGCATGAACGATCCTCCTAAGCGGCCTGCTTGGCGGGCTGTGGTTGCGCGGCATCGGCTTCGTGCGTCCGCGTGAAGCGCAGATGCGTCGTTTCCGTGGCAAAGAACATGCCCCAGGTCCATTCCACGAAAATACGGATTTTGCGCGTGAAGGTGGGCATCTGCGAGAGGTAAAACGCGCGCCACAAGAACCAGGCAGGAAGCCCATGCAATCTGATTTTCCCGATATTGGCGACGCCGTTAAGGTGGCCGATGGTCGCGAGCGAGCCACGCGGCTTGTGACTGAACGGCTGCGTGGGTTTTCCGGCGATTGTCCGGGCGATATTGGCGGCGAGCTGGAGCGCCTCCTGCACGGCGAACTGTGCGGTGGGCGGCGCGAATTTGCCCTCCAGCGCGTTGACGATGAGCGCGCAGTCGCCGAGCGCCCACAAGCCGGGAGTGTCTTTCACAGCCATATCCGGGAGGGTGAGGATGCGCCCGCGCTCCTTCGGAACCGCCAGCGGCTCCACAAGCGGGTTTGGCTTCGTGCCGATGGTGCATATGACAGTAGCCGCATCGACGCGTTCGCCGGACTGAAGCGTTACGCCCCGCTCGTCCACTTTTGTCGCGCGGGCATTCAGCCTGAAGTGTACGCAGCGATGCGACATGCAGTGCGACGCATGCCTGCCCAGCGCGTCGGGCATCTCCGGCAACAAGCGTTCGCCGTCCTGCAAAAGGGTAACCTGCAGGTCCTTGGTCGCGATATTGTCGTAGTGGCGGCCAAGCTTATGAATGATATCGGTCAGTTCTCCCGCGATCTCCACGCCGGAAAAGCCGCCGCCCACGACGACGAACTGGGTTAGCCAGCGCCGCCGTTCCGGGTCGGGCTCGATCTGCGCCTGCTCAAGGCGCTCCAGGACGCGGTTGCGGATATGCATGGCGTCGCCGATCAGCTTGAAGGGAAGCCCGTGCTGCTCCATGCCGGAAATAAAGGCAAGATTGGCGCGCGACCCGAAGGCTAACACCAGGTGGTCGTAAGCGATCTCGTGTGGCGCGCCCTCGCAGGCGCAGGAAACCGTTTTACGCTGCAGGTCGATGTTCGAGACCTTCGCCATGATGAAGCGCGCGCGCTTCAACATTTGGCGGATCGGTGCGATGATCTGAACCGGGAACACCGACGCGCCGACGACTTCAGCCAGCATCGGATTAAATGTCGTGTAGTTTTCCTGGCTTACCAGCGTGATGCGGTGTTCGGCGCCCAAAAGCTTTTCCAGCCGCTTGACCAGCGCCGTTCCCGCAAACCCGCCCCCTATAACCACGATATGTTGCGATGCTGCCATCACGTTTACTCCTTATTGGAAGCATTTAAACTTATAACGGAAAACAGTTTACAAAGAATCAATGCCCGGCGGTGAGTTTACTAGACATCCGGCGGACTGTGTGGCTGTTCCTGTTTTCCTGTAATTATTTAAAATGCAATAGGGGCAACTTCCCGTAAGCGAATTCCGGGGACGCCATACTTAAATCACGATTATCAATATTCACTTAATCCTTGCTTCCGACTCCCTTGATTTAATCCGCCTTGATCGCGCCGTCTGAACAGGCCCCGGATAAAAACGTCTATTTTCCTGTCGGCGGCGCAACAGGCGCGGGCGCGTGATGTTCCGCCGGTTGTTTCAGCCTGGAAACGTTCTGGGGAATGGCAAGTCGTCCGGCATAGTCCATCATGCCGATGAACCCCGCCAGGGCCATCAGGATGACCAGCAGGTCCGGCATTGCGCCGCTGTCGGTGCGCCGCCAGGACTCCGGATAGAATGCATAGGTAAGGCCGGCGGCCACCGGCACCGCGGCAAGGACGGCCAGCGGAAGCAGAATGAAAAGGACCGGAAGCGCCATAACCGGGCCCACGAGCGTTCCCAGCAGTCACAGCATTCCCCAGGCCCACCCGACATAGAAGCCGAGCATGGAGACAAAAAATATGGGTTTTCTGAGAAACCTCAGCTTCTTCATTCCCGGCACCTGATTACGGGGACACGACTAATTAACCGTTTATCATTATTCAATTATATTACCGCAGTAGCAAGATCCCATAAGACTAAAGGGGCCGAAGCATATTGAATTCAAAACAACGGTCGCCCAGGAACTATTTCCCCGGCTTCAACCGGCTGTTCGGGTGGCGACTACGCAATAACTTGAGTTTTTCGCGGTTGCGCTCGGCGGTCAGGGCCGGAAACTCGCCTGCCGGCGCGGCGTCGAAGTATTCGGCGCCCAGCAGGCGCTTCCAGCGGGGGTCTTTGTCGTCGACGCGATCATAGCGCCTGGGGTATTCGGCCTCAATCTGCAGCATGCGGGCTAAGGCGTCGCGCTCGGGCATCATTTCGGTGATGGGGCGGGATTCCGCGCCGTCGCCGAACATTTCCTCGTAATGGATGTGTTCGCGGACATAGTGGCCGCCGTGGCTTGAGGATTCTTCGAGGGTCCAGAAGCGGATCTCGCGCACGTCTGCGTCGCGCGGGATATGAAAGGCGGCGGTGCGAAATTTTTCCGGCTCGCGCGGGGGTGGCATGGTATGGGGGACCTCCGCGATTTGGTTTTGGCGTGGGGCAGCCCGCCTTTCCGCCGTCGCCGAGGCTAGGGCGGGACAGGCCGGGGCTTCGACGTGGCATTTTTCGGGGCGCGCAGCGCCTCGAAAAATGGTGCCCCCGGTCGGGGTCGAACCGACACTCCCTTGCGGGAACAGGATTTTGAGTCTAGTTCAGGCTGCGGCAACTATCTGGTTTTATTAGACTATTAAGCTACACTTTAGTGACTGTGCTAAAACTTGTGCTAACCAATATTGTTTAATAGCCAGCAATTCCAAATTAGACGGCTATTGGCGTGTTGTCAAAGGCCAGAATTTTGAAGGCTAGTAAATGTTCATCGTCGTTGTCAGTGGGATGCAACTTTACTTAGCTCTACTCTGAATTCCGTGCCCATATCCCCGCTCCCTAATAAATGGACAACGGTGCATGGCACATTCCCAGCTTTGCATTTTCTTTCTATAAAATTCGCTTGTGTTAAGTCATGTGTGGATAAAAACACTTGGTATTTCTTTTCGTTCACTAAATTACGTATCATATCTGTAAATGCAGACACATGCACCACGTCGTTGTGCTGCAACGGGTCGTCCATGATTAACGCAGGCCACCGCGACCATTGGAAACTTAAGCTTGCAGCACAAAGCATACTGACAGCGAGCGCTGCCATTTGACCTTCGCTATGAACGAGCGTGGGGTCTAAGGTCTTAACAAAGTCCGGTGCGTTGGAAGAGCCCCTCGCTAGTTGTTTAACTCCCTGCCGATCATAGGAGAGGTCTAAACCGATTTCTGGTTCCGTGAGAATCGCTTTGTTTAGTTTCACCATTAAGTCGTTCAATGGTTGTAGAAACTGCCTGTTAAAGTGTTCCACCTTGTCGGTAATCGCGTAATAGCCCGACTGAGCAATGCTTTTTGCCCTATTATATTTCCGGGCCTTTGAAAATAACTGACTTTGTTGGTCCGTGGCGCGTTTTACGATCTCCTCGCGGTCTGCTGTGACCGGAAGCTCAAGAAGCTCTTTAAGCTGCTCTATAGTTTGCTTATAAGCCGATTGTTTTAAAGATAAGCTAAATCTTCTTCTAGCTTCTTCCAATTTGTTGGAAGTACTAGAGATGCCCTGCTCTACCCGCATCATAAGGTTCTCTGAGTGTTGTAAGATTCGTTCCGAAATTTCTGAACCTAATGAATAGGAAATCCATCGTTCGGTTTCGCGTACTAAACTATTAGTCGACGACTTAATCGCCGATTCGCAACTCATTTTGTTCGCTGCCAATTCCGAAATCTTTACCTTCAAGTCTTTCAATAAGTGATCTTGAGCGCCTATCTGCTCCTTCACCTTAGCCAAATCGGCTTCCTGCGCCACTAGCCTATTATTAGCAGCGCTAAGGGCCTCCTCGATCTGCACCTTATCCGTGCCTCCAACACCTAAGTAAATTGAAAGTGAGAAATTTTCTTGATCTAATCCCGCCTTCGATAAAACCATTAGGTTTTTCGACTCGTTTAATCTTGAAAGTAATCCCGTCACTTCGTTTCGATCGGCTACTAAACGCGCCCAGATCTCCCTGGCTGAACTTTCAGTGCCAATAGTAGGACTTGCCTTCCAGCGTTCTTGCCGCTTTTTCAAAAACTCAAGTTGTTCAATTCTATTTTTGCTTTTCTCAAGGTGTTCAGAAATAGGGATGTTGGTGTCGATACCAGCAGGGAGTAACTTTTGCAACTTTGCATAGTTGTGCTCAATGCCCTCCAGTCCTTTCTTTTTTAAGTTCAACTCCTTTTCGACAGCCAAGAGCCTTTCGGTGGTCTGTTCTGCATTTACACGCACCTCTCTTGCTTTAGCTGCGCCCGCCTCAAAGTGAGATATGCTCGGCGCCAACCTTTTTGCAGCTAGACTCGCCTTAGCTAAAAGTTCACCGGGAGTTTGGAAGTTAGTATCACATACGGGGCAGATGCAAGAATCTTTCGCGAGGTTTGCGGCTATAGTTCCGACAGCGGCTTCAACAGCGTTGATAGCTGCCTTCATTTTACCCAATTCAGCTATTGCTCTAATTTCTTCATTTTTTGCATTGGCTTCCGCAGCTCTAGAACTCTCAATTTTTACAGACAAATCCGGATAAGCTGCGACCATTATTGAAATCGCGTTCCCAGCTTGATGTCTCTGGTCCGATAATACAGCAAGGTTCCTTAATGTTTGTTGGCGCTCGATCTCCTTAGACAATTCTTCTAAATAGCGAGTAAGGCGGGTTTGAACTTTTTGCGCTAAATACCTCCTCCGTTCTGCATCTTTAATGGATTCGTTGTATCTGCGCTGCTCATCTTCGGTCTTAATTATTTGTTTAATTAAATCTTCATGCTTGATCGCCCACGCGCTCAGCTCGGAATTCAACGTAAAAATCTTCTGCAGCTTTGCAATTTTCTCTTTCAAGGCCGTAACTTCGTTGCCTATACCTTTCTCGGCATCTCCAAAGGTTTTAATGGAACTCTCAATTTTACTCCGGCCAAGTTCTAGCTCCTTAAGCTGTGTTTCAAATCCTTCTATCTTTACTTGATTGTTTGCAACTTGTAACTTTTCTTGTTCAATGCTTTTGAATGTTTGAGCAGCGGAAATTAAGACCTTTTTTCTGCGCTCAATGGTCTCGTTGCTGTGGTCTACGAATTCCTGCGCCTTTTCCAAGGCGTCGTTGACATCACCGAGGCTCGGCGCAACTCTTTTGGCATCTCCGAGCGCCGCCAACGCTGCAATGACATCTGAAATAATAGACTGGCACTCGAGTACCGTCCGCTTTTCATCAAAAGAACCTTCTGCGGACACTTCCTCAAACTGCTGCCGTTCAAGACTTAACAGCTGTTCTAGATCTTTCGCATATTCCTCGAAATCGGCGGCAGCTCTTTCATAAGCTCTGGCCATGCCCGATCCACCGTGACCGTGCATGGCTTTAGCTATGTTATCCGCCCAATCACTTTGCGCCGGCCCTTTCAAGAGTTCCCATCTGTTCTTCGGATCGCGGTGCGTCATTCTCGATGAACTAGACTGACCAAGAAAGTGCGTGAGTAACAAATACGAATGTAGATTTTTGACTTCATGTCCCCAATTGGGAGAAATCAAAATTTGTTTCGCCGCCTCAACTTCACCTCCTTCGTCATCTAAGGTCCTCGATAAAGTTGGTTGCCCTTCAAAATTTAATTCAACGGATGTTTCTTTGCCTTTTGCGCCCCACCTGCGTAGATAGCTTTCGGAGCTGGCGCTCCTTTTAGCCGAAGAAAATCTATCAATCTCGCCGGTTAAACACCATTCGATGGCGTCAAACAATGAGGACTTACCAAGACCATTAGTGCCAGATATGATCAGTACACCTGGCTTCGGGGGCAACTCCAATTCCAAATCGCTAAAGGCGCGGAATTCCGAAAGTTTTAGCTTCCGAAGATAAAGCTTACTCATTTGCATCACCCATAGCTTCTACAAGTTCATCTACAGTTTTTTGGTGATCATCGTCTGGCTCGTTAAGAATTTTTATCCATTTCGCAGCAGCCTCCGCGGTCAGCCCCTGACCTTCTAATACCTGCTGGACTAGTCTGGCATTGTAATCGAGCTGAGCGTTAGCGCCCTCATCAACTAAGCCTAGCCAAGGACGCGCTAAGAAAGTGCGATCTACGAAATTGTCAAAGGATTTTTCATTGCCCTGTTCCTTTGCCCAAACCAATTTCCTGCAATACGCTTCATCCCTTTCAATTTTGTCTATAAAGGACAGCCATTTTAAACTTTGCTGTTTCGGTTCAATGCATATTAGGAAAACATGAATATCAACAATTTCTTCGTTACTCAAAAACGAACGCGCGACTATAGCCTGATTGTGATAGCCCTTTATTTGTTCCTCAATTTTTTCATCCTTCTCTAACTTCAATTCCCCAAGAATTACCGGATATTTTCCGAACCGCACGCCCCTAATATGTCTTGGTAACGCTACTGAATTGACGTCTCCTCTGCCTTTAAAATTCTGCGATGTCATTTCAGGACAAGGTTTGACCTCAACACCCAGTTCGGATGCTCGCTTGGTGAGAAGCCGTTCAAATTCGATTACATTTTCCATGTCAAGTTACCAATTGCGAATCTTGTCGGTTACGCCATTTGTCAAATTCAAGTTCTACCGCCGCTTTCCAGTCATTAATGTTCTTCTTGAGATTTTCGCGCCAATATCGGTCATCCTGTATGACTACTGGCGCGACCCGTGATGAAACCGTTAACGAGCTTGCATTGCCGCCGATTTCAGTTATTAGGACCCCTTCGTTGCCCTCGGGAAACATCAGGTCTTGCGTTCCTGACAAAATTAGACAGTCCGCGTCCCAATCGGACGGGTTTATATAGTCTCCAATTCTTCTGTTGGAAATCGACGAACAAGCTGAAGCGATTACGTCTCCATCATTAGATTTAGATTTGAAAACCATGTTGCACATCTCCGCAACTTTTGGATTCAGCTCTTGTAAGCCACTTTTTGCTGCGAGAGCTAAAGCTACTGCACAGGCCAATTTGGACAGGCACCCTTGATCTCCGTCCCATGGTTTAAGAGCTACTTTTTCAATCTGCCACAAGGTGGCTAAGAAATGTGTCCTCAAATCATTTGACGCTTTTAGGGCTGCTAACCATTGATCCCAGATGCCTTTCATAGTCGCCGTGATGGTTGGGTCAATATCGCCAATATCACACCTGTTAGTGGCAATTATATTTGCAATTTTTAGGTCAATGAGATTCAACAAGTGCATGTCGATTGCTGCACTGAACGTGGCGAGATTCGGTGCGGGCAACGATGTATAGGGACTTTCTACTGGCGTTGTGAACACACCCCTTGGTATGTCAGGGCGGGGCCACTCTGCCTGAGCTGTCGACAAAATTGAAAGCTGCAACTTCCCTTGGCTCGCGCGAAACAGACGTATTATCTGCTCAAATAGATCGCCTAAAACATTTACACCCATTAATTGAAGCGTGAATATGGTTTGAGGTTCAGAGAATATCTCTTCAATTCCCTTCCTGCCCCATTGAAACAGCTTTTCCCTTGCAGAATCGAAGCCGAGAATTATTGTGTTGTCCAACCTATTCCGATGGTCAGCTCTAATTCGTTTGTTCGCATCGTCAAAAAAAACATCCGCAGCCGCGTGGAGAGCCAGCCAAGTTTCACAATGCAATGCGGGCGGCTGGTCGATGCTTGGCTCAATCTTTCTGAGCTCTTCGTAATGAGTTTTGAAATCGCCGTAATATGGATTGCAAAATTCGTAGTTTTTATCGCGATCAGGGCCATGTCTAATGATGACCACATCAAAGCCTTTGTCGTATTCTGAGCCGCCATATTTTATATATTTCTTCCCTGCGCGCTCCTCGACAGAAGCTACGTCGACATTCGATACATCTACTAATTTTCCTTCGGCGCACGCTTGTTGCAAAGCGTAAGCCATCACTTGATTCAAAATGGCGGCTGCACCTTTTTTAAGAACTACACCTCCTTGCGCATTGAAAATAACTTTCCTGTCTCCCCGCAGGTTGTCTCTGATAAAATCAATTACCCCATTACTGTCCAGAATTGGCCTAACATAGCGGTCATAGGCAGGTGATATGTCACCCTCAGCTGGAGTTTCGCTTTCGGCTTTGAAAACGGCCTCTGACAAAGCCGAGCCCTTAATATTCCGCAAAAATTTCGTTGTGAAGGAAACGTGATCAAAGTTCCTAATAAGTACTGCTAATAAATCAGTTAGTCCCCCATCTCCTCTTCCACTAACAAAATAAAGTGCGGTATGACTTTGTGCCGCTCCTGAAGGGACGCCATCCCGCTGCCAGTATCCTTTGACATCGTGGCCAATTACTTTCTTTTCCTCGCCGAAGCCCACTGCCAGGATTACGATGTCAAAATCTTGTCCCGGCAAGTCTGCATTTCCTGCGACCGCGTTCACTGTCCACCGCGTTCCCTTTGGAACTATGCTCTTCACCGCATGTGACTTCTTCACTAGAACTTTAAAGTCACCTGTGCCTTCGATTTTTGAAAATTCGGTGCCGATTTCCTGAGCGATTTTTCCTGCTGTATCCTTTGACCACGGCATGAGCGGCAAATTGGCTTTATCAGATAGCGCACCCTGATGCGGCCAATCGTAAATATTGGGGTGCAGCAATCGTGTCGACGAAATTTGAGGTGAAATGATAAATTCAGATCGTTCGTACAAGACTACTCGACATCCAAATGAAGCCAAAGCAGCTGACGCGGTGGTTCCTGCAGCTCCTCCCCCGATTACAGCTATCCGACTATCCGGGGTTATTCGATTTAGTTGTTTGAGAGCGTGCGCAAGGCACATCGCTCTGACTTGCTGTGAATAAAATGTGATCCGCTTTGAGATTGGTCCAATGAAAAATAAATCCCGATGTTTCGGACATTCACATACCGCTATCCACTTTTGAAAATCTTTTGCCGCAAGACCCATACAAATCCTACCATTTTATCCTATTTAAATTTCCTTGCAGCTAGCATCCTGAAATGCCCAAACTCTTATACAGATGGCGTTCAAGATGATAGCGCAGAAACGCTTCAACTACATTACGTTGAAGTTTCAACCTGATAACATTAACTTATTCAGCGTCTCTTTAGCTACTGTGCTAAAACTTGTGCTAGACCATAACCAGTTTGGCCAGCGATTTTACTTTAGCGGCTGGCCCTTTCTGTGTCAAAGGTCCCTAATTTAGTGATCCATGAGTTCTTTTATAAGCGGACCATTACTGGCTGGATAAATCTTGTGCTCATGCAATAACATCAGCAACGGCTCGATTGAGATAGCCGAACAGAAACCCAATTCCGCTACTGGCACATTACCCACCAAAGACTCAGTAAGAACGCCTAAGAGAAACCCATACTCACTTAATACTGGCCCTCCACTAAAACCGCCACGAGCCATGCATGAGATAATGAACTGCGGATGAGGTGCGTTGACCTTATCGACTATGCCATTTACCTCTCCCTCGGAAGCCAGCAGCATCGGTCCGATTGAAAGCGGCACTGGCGGATAGCCCATTAGTAAAACCTTTGACAAATAGAGTTCGTCACCCAACCAGTCATCAAGATGTCCTCCGAGCTCAATATGATCGACCTTCTTAAAACCATCGGGCATGTTCATGAGGGTGGTTTTCGTCATATAATGCGAAAGTTCAAAATCGGTCTCTAATAATGCCAAATCGATATCGGGATTTGCCGGGAAAATTTGTCGCTTAACTACAATTTTATCGGCACCCTGTTCGGCAGCGATTTCGTGAATCTTTAGGTTCTCGACGACATGGCGTGCCGTTACTATCCATCCATCGCCGA
>Ga0206898_10297_pt1 | contig 12971 bp, 7 predicted proteins | sample Alteio_BWOrgHeat_50_FD_153237 | JGI IMG/M metagenome (GOLD analysis project Ga0206898, IMG submission 153237) | Enriched cells from forest soil in Barre Woods Harvard Forest LTER site, Petersham, Massachusetts, United States -... | ecosystem: Environmental > Terrestrial > Soil > Temperate forest >...
TACCATGAAAACCTGGGATTATGCCGGATCGGGCGGTTCGAAGAAAGAAACAGGCTGCTGCAGTTTGGATTCCATCAACGACGCCCGGATATTGGCGGTAAACCATGGGTTTCCTCATTTCATCCTCGATATCCGCGCTGAATTCGGTGATCATATCATTGATAATTTTGTAGAAGAATACCTCGCGGGTAGGACACCTAATCCCTGTGTACTTTGTAATACCCATATCAAATGGGAAGCCTTACTGAAACGGGCCGACCAGCTTGATTGTGAATTTATTGCCACCGGGCATTATGCCCAGGTGCGTAAAGAAAATGGCCGGTACGTGGTTTCGAAAGGACTTGATGAAAGTAAAGATCAGAGTTATGTGCTCTGGGGGCTTACTCAGGAAAGCCTGCAACGCACCATTTTTCCGCTGGGTAAATATCGCAAGTCGGAAATCAGACAAATGGCGATTGACAGTGGGTATGAAGAGCTGGCCAAGAAGAGCGAGAGTTATGAAATATGTTTTGTACCGGACAACGATTACAGGGCGTTTCTCAAACGGAAAGTGACCGACCTGGAAGAGCGGGTGGATGGAGGAGATTTCGTTTTATCCGACGGTACCGTGGTAGGTAAACACAAAGGATATCCTTTTTATACCATTGGACAGCGTAAAGGGCTCGATATTGCTTTCGGGGAGCCCATGTTTGTGACCGAAATAAAACCGGAAACAAACACTGTCGTACTTGGGAAAAAAGATGAACTGGACAAGCAACAGATGCGTGTGCGGAAATTTAACCTGATCAAATATGCTTCGCTACCCGAAGGATATGCTGCCTTAACCCGTATCCGTTACAAAGATGCAGGAATGATGGCCAGTCTGCAGGAAGCAGGAGATCAGATCCATGTGCTTTTTCACGAAAAGGTCAGTGCCATCGCTCCTGGTCAGAGCGCCGTTTTTTATGAAGGGAATGACCTGGTAGGTGGCGGCTTTATTGTATAGGTGAAAGTGTTGCGTGCCAATTCCTTTTGCAGTTAATCCGCCAAACATGCCGTTGGTTTCTATGAAAAAAATAGCTTTCCTATGTATTGCTTGTGTAGTGCTTTTGTTTTCCTGCAAAAAGGACAATGAACTGCACCTGGATCTGGGGTACGGTTATGTGCCCACGGATATAGGGCGCTACGTAATTTATGATGTGGATTCAACCATCTATGATGCCTTCAATAAAGATACCGTGAAATATCACTATCAGTTAAAAGAAGTGATTCAGTCGGTATTTCCTGATAATGAAGGGCGTCCTTCCATGCGTATAGAGCGTTACGTTCGGTATTACAAACCGAATGTTTCCTACGACTCTCTGCCCTGGGCCCTCAAGAATGTGTGGTATGCCACCCGTACCAACAGGGATTTTGAACGGGTGGAAGATAACCTTCGCTATGTACGTCTGACATTCCCCGTAAACGACCAGAACACTTGGAACGGAAATGCACAAAATACAACAGGTGATTGGGAATACCAATACAATGGTGTCAACCAGCACCGTCAGGTGGGTGTGCTCGCGTTTGATTCAACAGCTCAGGTCATTGAAAAGGTTGATACGAACCTGTTGTACTATAAAACCTATACGGAAGTGTATGCAAAAAATGTCGGTCTTGTCTCCCGTCAGATTATTGATGTGGCAGATATAAATATTGTTGTTGGAGTATCGGTGCTTAACCGAATCAAAAGCGGAACAATTTACAAGGCTACCGTTCATTCCTACGGAAAACAATAGCCGTACACAGGATACGGACTCCGTCGGGATGCGATAGCTTATAAACAGCCTGAACGATGAAGAAACATATTTGGATCTTATGCATACTGGCTGGAATGTATTCCAGTGTCTTTGGACAAACACATAGTTATACCACACCTACCCGTTACTGGATTCAGTTTCGTGACAAGAAAAACACTCCTTATACCACCTCCAACCCTCTTGCTTATTTAAGTCCTAGGTCCATTCAGCGCAGGTTGAATCAACTGATTCCGATCAATGAATCGGATATCCCTGTCAATCAGTCTTATGTAGATAGTGTTGCTGCTACAGGGGCACATGTCCATGTAAGAAGCAAATGGTTTAACGGAGTGGTGGTCCAAGTAAGCAGCCAGGCTCAGCTTGACTCGATCAGGAAACTCTCGTTTGTGATTAGTTCGGTGAACGTGGCAACCCTCAGGCCGTTTACTGGAGGCGGGGAATCAGAAAGAACAAAAGACCTGCTGCCTGCGGGTAAAGCGTTTGTGAGTGGGGGCAGTCCCTCCACATCCCAAAGTATGAACTACGGGCCTTCGCTGAATCAGATTAATATGCTCCATGGAGTATGCCTTCATGACATTGGTTATCAGGGACAGGGCATGGTCATTGCCGTGTTGGATGCCGGCTTTCAGCATGCTGATACCTTAACCGTTTTTGACAGTCTTAGAGTGAACCACCAAATTATCGGGACGCATGACTTTGTTGCAGAAGACGATTCGGTATATGGTATTAACAGGCACTTCCATGGAACCTGTGTACTCTCTTGTATGGGTGGAAACATGCCCGGTCAACTCATCGGTACGGCGCCCAAAGCCCAGTTTTGGTTGTTGATTACGGAAGATGTTAGTTCCGAACATGTGATAGAAGAATACAATTGGGCTGCCGGGGCGGAATTTGCCGACAGTGTGGGAGCAGATGTGATCAATACCTCTCTCGGCTACACGACCTTTGATGATTCTACAGAAAACCATACCTATGCCGATATGAACGGTCACCGCACGCCCTGTGCACGGGCCGCCAACTACGCATCCAACAAAGGCATTGCGGTGGTTTGTGCTGCCGGTAATATGGGCGGGTCAGGATGGCATTACATCGGTACGCCCGCAGATGCCGACAGTGTTTTGGCTGTAGGATCTGTGAATGCCAACGGTGTTTATTCTTCCTTCAGCTCCGAAGGTCCGGGGGCGGCCGGGCAGATCAAACCGGCTGTGGCCTCCGAAGGAGAGGGAAGCATTGTGGCCGACTGGGCCAGCAATGGTATCCTGGTTCAGAACGGAACATCGTTCGCTTCACCTATCATGTGTGGTTTGGTGGCTTGTCTTTGGCAAGCACATCCAGAACTGACCAATATGGAGGTGTTGCATGCTATTGAAAAAAGTGCAAGCCAGTTTTCTCATCCCGATTCAATGCTCGGTTATGGTATCCCCGATTTTTGTTCTGCAAATCAGAGTCTGGGTGTGCAGGAACGAATACCATTGGGTAAGGATTTTATATCCTCTGTTTACCCGGTTCCTTTTTCTGATTCTTTTGAGTTTCTGTTCTGGTCGGCTTCAACACAAGAAGCGAGCATGGCATTGTATGACGGTACCGGCAGATTGGTCAGGTTGGAATCCCGTCAAGTGGGTGAAGGGAGTTACACCAGCTGGAAAGTTAACGGGTTGAGTACCCTTTCAAGCGGATTGTACTTCACCGTCATCAAAACGGATAAAGAAACGATTGTCAGAAAACTAGTGAAATAGACAACTTATTTAATCGAAAGCTCGAGCAGCTTTTCCTCTCCGATATAAGCTTCCAACCGGTCATTCGTTTTTACAGGTCCTACGCCTTCGGGGGTTCCGGTAAATATCAGGTCGCCCTTCTTTAACGTGACGAAACGGGAGACATAAGCGATGATCCGATCGAATGAAAAAATCAGGTCTTTGCTGTTGCCTTTCTGAACGGTTTTGCCATTGATGTTCAGATGGAATGCGATCTCATTCAAAGCAAAGGATGTCTTGGGTATAAATCCTCCCAAAGGAGCGGAGCCGTCAAATGCTTTGGCCATTTCCCAGGGTTGCCCTTTTTCTTTGCATTTGGCCTGAAGGTCTCTGGCAGTAAAATCTATCCCGATTCCTATCTCGTTGTAATATTTATGGGCAAAGCGCTCCTCAATGTTTTTTCCTACCCTGTTTATTTTCAACACCAGTTCCACCTCGTGATGGATTTCATTCGAAAAGTCTGGCAGAAAGAAAGGTTGATTCTTCAGGATCAAGGCTGTATCTGGCTTCATGAAAAAGAGGGGCTCTTTGGGAAGCTCACTCTTCATCTCCTTGGCATGTTCGGCATAGTTCCGTCCTATACAAATAATTTTCATGGATAGCTGATTTAGTCAGTATACTCAGGCCTTTGTATTCAGGTTTTTTAATTTGATACGGGTAAGCACCTTTTTGGTATACAAGGGGAAATCGCCTTGTTGCATCCAGGCATAATAAGAAGGCTCTTGCTTCAAAACATCGGCCACGGGTTTGCCGATATGCTTGCCGAAATTAAATACTTCCACCCCTTTGTCGTTCCAGACAATTCGTCCGGCCAGGTCCACATTTTTAGTGACAGTGCTGAAGTCGTTAAGTGCTTTCATGTCGTTTACGACAGGCATTGATTTTTTGCCTGCTTTATCAGTAAACTCCACCCCGTCATACCGCGTAATCTGGGCCAGGAACACTTCGTATGTAGCTTCTATATCGGCCAGGGCACTGTGGGCGTTTATCAGGTCCTTGTTGCAATAAAATTTGTATGCGGCTTTCAATGTGCGTTGTTCCATCTGATGAAAAATATTCTGCACGTCTACACAGTTTCTTCCTTCCAGGGAAAAATCAATTTCGGCTCTGAGGAATTCTTCCATCAGCACAGGAATGTCAAACTTGTTAGAGTTGTAACCGCCCAGGTCACAGTCTTTCAGAAACTCAGCCAAACTCTTTGCAATGGCCTTGAAGGTCGGAGCGTCTGCCACATCCTTGTCGTAAATGCCATGGATGAGAGAAGATTCCAATGGAATCGGAATGCCGGGGTTGATTCTTTTTTCTTTAGACTCCTTGGTGCCATCGGGCATTATTTTTACAAATGCCAATTCTACGATGCGGTCGCTGGCCACATTCACTCCGGTTGTTTCCAGGTCAAAAAAAGCAATCGGACGTTTCAGGTTAAGTTGCATGGAGGAGTTAAATTAGATAGAAACAATACCGCAACTTGCTCATTTGGGTGACAAGGCAATATTTAAAGTCATTTCAGGTTGAAAGGAACCGAGGTCCAGAATCTGAAGGGTACTCTCGTAAGGTTTGAAACCAGGTGATTCAACGTTCATAATATATTTGCCAGGAGCAAGCGCCATTACGTAGTTGCCGCTACCAGGCATAGGTGTGTAGCTGCCTGTGCGTTTGGAGGTATGGCTGTCGGTAATGGTTATTACCGAGTTCATGCTTTTGGTGCTTAGGGAATCCGAAGATCCTACTTTGCCGACGACAACAGTATAACGGGGATTCATCTCATCGAAGTTGATGCGGTAAATGTCCAGATCGCCCATCCCACCTTCCCGGCAGGCGGAAATGTAACCAAACTTATTGTCCTTGGTAAAGGAGATGCTGCGGTTATCCTGACTGTCGTTGATCGGGTATCCCAGGTTTTTCGGAGCCGACCAGGTATTAGTTTCTTCGTTCAACACGGTTTTGAATAAGTCAAAGCCTCCCATGCTGGAGTGGCCTTCGGAGGAGAAATAAAGAGTCTTTCCATCGGAAGCCATAAAAGGAAAATCTTCCCTATAAGGTGTATTGATAGCAGTAATGGGTTGAGGAACGGCCCAGTTGCCGGTAGGTAACTTCCTGACCATGAAAATATCGGTTTCTCCGATTGTTCCTGCACGGTCGCTGGCAAAAAAGAAAATATTACCATCGGGAGAGAAAGATCCGGCGGTTTCAAAACCTTCATTGATGACATCCGGTAATTTGGCAGGGCGCAGGAATTTTTCTTTATCGAACTTACTCAGATACAAATTACCCACATCTGTGATGTTGTCAATGTATACAATCATACTCGTGCCGTCAGGGGCCAGGCCGACACACTGTTCATCGAATTGACCATTTACTCCTGTTCCCATGTTTTTAGGTTTGGAAAAAGCTCCACCTTTTACAGACGACATATAAATGTCGGAAGAATAATAACCATCTACTTCCAGAGCAGAAGCACCCACATTACCTTTTCTTCTGGAAGTGAAAACCAAGAAGGATTCATTGCTTGTAGTAAAGGGATAATAATCGGGATATTCAGAATTCAGGTCTTTCAGATTTTCGAAAGTTACTTTTACCGGAAACTTAACCAGCTCCTTCCCGTTATTGCACATCTGAATTTCCCTGTCAGCTTTTTCAGCTGCTTTACTGCCTCCGTCTTTCGTTTTGTATTGGGTGAATATTTTGATGGCCTCATCAAAACGGTTTGCGTAATGGTAAGCACGCCCCAGATCGTAAAGTATTTCAGTATCGTACTTAGCTTGTTTGGTAATAAACTCAAGGTAGGGGATAGCCTCCTTCTTGTTTATATTGGTATTCAGGTAGCAAAGGGCAATCTTATGGTTGTAATCAACGTTGGTCTTGTCTTTTTTATAGAGCTCTTTGTATACTTTGAGTGCCATAATAAAGTTATTGTGTCTGAAATGCTCTTCGGCATCTTCGGGCTCCAACCCTGGACGTTTTCCTTTTGATTGGGAAAAAGAAACGGTCGGAACAAGGACGAGGAGTAAAATGAAAAGCTGAATGAGTGCGACTGCCTTTTTCACGTTATCGGAATTCCCTTTAATTATATGATAAAGGCTCTAAGTTACTAAAATGTTTACTCCGGAGAAACAACGTGTGGTTAGAATCGTACCCCCTGGCGGTACAGTACCATCAGGGGGTATGAGGTCTAACTATTTAGCCGCAAAACGGATACTTACATACTGGTATTTTTGATAAGTTGCCTTGTTTTTTTCGGCATCTGAATGGTAAGGAGGACCCTGAATGACTGCTTTTGATTTAAGGAAATTAACTTTTCCGTCGTCTATCCCTCTTGATTTAAGAGCTTGAATCAGAATAGCTTTGGTGTCAGATGCCCGCTTGCCTGCAAGCTCAGAGTTGCCACGATACGCGGTGGTGGGAACACAAGAAGCGGAACCGGTAATAAGTAGGGTAAGGTGACCTTTTTCTTTCAACGCATCCTGAAGAGAATCCAGGAATTTAGTGAAATCAGGATTCGTCAATTCAATGTTGTGCTCGTTATAAGCAAAATACAATCTGAACTCAGGACCATTGGTATAAGTCAATTGCTTGTTGATGTCTTTCGCCGGATGTTTCACTATGGATTTAGGAATACTATCTGCTACAGGTGTTTTAACAATATCCTTGTCTTTTACCGGGTGACTTCCAAGTACGATACCATTCAGTAACAATGGTCGATCGTACTGTGTATATCCGGCACCCAGCGGAACCCGTATCGTGTCGGTAGCCATCACCTTTCCGTCAACCACATAATTCAAGAAATAGGTCTTGCCAGTTTCCAGAATCATGGAATAGCTGCCTGTGCGGTGTATTGGTTTGGTCGAAGACACCTGCTCAGTAGAAGCAGAGTCGGTGGCATTGATTTGAATGTCCATTGGAATTTCAGCTCCGTCAGCAGAGGTGATGATACCCTTGATCAAAGCTACCGGCTTTTCAGGAGGAGAAGCATCCTGGAAACGGATCATATAAATATCCTGAGCACCATTTCCGCCCGGACGAGATGAGGAGTAATACGCCCGTTTTCCATCCGGTGAGCTTACATAATAAATATCATCGTCGGTTGTATTGATAGGGTAACCGATATTGACAGGCTCCGACCATTTATTGGAATCGGGGTTGAGTGTAGAGAAGAAGATGTCGAAACCGCCCATGGTTTTATGTCCCCGGGAACTGAAAAACAGGTCAACTTTGTTAGGGTGAATAAAGGGACTGTCCTCATCAAAAGGAGTGTTGATTGTAGGCCCCAGGTTGGTGGCTTTGGACCATTTGCCATTGGGGAGTCTAACACATTTATAGATGTCTCTCCCCCCAAATCCACCAGCCCGGTCGCTCACAAAATAAATGGTATTTCCATCGGCAGTGATGCAGGCATGGGTTTCCTGTCCTTTGGAATTGATGTCCCCACCTAATGGTTCAGGATAGCTCCAATTGTCTCCATCGAGGTGACTCATGTATATATCTCCTCCTCCGGTTTCTTTATAGATGAACAATTGCTGTCCGTCAGGAGTGATGGAGATAGAAGCTTCGCAATCAGCAGTATTCACATTCGGGCCTATACCTTTGGCAGTGGTCCACGTACCATCCGGTTTTTTATAAGAAACATAAATGTCTTCCGCATATTGCCCGTCAATGCCCACTTCACCTCCAGTGCTTCCTGGGCGGCGTGACGTAAAGATGAGCATGTTCTCATCGGCAGTGATCACAGGGCTGTATTCCGGATACGAGGTGTTGATTGAATCGCCCATGTTAATGATGTCAACATGGGTAGGGGCTCCGTAAAATTCTTTTCCATTGCGGCAGATCTCAAGCCGGTGATCGATATCCTTATTCAACTCTTTGTTTTTCGGCCCGATGATACCTTTGAATTTGGTGAAACACTCAATGGCTTCATCGAAACGGTAATTCAGATGGTAGGCTTGTGCAAGGAAGTAGTAAGCATTCTCGGGTGCCTTTTTTTCCCTTGGCTCCAAATCAGTATAGTTATGTGAAACATTCTGACAGGCTTTTTCCAGATAACGGGTGGCTTTGCTTTTTTCGGTGGTAGACTTCATGTAACAAAAACCCAGCTTGTAATTGACATTGGCATTCGTTGAATCGATGGCATATGCTTCAAGGAAATTCTTGAGTGCCTGAGTATAGTTCTCTTCAATAATCAGGTAATTACCTTCGGTAAATTTTTCCCTGTAAGTTGCCATATCCTGTGCATGGATAAATGGTGTACTTAAACAGAAAATTACGAAGAGAATACGTAGTACTTTACTTATCATAGGGTTGTCGTTAAATACCAGATAGAAAATCAGGCAAAATTATTTATTCATCGAGTAAACACGGGTGTTTATCCTGTTAATTCTTAGAAACTTATGAACAAAATTAGCCTTTTTAGAGAGACGAGCCGCGAAATCGAAGAATGCATAATAAGTAGTTGATTTCTAATAGTTTACTAAACATACGGATAGGGTGTTTAAGCCTTGGAATGTAACTCTCGGAATAGGTTGGATTTAACACCCATCGATACTAAGAAATTATTGTAGGAATGAAGAGAAGTATGCCCTTTACTGATTCAAGAGAATAAATTCCACCCTTCTGTTTAGCTGACGGCCTGCAGAATTATCGCTTCCATCCGGAAGTTCATTGGGTGAAACGGGAGAAGCCTTGCCATAACCGGTGGCAACCAGACGCTTGGTATTCACTCCTTTCCAGACGAAATAGTGTCTGGCAGCGTTTGCGCGGTGTTGTGAAAGGGTCAAGTTATACTTATCGGAACCTTTGGAGTCGGTGTACCCTTTAATCTGCAATTTGCTCTCGGGGTGGGCCTTCAGGTAAGCGGCAATCCGGTTGAGTTCGGTGACCGCATCCTTACGGATCCCTGCTCCGCTGAAATCAAATATAATGGGTTGGCAATGGAATTCGGGGGTATGTGCGGTATCGGTTCTGGAAGAAGTAGTTGTAGTTGCCAGTTGAGCGTTACGAACACTGTCGAGGATCTGCTGGTGCACTGTGGAGGCAAGCACCACAGTTGTATCTACCGGCTTGATTCGGACGGAATCGAAATAGTCTGTAAACGTAAGGGTCCAGATCTTGGCTGTATCCGTTGTTCCCAATGCTTTTTGCCAGTATAATTTGCGGTCGCCCTTTAAGGCCAGAGCCGAGTCGGAAAGCTGTCGTCTTTTGAGTGCAGTGCGTATGACATAAAACGTGCTTTTTCGTCCAATGATTTTTCCGGAACTGTTTTTCAGAGGTGTCATCTCGGCTTCCACCAATAGGTTGCAGCTGCGTTTTACTTTAGGTAACTGAAAGGAAATGGGGTGTTTCAGATAACCTTCGGCACTGATCTCCAGGTTGACCGTAGCATCGGGAAGCAAGGTGAAATTACTTCTTCCGCTTAATCCAAGCTCGGCCGTAGTATCCGCCTTGCCTGAAACTCCGGTAAGCTTTGCTATGGCCGGGATGCGTTTTGCAGGATCGTTTCCAAAGGCAACGACGTTGAGCTTGATATGCGGGTTAATTTCAGGGAAGTCGACCACAAAAATATCCAGATCACCCAATGTGGGTGAACCTTCAGATGCATAATATCCGCGATCACCTTTCTTATTCACCACAAAAAACAAATCATCTCCTCCCGTATTGATGGGAGCGCCCATATTTACCGGTAAGGTCCATGCGCCATTTTGAAAGACAGATTTAAATACGTCATAACCTCCAACAGACTGGTGTCCCTGTGAAGAAAAATAGAGTGTGTCACTTTGAATAAACGGAGACTCTTCATCCAGGTCGGTATTGATATTGGAGCCCAGGTTTTCCAGCTGTCCCCAACTACCATCAGGTTGCAAGGTTGTCTTGTAAATATCCTTCCCCCCGAAACCACCTTTCCGGTCGCTTACTACAAAGAGTGTTTTTCCATCAGTTGACAAAGTCAGGCTGGGTTCCAGGTCGTTTCTGTTCTTGCTGAAATTCTCCACCCTCTGCGGCTTGGCCCATTTCCCGTTGGTGAAGAGGGAAGAGTAGACGATACTTCCTCGCAACAGGTAAAGTTTTTTGCCATCCGGAGTAATGGAAATACAGGCATCGTGATCGTTTGTGTTGATCTGGGTAATGCCTTCTGCGCGGGTGAAGAGTTGACGGAAAAAACGAACAGGTTTGAAGGTGGAGTCAACGCGGGAAGACTGTCTCCAGTCATCTTCCACCTGATCCTGACGGTGGGAGATGTAAACATCTTCATAGTAATATCCGTCTTCCGTTTTCCTTCCACCGGTGGAACCGTTGCGTTTAGAAGTAAATATGAGTACGGACTCGTCTTCGGAAAGTACGGGAGCATAATCCGGGAAGGATGAATTTACGTTTTCTCCGAGGTTAAGTACTTCAAAATCGGTTGGGTGAAGGAGCATCTCCTTGCCCAACTTACAAGCGGCGATGCGCTGGTCGATGTCCAGCAAACCCTGGTCTGCCACCAGACGCTGAAGTGTGTAAAAGCTGTTGAGTGCCTCGTCAAACCGATTTATTCGCTGGCAGGCAACACCCAGGTAATAATACAAATCGGGAATGGTGTCTTTCACGGGGAGATAGGATGCCCGGAGAAAATAGGTCACACTTTTTTCCTTGTGCTCGGGCAGGTTGGCATAACAAATTCCGGTACGGTAGTTATAATCGAAATTGCTGGAATCGAGCTGAAGCAGAATCAGGTACTGATCTAACGCCTTGTCGTATTTGTTGAAGGTGAAAAAATTATCAGCTATACGGGCATGCCGGCGAATCTTGCCGCTTTGGGAATGCAGCATTCCGCTACCCAATATCAGAGATAACAGAAGGAGGCAAACGGTTTTTCCAGCTCTCATATGGAAGGTTAAGCTAGCAGGATAAGATAGCGTATTCAGTCAAAGTTATTTCTTTTCCTTTTCCTTGTTCTTATCTTTTTCTTTCAGCTTAAGCGGGTCAGGTACTACAATCTCCTCATTCTTGGAGGCTACCTTACCGTCAATACTCAGGATCTCGAATTCGATACGCCGGTTGAGTGCCATGCCTTCCCTGTTCCATGTGCCATTCGGATTTTTGTTGATGGCTACCGGTTCGTGCGGTCCGAAACCAGCAGCTTTAATCCGCTCTTCGGCGATGTTGCCTTCCTTGACAAGATATTCTTTTACCGACTCCGCACGGGCCTGGGAAAGGTTCATGTTAAGTTCTTCTGAACCCTGTGCATCCGTATGCCCGTTGATCTGTACAGTGATCTTTGGGTGTTTCTTCATCAGGGCAACGAGCTTGTCCAGCTCGGTTTTAGATTCGGGCTTGAGTACGGCCGAACCGCTTGCGAAGAACACGTTCTTCAGGGCTGTTTTTTCGCCTACACGCAGAGGAGTAAGTTCAACGGCTTTGTGAATGTTGCGATAAGAGGCGCTGTCCACCACATCCAGGTTTTCAGACTGGAAGAGGTAGCCTTCCGCTTCATATGCAATGTTGTAGTTTTTTCCAGGAGGAAGAATAAATACATATTTACCGGTGGAGGTATTGGGTGTATATACACCAACGACTTCACCTGTTGCATTGTCCTTCACCGTAATGGTAGCTCCTTCGGGAACGCCTCCAAGCAGGCTGGTGATTTCACCCGAGTATACCGCCAGAGGGGCTTCTGCTTTGTCAGGCAGCGTGAGCATGTAAATGTCTTTCTCTCCGAATCCGTCACTCCGGAAAGAAGAATAATAGGCACGCTTGTTATCGGCGGTAGGGAAGTAGAAGATGTCGTCGTCTGTCGTATTCACCGGGTAACCCATGTTCAGGGGTTTAGACCAGTTGCCGCTGTCGTTGAGGGTAGTGTAAAAGATATCGTATCCGCCCATGCTGCTGTGTCCTTGTGAGCTGAAATAAAGGGTTACGCCATCGGGGTGCATGAAGGGGGCATCATCGTCGTAAGGTGTATTGATATTTGGACCCATGTTGATCGCTCTTCCCCATTGCCCGTTAGGCAGCTTACGGCTTTTATAAATGTCTTTCCCTCCGAATCCACCTTCCCGCTCGCTCGAAAAATAGAGCGTGTTCCCATCCGCACTCACACTCACGGAACCTTCCCATTTGTTGGAGTTGATGTACATAAACAGCTTTTGGCCGTCGATAGAGATGCCAATGGTGGCATCATGCCCTTCGGTATTGATGGGAGCTCCTATGTTCTTAACATTTCCCCAGCCGCTGTCTGTCTTGGTGGCCGAATAAATGTCTTCGAAATACATGTTGTCACGTAGATCAATCTTGCCACCGGTAGTGTTGGGGCGGCGGGAGGTAAAGAAAAGCTGACTCTCATCGGCACTCACCACAGGGGAGTATTCGGGGTAGGATGTGTTTACTTTGTCTCCTATATTGTCAACCTTAAGCTTCACCGGTTGAGCCACGAGGATGATACCGTTCTTACACCACTCGATGGCCTGGTCGG
>Ga0206898_10298_pt1 | contig 12967 bp, 7 predicted proteins | sample Alteio_BWOrgHeat_50_FD_153237 | JGI IMG/M metagenome (GOLD analysis project Ga0206898, IMG submission 153237) | Enriched cells from forest soil in Barre Woods Harvard Forest LTER site, Petersham, Massachusetts, United States -... | ecosystem: Environmental > Terrestrial > Soil > Temperate forest >...
AGACACATGCCACCACGCATTCATTTAATGTCAATGGCTCGACGGTGGAAGTTTATTTCAGTCCCAAAGACAGTGCTCAGCAGCATTTGCTCAAAGCCATCAATACCGTTAACAGCGAACTCTTTTTCGGCATCTATGCATTCACTGACGTCACCATCGGAAACCTGATCAAAACGAAATACCAGGCAGGTATTACGGTGAGGGGGATGATGGATTCATACAGCACCTCTCCACCCAACACCCCTTACACCACACTGAACCCGGTCATGGGGAGTAATCTTAAAATTTACACAGGAGCCTCTTCGTATAACGTATACCACAACAAAACCATGCTGGTAGACCCTTTGACACCGTCTTCCGACCCTCAAGTGTATACCGGGTCGTATAACTGGACCAGTGCAGGCACCAACACAAACGATGAAAATGCGATTATCATTCACGACTCCGATGTGGCCAATCAGTATTACCAGAGCTTTTGCCAAAACTTCGCCGACCTGGGAGGAACAGCGTGTACGAATATCGCTACCGGCATAGCCGAAGAAGACTTATCCGATAAGGGCTTTACGATTTACCCGAATCCTTTTGATGATCGTCTTGCCCTTCATTTATACCAGGACGCCAAAAACATTCGTATTCGGATTTATGATGGATTGGGAAGTATCGTCCTGGACCAGAAAGCCTCCAATACCGGTGAAATGCAGATGATACTTCCGGCCCTGTCCAAAGGCATGTATTTCGCAGTGATTGAAGCCGACGGAACTACATTCTGCCAGAAGCTGCTTCGATAAACGGCTCGGCATATACGGCTCCCAGAAGTGTTTTGGCATCTACTATCTGCCCTGATTTGACGAGCTGACGGAATTCAGCCAGGGGCATCTCCACCACTTCAATGGATTCGTTTTCAGATTCGAGGCCACCACCCTGACTTACCCGGTCTGGAGAAGTGACCGCAGCAAAAAAGAGATGATATTTTTCAGAAGTATATCCCGGTGAGGCGAAGAAAGAAGCTAATGGAATTAATTTTTCAGGGCGGATGCGATAGCCGCATTCCTCCAGCGATTCTCTCAGGGCAGTCTGCTCCGGAGTCTCTCCCGGATCTATTTTTCCAGCCATGAGTTCGAGAATCGGAGTGGAGACCCGATCGGAGATTGCATATCTGAATTGACGGGTGAGTACAACGGACTCTGATCCGGTATTGTATATAAAAACGGCAACGGCATCCACCCGTTTCACACGCAGGCGGGAATATGCCAGCACTTTCCCACCGGCACTGACCGTTTCCAGATGAGCCTCCTGAATAATCAGCGCTTTATCAAAAACGATTTTTTCTTTTTTCACCTGTGGCATTCCCATGGCCGTAAGCATTTGAGATTAAAAAGGTGCGTTTATTCTACATAATACTCCAACAGTGCACGAAAGTAGGTATCGTTCCACCCATCGACCATATCCGCATAATCACTGTCCGGGATATTGGTATGTTTTAACTCTACCGAAGTGCCTGCTTTGTCGGCATGGAGCAGTAGGGTCACTATCGATTCAGGCCCCTCTTCTCCAAAGTACCATTGCTGCACTATTTTTTTATCCGGAACAAACTCCAGATTCTTTCCCGAAATGCTGCCTTCCCAGAGAGAGAACTCAGAACCGGCTTCGGTGCTCATTTCCGCCTCTTCACCACTCCATAGCTTAATGGCCAACGGGTTGGTCAGTGCCAGGTAGACCTCTTCCGGAGGAGCGGGTATTTTGTAGTAACTTTTAAAGTCCTTCATGTCTTATCCGTTTTTCTGAATCCCTTCGAGCAGGTAATCCAATCCATTCATTTTTATCTCAAGCAAGGTAGCCAACAGCATGCCCAGTTTACCTTCCGGAAACCCCTTACGCTGAAACCACTCCAGGTAGGATACCGGCAAGCTACGCAGCACAGTACCTTTATACTTACCGTAAGGCATGCGCATGGTAACCAGTTCCATAAGCAAGGCAGGGTTTGCCGACATCCCACAAAGGTAACTTTTGATTCGGGTCTGACGAATATCATACCCCCGAATTCCAATTGCACTACCCTTGCTCCCCGAATGGGATTTGGGGATTTTGGGATTTCTGAATTTCTAAATCCAAAAATCCTTAATCCAAAAATCCTAAATCCTTAATCCTTAATCCTTAAATTCCTAAATCCCAAAATCTTTTATAAGATTAACCTGTTCTTTCTGGGTAGATTGCCAAAATGGTTTAGCTTTGCTATAAGATAATCCAACGCATTACTCAACACTCACCCAGATGAAGAAAAAATTACTTCTAGCCGTGCTATTGGCATGTGGCTTCCTGTCTGTTCAGGCTCAGCTCACAGTCAACTTTCAGAGTCATACCAACCCTACCTGCTTCGGTGGAGCGAATGGCAGTATTTTGGTCACAGTCTCCGGAGGCACCCCTCCCTATACCTATACCTGGAGTCCGACCCCAGGCTCGGGCCAGGGAACAACAACCGCTTCGGCTTTAACGGCAGGTTCCTATACGGTAACCGTGCATGATGCAGCCACCGGTCTTGGTTCCAATAATATTTCTTTGGTAAATCCGACCCCCATCAGCGGAACATTATCGTCTGTAGGTGTTACCTGCAATGGCTCCACAAATGGTCAGGCCACCATCGGCGGAGTAACCGGAGGCACACCGGGCTATACATACAGCTGGACTCCCATAGGAGGTAACCAGAACATAGCCATGAATTTACCTGCAGGCAGTTATACCTGTAATGTGAAAGATGCTTTGGGATGTTCACCAATTAACCCACTTACAACTACTGTTACCCAACCCGCTCCCATCAATGTTACTCCTTCTCAGGCGAATGTAAGCTGCGCGGGGGGAAACAATGGAACAGCTTATGGCTCTGTCAGCGGTGGTACCCCTTCCTATTCGTATTCCTGGAGTCCGAACGCAAGTAATTTACAGAATGTCTCCGGCCTGACTGCAGGCAATTACACCTTGCATGTGACCGATTCGCATGGTTGCACAGGAACTAAAACGTATGCCATTACTCAGCCAGCTGCACTAAACGGAAACCCCAGCTCGGTAGATGAAACCTGCTATGGAGCATCTACCGGCTCGGCAGGTGTCTCTCCTGTTGGAGGTACGCCCGGGTATACTTATTCCTGGTCGCCGGTAGCCGGTACCAACTCCACGCTTTCCAGCTTGACTTCGGGAAGTTATACCTGTACCATTACCGATAACAATGGATGTGTAACGGCTCCTACCCTATTCGTTAACCAGCCCCCTCAGCTGTTAGGAACTTACGCTTCCGTTCCGGTTTCCTGTAACGGAGGCAACGATGGTTCGGCAACGGTAACTGCCACAGGCGGAACAGGTGCTATCACCTATTCCTGGCAGCCCGGAACTTCCACCGGCCCTGGCGCTACAGGACTTTATTCCAACAACTATTACTGTTACCTGAAAGATGCAAACGGATGCAACGGTATGGTAAATGTGAATGTCTCTCAGCCCGGTATATTGACAGCCAACGTTTCTTCTATCTCCAACATCAGCTGCAATGGTCTTTCCGAAGGCACCGCATACGTATCGGTGTCCGGCGGAACAGCTCCCTATACTTATTCATGGAGTCCGTCCGGAAGTACTACAGCAGGCATAACCGGTCTTTCTGCAGGCACCTATACCTGTACGGTTACTGATTCTCACGGTTGTGTCACGACAACAAATGGGACCGTTACCCAACCAGCTCCTATCACCATTGCGAGAAATACGATGAGCACCATGTGCGGATCCAATACAGGGCAGTCTTATGCTACTCCGAGCGGAGGAACAGGACCGTATACCTATTCCTGGAGCCCGGGTGGCAGTACCGCTCAAAACATATACGGACAAGCTCCGGGAATCTACACGGTTACTGTTACGGATACCAATGGATGTACCAAATCCGACACTGCAAATATCCGCAATCCTGCAGGTCCAGCGCTGACAACCTCTTCCACCAACGTGGCCTGCAAGGGCAATGCCAGCGGCACGGCAACGGTTGTTCCTACCGGCGGAACAGGTGCACTTACTTTTTCATGGAACAGTGTACCTGCTCAAACAACAGCTACTGCTACGGGACTTCCGGCAGGCAACTTCACAGTTGAAGTATCGGATGCGAATGGTTGTAAAAATTATGCATCGGCAGTCATTACCGAGCCGGCAACTTCAATCGCCGCCAACATCGGGCATACCGATGCCACCTGTCACGGAGGAACAGGCCTGGCGTTTGTGACAGCAAGCGGAGGTACGGGCTCACTTAACTATAACTGGATCCCTTCAGGAGGAACTACTCCCAACTCCGCACCTGTTACAGCAGGATTATATACTTGTAACATTGTGGATGGAAACGGATGTACCTATACTCAAACAACCACTGTCGGGGAGCCGGCAGCTATCACCGTTACTCCCAACCAGGTAAACAACCTCTGTAACGGAGGAGCAACGGGATCTATTACACTTCTTGCTGCAGGAGGAACCGGTGGCTTTAACTATTCCTGGAATACCGGTCAAACCACCTCTACCATTTCTTCTCTTTCAGCAGGTGGTTATACCTGCACGGTAATCGATGGCAACGGATGTACAAGCGCTCAAATCATCAGCATCACACAACCGACTTCCCTAATGATCACGCCGTCTCAAACGAATATCGGCTGCCATGGTCAGATGACAGGAAGTGCTTTGGTGAATCTGGTAGGAGGAACTTCTCCCTATACTTATTCCTGGACACCTGCTCCGTCATTGGGTCAGGGTACCAATCATGCGGCCAACATTGCTGCAGGAACGTACAGCTGTTTGGTTAACGACCATAACGGTTGCACAAGCAATCAGACCTTCTCCATCACCCAACCAGCTGCAATCGCTGCCACAGCCAACTTTACAAACGCCACCTGCATCGGACTTTGTAATGGAACAGCTACAGCCATTGCTTCGGGAGGAACCGGTGCGTATACCTATTCCTGGGGCCCGGGCGGTGCAGTTGCCAGTAATATCACAGGCCTGTGTGCGGGTTCTTATTCCTGCGCCGTGACCGATGCAAACGGCTGCTCCACGTCTACCAACACAGGTGTCGTGTCTCAGCCACCTTCGCCTTTGACAGTCACCACCAGCCAGGTAAACGAAAATTGTAACGGAGCAACTACCGGTTCCATTACCGTCACAGCAAGCGGAGGAGGCGGTGGTGCATTAACCTATAGCTGGAGCCCTGCGGGAGGTACCGGAAACGTAGCCAATAACCTGCCTGCAGGTACCTATACCTGTTCGGTAGCAGATGGAGGAGGATGTACAGCCTCTGCACATGCCACCCTGACCGAACCGCTTGCTCTTATCCTTAACCTCGTTTCTACCGGCGCTTCTTGCGGCAATGCCTGTGACGGCAGTATCAATGCTACCACTACCGGAGGAACCGGAGCATTCACATACTCCTGGTCCACTGCAGGCCAGGCAGGAGGCAATGCCACAGCTTTATGCCCCGGCACCTACACTTGTATGGTAACTGATGCGAACGGTTGTCAGACTACCGTACCTTCCTCAGTCTCCACACATGCATCCCCTGCAATCACAGGTACCGTTACCGGAAACGTATCAGGAGTTATCAACGCGGGATGGGCTTACCTGGTACAATATGACACCGTGCTTCACCGCCAGCAGGTGGTTGACAGCACCAATGTGCTTTCAGGGCGCTATCATTTCAATAGCTCCGTCGGAGGCAACTTCCTGGTGTATATCATTGCCGATAAACTGGCTTATCCTCATGCTGTAAAAACCTATTTTGCGAATACCGACCAGTGGGTCAATGCAACGGTGCTCCATGCAGGCTGTGCTACAGCCGATACTGCAAATGTGCAGGTAATTGAATTGGCTCCCACCTCCGGCGGGGGCTCCATGTCAGGCACGGTGTTACAAGATGTAGGATTTACCGCCCGCCTTACCGGAAACGGACCCGTACCAATTGTTCTCTCACCCGGTGACCCGGTTCCGGGACTGGATGTAAACCTGGAACAGCACCCGGGTGGTATTATTGCTCAGCAAACAACCGATAACAACGGCTATTACCATTTTGTGAGCGTACCGACTGGAACATTTGAAGTGTTTGTGGATGTACCGGGCCTCGGAATGGTTTCTCAGTATACCCGTACGGTAACCTCCAATCAGAATTTCTCAAACCTGAACTACCGTATAGATTCTACGCACATTCACCCCGACTCTACACTGATCACCGGTATCGTCACCCTTAACGGCAGCAGTCTGGAGAATAGTGTTCATGTTGCCCCGAACCCGTTTAAAGATCAGCTGAATATCACCTACTCTTTATCGGAGTCTTCAGAGGTGGTTATTGAGCTTTACAATACCCTGGGTGAACAGGTGGTGGGCGTTAAACTCCCTCACCAGGATGCCGGAACATACACTTACCCGCTTGATGCCCGGAATAACAACCTGAGTCAAGGTATATATATGATGCGGGTGACCTTATCGGGAAAACTGTATACCCGGAGAGTAGTCAGCGTGCATTAACCCTTTTTGTTGCCGACAATGTTTTGTCAGCAAATTACAGCAACCCCGGAAGTGAGAAAACAACCGTTCTCTTGCCTCCGGGGTTATCATTTCCTAACCTGTTAATGATTTTATTTAACGATAAATTACATCGTTTTACCGAAAGCTTTTGAAGAATGCCCCCTTACTTACGTAAACAAGGAAACATCAATTTTCCCGAAAAAACACTTTAAAAGCACCTTGAGACGCCATGTAAATTGCTTAGCATCAATAAAATACATTAACCCTCCTCCTTTTCTTAACTGAAGGATCGAGGGCAATACCCTGAACCAACAATGGCTGAAGAAGGAGAAAAAGAATTAACGCATTGGTTTAAACATCTTTTGGGAACGCTGGAGTCGATGGCTTTGGGTGATCTTTCCAGAAACTTCCATCTGCCTGCACTGCCGGCGGAGTTGCAGCAACTGGAACCGGAATTCAACACCACCCTGGCTGGCCTGCGTAACATGCTTCAGCGTGAACAGGAAAAGAACAAAACGTTCCTCAACCTGGGCCATCTGATCCTGCTTTCCGTGGATGAATCCCTGAAGGTTTCTTTAATCAATCACCGGGGGGCAGAGCTTTTTGGCCTACCCGAAGAAGAGTTGATGGAAAAAAACTGGCTGGACTTACTCGATCCTACAGGAAGCAAGCCAGGCACCCGGGCATTTCTGCTGACCCTGCAAGGAGAAAATAAAATCACATCGGCATCTTTTGAAACATTCATTCAAACCCCTAACCGGGGAGAGCGTACTATCGTATGGAACATCGCCGGATCGAAAAACGGACATACTGGTTCCGGTCATCTCTTTTTTGCCGGGGAAGATGTCACCGAAAGCAGAAAACTGATAGAAGAAGCCACTGCCAGTGAAGAAAAGTACAGGACCCTGGTGGAGACAATGGATGAAGGTGTGATGACAGTCGACAATGCGGATATCATCCGCTTTGTCAATAAAAAGTATTGCGAAATCACCGGATACCCGGCCGAATTTCTGATTGGGAAAAATGCAACTGAATTATTGCTTGACAATACCTACAAAAGCCAGCTCCAAAAAGTCATCAGCGAACGGGAAAAAGGCGACTCCAGTCAGTATGAAGTACCGGTCAGAATCAGTTCCGGAGACACGAAATGGTTACTTATCAGCGGATGCCCCCTGTATGACAAAAAAGGAGAAGTGGTAGGATCCATTGGCATCCATACCGATATCACTTTGAGGAAAGAAATTGAGAATGAACTGATAGCTGCCAAAGAAATAGCCGAAGAATCTTCACGGGTCAAAGAAACCTTCTTTGCCAATATGAGTCATGAGATCCGTACCCCCATGAATGGTATCGTGGGCCTGACGAACCTCCTGAGCAAGACCGCCCTCAATGCCAAGCAACAGGAATACCTGAAAGCGATACAGAAATCGTCCAGTCACCTCCTGGTGATTATTGATGACATACTCGACTTTTCCAAGATTGAAGCTGGCAAACTGGAGCTGAATATTATCCGGATGGACCTCTTCGACCTGATAGACAATGCCATCAAGATTATGGCATTTAAAGCAGAAGAAAAGGGGCTGATCCTGGAAAACCACATAGATGGGAAAATACCCCGGTATGTCATGGGCGACCCGGTCAGGATCAATCAGATTCTGACGAATCTACTCAGCAACTCAGTCAAATTTACCGAATCGGGCAAAGTACGCCTTGCGGCCATGCTGAAATGCAGAAAGGGAGATGATCTGGTGCTCCAGTTCGAAATCAATGATACAGGTATAGGCATTCCGGAAGCCATGCAAAAGAAAGTATTTGAAAGTTTTATACAAGCCAATTCGGGAATTATGGGGAGATATGGAGGTACGGGCTTGGGACTGAGTATTGTCAAAGGATTGGTGACCCGGCATGAAGGAGAGATTAGTCTGAAGAGCGCTGAAAATGAGGGTACCACGGTAACCTTTACGCTTAACCTGGTCGCCTCTTCGGATGACCAGACACAGCTCGAAGCCAAAGCGGTAAAAGAGGAAAAGCCGTTACGTATAAAAGTACTGGTGGCGGAAGACAACCCCATCAATCAGTTACTCATCAAAGAAGTACTGAAACACTGGGAATGTGTTACCGAAGTAGTGGAAAATGGACTGGGTGTTGTGCAGCGTATGGAAGAAAACGATTATGACCTTGTCCTGATGGATATACAAATGCCTGAAATGAACGGACTGGAAGCTACGCGTTATATCCGGACAAGGCTGAATGCACGAAAAGCACAAATCCCCGTCATCGCCCTTACGGCCCAGGCCACCCAAAAAGAAAAACAATCCTGTTTTGAGGCAGGAGTAAATGATTACATCACCAAACCGTTTGAAACGTTAACTTTGTATAACATGATTGTCAAGCATCTCTACGAAACGGGAAAGCCCCAAACCTCCTCCCTGAAGTAGCTCCCCAGCTCAGGGCAGATCCGTTGGTAGATTGATATCTTTGCATACTGCATTTAATTTCGTCTGAATATACTATGGGCAAAACACAACTACTGCCGGTCAGGTTGCTTTGGTTCACAGACCCTTTCTGTTCTACCTGTTGGGCCTTTTCTCCTTATCTGAGAAGGTTGGAGCTTGATTTTGGCCACCTCCTGACCATTGAGTATAAAATGGGAGGACTCCTGGAATCCTGGAAGACTTACCGGGATAAAACAGGAGTAGTTAAGGGACCGGGAGACCTGATCGTGATCTGGAACAAATTGGGCCAGCAATCGGGCATGAGCATGGATGGAGATATCTGGAACGAGATGCCGCCCGATTCCTCCTATCCTTCTTCCCTCGCCTACCATGCCGTGAAGCAACTTGCACCCGATAAAGCAGGAAAATATTTCCGTTTGCTTCGTCAGCAACTTTTTCTGAAAAAAGAAGACATCAGCGCCATTGGTGTACAAACACGCCTGGCCGAATCGCTGGGGCTTGACAAAGACGCCTTTACCAAAGAGCTGGAGTCACAGCAAAACATGGATCGTTTTAAAGCCGACATTCGGTTGAAGATGAAATACGGCATAGAATCCCTGCCTTGCATCATCCTGCTCGATCAAAACGATCAGGTGATTAAAATACCGGTAGAAAACGGATACGACCAGGTGGTACATGAGCTACGGAAGATCTTTACCGAGGATGCTCCCAAGACGCATCCTCAGACCGTAAGCGGCTTGCTCGAAAACTATGGCCTGCTGTCAACCAAAGAAATTGCCGTTTTGCTTCATCAGGAGGAAACCGAACTCCTGCCAATATTGGATAAGTTGTTGCAGCAAGGGGACATCAGTTCGGAGCCATACAAATTCGCTACTTTCTGGAAGCTAGAGAAGAAAGAAAGAAAATCAAAAGATCTTCGCAAACAAAAGCTGATGACCGCCATTGTTGGCGGTGGTATCGCCGGGCTGAGTCTTGCTGTAGAGCTCAAGAAACAAGGCACCCCCTTTAAGGTAATTGAACGTACTGGAGAGTTCCGTAATCAGGGACTCGGTTTTTTAATCATGCCTAACGGGTACGACATCTTCCGCCAGCTGGGTCTCGAACAGGAATTCCAGGAGAAAGCAAATCCCATTCACGAAGTCATCCTCTTCAACAAAGACGGTGCTTTGCTGGAACATAAAAAAATCGCTCAGTGTTTTGGTATCAGCAGGAGGAACTGCATTTCCATTTTGCGGCAATCGCTGGCAAAAGACGATGTGGCATATGGCACAGAGATCAGTCTGTTTTCAGACAAGAAAGATCCCTTGGAAAAACTTGTTTTTTCAGACGGCACATCCCTGGAGCCCGACCGCGTCATTGCCTCCGACGGTTCACATTCCAAAATCCGAAAGCTGCTCTTTCCAGGGGTAGAGCCGTTTCTGGTTCAGGAAAAAGAAATTGTATGCCTCATACGGGATGAAGAACTCGCGGAGCATATGGGCCATACCTTCATGAAAGTGGTCTGCCCCGAAATGGGTTTTAATATGGGAATGGTTCCTTCCGGAGGCGGAGAAGTGATCTGGTTTATACAGCTCAATAATTCATTCTGGCATTGCGATGACCCTACCTCTTCTGCCATGGCCGACACGATCAAGGTGATCAGCAATTACCTGCCTACCTTATTTCGTCGTGCCATCAACCGCTCTGATTTTCGTCAAACCTTTTTGTGGGAGATGTATGACATGGACCTCCTGCCAGCCTTTCACAAAGGCCGCACCCTGCTCATCGGCGACTCGGCTCACCCCCTGCTATCCTTTACCAGCCAGGGTGCCGGGGCTGCACTGGAAGATGCTGCCTGCCTGGCAGGACTGCTCCGCAAGCAAGCCGGAACCGAAAATCAGGAAGCTTTATATCAGGAGTTTTATGAACTCCGGAAACAGTCGATTCAAAATTATATTGAAGGAGGCCGCATCCTGCTGGATCAGTTTTTGTTTCCTAAGAACTATCAAAAAACAAGTCTGCCCTTTTTGAACTATGTCACGAAATAACCGGAAATCAACAGCATTCAACCCCTCTGCTGTTCCTTTGGATCTGTTAAAGGAAAGAGCATACAACTACCGCTGGGCAGAAGTGGCCGAAGGAGTCATCCCCCTGACGGCAGCCGACCCCGATTTCCCGGTGGCGCATGAAATAACCGAAGCCATCAAAAAATATGTACACGATGGGGTATTCTCCTACGGACCGCCGACCGGCTTGCCGGCCTTCCGGGAAGCAATTTCCAGCTGGTATGCGGCAACCAAACAAGTCACCTTTGACCCTGCCCTCATCCTGCCCGTGAACTCTGCTGCCTTTGGTCTTTTCCTCGCCGCTCAGACCATTCTTCAAAAAGGAGACCAGGCCCTCATCCTCCAACCGGTGGATTTCCTCTTTCGCAAAGCCATTGAAAATGCAGGTGCGGAAGTGGTTACCTCAGCACTTCATTCCTTAACAGGGGAAATAGATGAAGCCGATATCCGTGCCAAGCTGAATGCGAGTGTCAAGGCCATCTTTGTATGCAACCCCAACAATCCATTGGGGAAATGCATGACCACCGCCGATCTGCTCACTGTTGCCAAAATAGCAGTCGAATACAATCTCTGGATCGTTGCCGACGAGATCTGGGCGGATATCAGTTTCGATACGCATTGCCGCTCCATCGCTGCCGTGTGTGAGTTTGCAAAAGACAGGATCATAACCATTTCAGGACTCTCCAAGAATTTCGGACTGGCCGGTTTGCGTATTGGCTATGTTGCTGTTTCCAATCCCGGCTTGTTTCACAAACTATACAGCACCTCGCAATCGGCGACGACAGCCTTTGGTATTGCTACCCTCTCTCAAATCGCAGGTACGGCTGCACTGACCTCTGGTGGGCAATGGCTGTCGGACTTTCTGCTTCATCTGAAAGAAATGAGGGCTTATATCGAACAACGCATTTTAGACATCCCCGTTTTCGAATCCAACCATCCCAACAGCACCTATCTCTTTTTCCCAAAGCTCGTAAACACCCGTTTTTCCTCCCAGGAAATGTGTGATTACTTAATGAAAGAAGCCAAAGTAGCCCTTGTGCCCGGAGGCAAAAACTGGTTTGAAGAACGTTCGGAAGGGCATGTCCGCATCTGTTATTCTACCTCCCAGGCCATTTTGAAAGAAGCATTCGACCGGATAGAAGAAGCCACCCGAAAACTTGGGTAATCCCCTTATTTTATTACATTTGGGTATCCAATTCTCCCTTTTTTACAAGCACCTTTCTGAGTCCTAAACTTTTTTTCATGAAAAAAGAGCTACCTGTTATTTTATTCCTGTTCTTATATGGAATGAGCCTGCAAGCCCAGACGATACTTGGTGTGGATGTTTCTTCGTATGAGGGCAGCATCAACTGGGCAAAAGTAAAAGCCGCCGGTTATACCTTTGCCTTTGCCAAGGCCACCGAAGGCATCACCATTACCGACTCTTATTTTGTGGGCAACCAGGTAAACGGCACCGCTGCAGGCATGGCCATGGGAGCCTATCACTTCGGGCGACCTGAAAACAACAGTGCTACCGCAGAAGCCAATTATTTTCTAAGTGTGGCAGGCCCCTATATCAAGGCATGCCACTTGCCTCCGGTACTCGACCTGGAAGATCCCCCAAGCGGGCCGGGCCTTTCTACCTATTTCACCTCTGCCCAATTGACGGCCTGGGTGCAGACCTGGATGACTACGGTACAAAATGCCACCGGCATCGCCCCTATTATTTATATCGGACCGAGTAATGCATCCTATGTCGGGAGCTCATTGAACGTGTATGGCTTGTGGATAGATGTCTACAACAGTAATCCCGTTAATCCTCCTCCCAACATGGGTGTATGGACCAACTGGGAGTTCAAACAATATTCCTGGACGGGTACGGTACCGGGTATCAGTGGCACGGCAAACTGCGACATGGATGTGTTTCATGGAACCATGAATCAGTTCAACACCTTAATC
>Ga0206898_10299_pt1 | contig 12948 bp, 10 predicted proteins | sample Alteio_BWOrgHeat_50_FD_153237 | JGI IMG/M metagenome (GOLD analysis project Ga0206898, IMG submission 153237) | Enriched cells from forest soil in Barre Woods Harvard Forest LTER site, Petersham, Massachusetts, United States -... | ecosystem: Environmental > Terrestrial > Soil > Temperate forest >...
CTATCGACTTTACAAAACTATCCGTCGAATTTATAGCCAACGCCTTTAACGGTTGCAACAACATCGTCGCCAAGTTTTTCGCGCAGTTTGCGGATGTGTACATCAATGGTACGGTTGGTCACCACTACCGAATCTTCCCATATATTTTTCAGGATCACCTCGCGGGTATAAACCTTACCGGGTTTAGAGGCCAGCAGGTAAAGCAATTCAAATTCCTTTTTGGCCAAAACAACCTTAACGCCTTTTTTGTAAACCAGGTAAGCTTCGCGGTCTATCACCAGGTCGCCAATTTCCAGCTTATTTTCGGTAACATCTTCGGCAGGCGCATTGCGGCGTAAAATAGCGTTAATGCGGCTTACCAGTGCTCGGGGCTTAATTGGTTTGGCAATATAGTCATCTGCGCCTACGTTAAATCCTGCAATTTCGGAGTATTCCTCGCTGCGGGCGGTTAAAAATACCATAAAGGTATTTTTAAACTCGGGCATGGTACGCATAATGCGGCATGCTTCAATGCCATCCATTTTGGGCATCATAATATCCAGCACAATTAAATCCGGGAGTGATCTTTTTGCCTCGGCAACTGCCTCCTGTCCATTACGCGCCAAAAATACCTGGTAGCCTTCCTTTTTCAGGTTATATTCAATAAGCTCCAAAATATCCGGCTCATCATCAACAATAAGAATTTTCTGTCTGTTAGAGTTACTCATGAACGTTGAATTTTTGCGTAAAAGTATGCGCGCAAAAGGATGAAATGGTTAAGTTAATATTAAGTAATTGTTAAATGTTACTTTATTTTAACGATTTATTGAGGCTTATTAAATGTTTTGTTTAAAAATTCTTCAAGATCGCTGCCTGTTACGTTTTTTGCAACGATAATACCTTCGGGATTAATAATAAAATTTGACGGGATAGCTTCGATATGATATAGCCTTTCTGTAGGCCCCTCAAACGTTTTCAAATCCGATGCGTGCGCCCAGGAAAGATTGTCTTTGACAGTCGCCTGTTTCCATGCACCGCCGTCGGTATCCAGCGAAATGCCTAAAATATTAAGCCCTTTTGGATGATAAATGGCGTATTGCTTAACCACATTGGGGTTTTCATGACGGCATGGACCACACCATGAGGCCCAAAAATCAAGCATTACATACTTGCCTTTATAGTCCGCCAAGCTTACAGGTTTACCATCCATACCCATTGTGGTAAATTCAGGCGCCTTTTGCCCCACCGAAACCGGTTTTATAGCCATCATTTTGGCTATAAACTGCTGTACGCCGGGGTTATCTTTAAATTTATCCTTAATATCATCGGCATAAGCAATCATCTCTGGTTCATACCGGGTTGGGTCGAGCGAATTGATGGCATACACGCCGGCTATCGAGTACTTGTTGTCTGCAACAAACTTTAATACCTTAACGCCGTAGTCAACATTTATTTTTTGAAATAAGGGTGTATAAACGGCTATCAGCGAATCGGATTCTTTTCCTATGGCCTGCGCCTTTGTTTCATACTCGCCGGTTATCCTGGTGCGTTCCGCGGCAAAGTAATTATAAACGCGGTTAAACTCCTGTATTTTTTTCGATTCCTCGGACCCTGATATTTCGTATGCTTTTTGGGGATCTGTGAGGTTTGTGCTGAATTTAATTTGTTCACCATTTTTGGCAATCAGGTCGAATACGGTACCGCCGAGGCGAATTTCGTACAGGTTTGAAAATGGCGCCGCATGTTTAAACTGAAACTTACCGTCATCGGTAAGATTAGTGGAATCCACAATGGAAATTTTGGAACTATCCTGCTCAATCAGGTATATTTTTTTTAGACTTCCGGGATTGGTAACCGATCCTGAAATGGTAAACGCGTCATTGTCCTTACAGGCCGACAGGGCGAAAACAGCAAGGATAATACTACAGTACAAAAAGTTCTTTTTCATTTGAAATATGATATTTGAGATATAAGCTTAAACCTGAGATTGAAAAACAGTGCATATTTACGCTTTGCACGCTCATATCTCAAACTCCAAGTCTCATAGCTAAGTAATTTTATTTAGATTCCAATTCTTTTATCAGCAATTGGTTGGTTTTCTTCGGATCGATTTTACCTTTTGAGCTTTTCATAATTTCGCCCATAAACAAGCCTAAAACCCCTTTTTTTCCATTCTGGTACTCTTTCACCTTATCGGGGAACTTAGCGATAGCATCATGAATAAATACGCTTACATCATTGCTATCAGCACTAATGAACAGGTTCAATTCTTCGGCCACTTCCTTAGCGCCCTTACCTTTACCCTTTAACAGCGCCGGAAACAGTTTTTGCGCAGCTACCGAATTATTGATTTTGCCACTATCAACCAGTTCAATCAAACCGGCCAGTGTTTCGGGTTTTATACTCACCTCGTTCACGCTGGTGCAACTTTCGTTACAGTGCGATTTTAAAGCGCCCATCAGCCAGTTAACAGCGGCTTTATAATTGCCGGTATGTTTTATCAGTTCTTCAAAATATACGGCAAACTCTTTATCAGCTGTAATTACGCCTGCATCATATTCCGATAGGCCCAGCTGATGAATGTATTTATGATAAAGCTCGTTGGGCAATACCGGCATGCTGTTGCGTATGTTGGCCAGGTATTCCTGCGATAAAACCAGCGGCATCAAATCGGGCTCCGGGAAATAACGATAATCGTTCGCCATTTCTTTGGAACGCAATACCGATGTTTCGCCTGTATCCGCATTAAAATTTAAGGTATTTTGTTCGATGTAGTCGCCGTTTTCCATCAGGGCAACCTGGCGTTCAAATTCGTGCTCAATAGCCCGGTTAACGTTGCGTATCGAGTTGAGGTTTTTCACCTCGCAGCGGTTATTATAGGTGGTTTGCCCCTTTAACCGTACCGATATATTGGCATCGCAACGCAGGCTCCCTTCCTCCATATTGCCATCGCAAACATCCAGGTAACGTACCAGTTTGCGTATTTCGGTTAAAAACTGGCTGGCTTCTTCAGCGCTGCGCATATCGGGCTCCGATACTATTTCTATCAACGGTACCCCTGCCCTGTTCAAATCTATCAGCGAATCTTCATGATGCTGGTCGTGCATGCTTTTGCCGGCATCTTCTTCCATATGGATATGGTGGATGGCGATATTTTTGGTGATGCCGCCAGCCAACCTTACCGGGATAAAACCACCAATACAAATGGGTGCATGGTCCTGGGTTATCTGGTAGCCCTTGGGCAAATCAGCATAAAAGTAATTTTTGCGGGCAAAGTTATTATTTAGGTTGATGTTGCAGTTACAGGCCAGGCCCATTTTTACCGCATACTCCACCATTTTTTTGTTGATGCGCGGCAAAGTGCCGGGATGCCCAAGCGAAACCGGGCTAATATGCTGGTTTGGCCCGCCGCCAAAAGCCGCCGAATCTGAGGAAAAGGATTTACTTAAAGTGGATAATTGCGCGTGTACCTCTAACCCTACAACCAATTCGTATTTGTCACTTATCCCTGCTGCAAGACTTGTCATAAATATTATTCAGCCGATAGAACCAGCTTTTACCGGAGGCCAAATATAAAGTTATTACTCATAAATGCGGTATAAAATTATACACTTATCAATGGCGGGCACACCACCGCCCCTCCCTCCGTGTCATTTCGAGCGATAGCGAGAAAACTTCACCAACTTGCACGGCGGACTATACAGGTTGTATAAGTTCTCTCACTGCGTTCGAGATGACATCAGGGAGATGAGTCTGTTATTACCCAACAAACCCCCTCGCTTTTTCCAGCGCTTTATCCAACCCGCTCACATCACTTCCACCCGCGGTTGCAAAAAATGGCTGACCGCCGCCGCCGCCTTTTATTTCTTTGGCTAATTCGCGGACGATAGTGCCGGCGTTCAGGCCTTTTTCTTTCACCAGGTTTTCGGCAATCATTACGGTTAGCGAAGGTTTGCCGTCAATATCAGCAGCCAGCACCAGGAACAAGTTGTCAACAATATCCTTTAGCTGGTAAGCCAGGTTTTTAATGGCATCGGCATTGGGTAATTGCACCTTTTGGGCGATGAAGTTTACGCCATTGATATTTTCCGCTTTTTGTGCCAGTTCGTTTTTTAAGCCGGATGATTTTTCCAGTACCGATTTCTCGATCTCCTTTTTTAGCCGTGTGTTTTCTTCCAGCAAACCTTCAATGCTTTTCGATATATCTTTCGGGTTCTTCAGCAATTCCCTTAACTGGTGCATCAGTTTGCTTTGGGCATTGATATACGTTTCGGCACCTATGCCGGTGATCGCCTCAATACGGCGAACGCCCGCAGCTACAGCGCTTTCGGATATTATTTTAAAGAAACCGATTTGACCGGTTGCTTTCACGTGGGTGCCACCGCAAAGTTCTTTGCTAAAATCGTCGTCAAAAGTTATTACACGCACATATTCGCCATACTTTTCGCCGAACAGCGCGGTTACGCCACTGGTGATGGCTTCCTGGTAAGCTACCATGCGCTCCTCTTTCAGCGGAATATTTTCACGAACCTTTTCATTTACGATCGTTTCAATCTGCATCAATTCTTCCTCCGTCACTTTTGCAAAGTGCGAAAAATCGAACCTAAGGTAATCGGCATTTACCAATGATCCTTTTTGGTTTACGTGTGTGCCTAAAACCTGTTTCATAGCGGCATGCAGCAAATGCGTAGCGCTGTGGTTATTTTCTGTACTGGTGCGCAGCAAGGGGTTAACAATGGCGGTTAATGCATCATCCGGTGTTTCGGGTAAGTTATCCGTAAAATGAACGATCAGGCCGTTCTCTTTTTTGGTATCAGTTACTTCAATTACCTGGCCATCCGGGAACACCAACTCGCCTTTATCGCCTACCTGGCCACCGCTCTCTGCATAAAAAGGGGTTTTGTCTAATACAATTTGATACTGCTCCTTCCCTTTTGCGCTTACTTTGCGGTATTTTACAATATGGGCAACAGTTTCCAGTTCATCGTAGCCCGTAAACTCAACGCTTTCATCATCTTTTAAAACAACCCAGTCGCCGGTATCAATAGCTGTAGCAGCGCGGGAGCGGGATTTTTGGGCTTGGAGGGCGACTTCAAAACCCTCAATATCGACGCCAATACCTTTCTCTTTTGCAAGAAGTTCTGTCAAATCAAGAGGGAAACCAAAAGTATCATACAACTCAAAAGCAACTTCTCCTGGAATAATTTTCCCTACCAAATGTTGATACAAATCCTTTTTATAGTCTTGACCATCGATATCAATTTGCAACATCGGCTTATCCAAAAAACCACCGAAATTGTGTTCTTGTTGTAATTGATGTTTGACTTTAGGATCCGCTAATTTTATTATCGACGATTCAAATTTGTGTATGCCAGCTTCTAAAGTTCTCAAAAACGACGCTTCCTCCTCCAAAATAACCTTCTGCACAAAATCTCTCTGTTTATATAACTCATCAAACACACCTTTAAACTGATCGGCCAATAATGGCACCAATTGGTTTAAAAATGGCTCTTTAAAACCTAAATATTGATATGAATACCTAACGGCCCGGCGTAATATCCGGCGGATAACATACCCCGCCTTGTTATTTGATGGCAGCTGTCCATCTGCAATACAAAAACTGATGGCACGCACGTGGTCGGCTAAAACGCGCATGGCAACGGCGTCATTCCAGCCATCCTCGCCGGGAGTAGCTTCGCTTTTGTAGGTTTTGCCGCTTTTATCGGCAATAAACTGTATGAGCGGCTGAAAAACGTCAGTATCGTAATTGGAAGTTTTGCCCTGTAAAACCCGTACCAGGCGTTCAAAACCCATCCCGGTATCTACGTGTTTAGCCGGTAATGGCTGTAACGATCCATCCTTCAGGCGGTTAAACTGCATGAACACGTTATTCCAAATCTCAATCACCTGCGGGTCATCGGCATTTACCAGCGTGGCGCCTGCCACTTTTAACCGTTCAGCTTCACTGCGATTGTCGTAATGAATTTCGGAGCAGGGGCCGCAGGGGCCGGTTTCGCCCATCTCCCAAAAGTTGTCTTTTTTGTTGCCTAGCAATATGCGGTCTTCGGCTACGTATTGTTTCCAATAGTCAAAAGCTTCCTGGTCTTTTGGCAAACCTTCTTTTTCATCACCCTCAAAAATGGTGACGTACAGGCGGTCTTTTTCTATCTTATAAACCTCAGTCAGCAATTCCCAGCTCCAGGCGATGGCTTCCTTTTTAAAATAATCACCAAAGCTCCAGTTACCCAGCATCTCGAACATGGTATGGTGATAGGTATCGATACCCACTTCTTCCAAATCATTATGTTTACCGGATACGCGCAAACATTTCTGTGTATCGGCCACACGGGGATATTTCGGCGTTTCTTCACCCAAAAACAAAGATTTAAACTGGTTCATCCCCGCATTGGTGAACATCAATGTGGGGTCGTTTTTGATAACAATAGGTGCGGACGGAACAATCACATGTCCCTTCGACTCAAAAAATTTAAAAAAAGCCTGGCGTATCTCTGAAGCTGTCATAGTTTGCAAAGATAAACTTGGATTTTTAGGATTTGACGATTATAGGATTTTTCTTAATAAAAATCTTAAATTTGTTTATGGAGACTTTAAAAATCGACATTCAGAACGATCAGGAAAAAAAGGTACTTTTAGCCTTTTTGGACAGTTTGAGTTATCATTACCGGACCGAAAGTGACGACTACGTATTAACGGACGAAGAAGTAAAAAAAATGATTGACCGTAAAAAAGACTTTCTTGCAGGAAAAACCTCGTCGAGACGCTGGAGCCAAATCAAAGAAAAATACGAAGGTGTTTGAAGTAGAATTACTTTTAGAAGCGGAATTAGAATTTTCCGAAGCTTATGATTGGTATGAAGAACAACAATCAGGCTTGGGAAATAGATTTTTCAAGGAAGTAAATCACTATTTACAACTTATCGAAAACAATCCCTTTCATTTTCAAGTGAGATATCCGGAAGATTTGCGTGCAGCGTCACTAAAGATTTTCCCTTACCTCATTATATATTGGATTGACCAAAAAAACGAAATGGCATTTGTTACGTCAATATTTCACACCAGCAGAGCGCCGAAATACTGACGTAATTTCTTTTACCTAACCTGACGGATTTTCTATTTCTTCTCCAGCAAGATCTTCCTGGTGTTAAAATCCGATGCGGTATCCAGGATATTAACCAGCAGGGGCCAGTCAGCAACCTTTTCGAAATTGTTATTGTAAACCCGTGTTACGCTAATGATTACATTATTACCGCTCACTACTGCGGATGACGCAAAGGAGCCCGTTTTATTTACTTTTTTCACATTCATTTCTTCCATGCCTTTTGCGCTGTATCCCGGCGGAATGGCTATGGAAATGGTGTATTTGAAGCTGCGGGCGCAGGGCATATAAATGTCAATGCTCCGTTTTCTATCTTTATCTTCCAGTTTATAAAAGCCGCCGGTTAGTTTGCCGGCATCTATAATATAATTGTTGCCCGCTTTTTTTACCAGGTTATTTAATACAAATGATGCGCCGAACTGGAATACAGGGTCGGTATTCTCCAATGCTGTATTCATAATTTTGGCATCCTGTACCTGTTCAGGGTCCTGCTCAAACTTGTTTTTTATTTCAGCGGTAAAATTCTTGATCATATCCCCTTTTTCTTTGTTGAATGAAAAGGTAAAATCATCCACCATTTTTTTTGTTTCGGGGTATTTTTTTAAGCGTTTTTCAAGCGTTTCGCCTTTTGCCAGGGCCTGGTACCCACCGTCAATATCCTGAACAGGCAACAAAAGTTTCTGGTCCGAATGGCGCAGCTCGCCACGCTCTTTTACCGTGCGGATTATTTTCAGTTTTTGAGCATTGGATGGCAGCAGGCTTACCTGCAAATTTTCCTCAACAGCATTATCAGCAGCCGGGGCGACGGGCAACGTAGTTTCGCCCGCCTGGAACGAATATTTTTGTGCATTATGGCGTTTAGGATAAAGTACAGTCACTTTTTCGCCCTGGAAACGACCCGGGATCTCGTTAAAATGCGTTACCACATCATCAAAACATAAATAATATGGCGTAGACGTATTAATAAGCAGCAGCGCCGACATATCATCAGCATTATAAACATTCTCCAGCGAATTACTGTTCCGCGATGCTACCAGCACAACCGAATTATCAATATTCAGGTCGGTCAGCATCATGCTCATTATCGATGCGGCATGCCTGCTTTGGGCCTGGCGGTAATTCATTTCGCCAATATCTTCCAGTTCTTTACCCGAATAGCTGCAGAATACATCAAATTTCCACTGGTCATACAATACTTTCAGCACGCTGTCCAACGGAGCATTTTTTAAGTTTTTATGACTGCCGAAATAGTCTTTCAGCTTTTTTTCAATATCGTCAAAACCGGGATATTCCTTAAATGTCCCTTCGAAACCAATCTCATTATTTTCAAACCTTGAAGCATTTGGGTTAGATTCATAATCGTAGCCGAACATCGTGTTCATCTTACTGCCATATGAACTTCCAACCTCAAGATATGGGTATTGCCTTAAGGGCGATGCCCAAAACGTGCTTTGGTATTTAGGCAAATTTCGCAATTTCAGGCTCATCAGCAGGTCGCCGGCATCGTTATTGCTTTCCTCGAAACGGGGCGCACCATTGGCTGCAATATACTGCACATGTATTTTTTTATTATACTGAAAATCAAGACTGTAATAAACTACCGGGTATTCGTCGGTCAGTAAAAACAGGTTATCATTGTCCCTGAATGAATTTCCTTCACCGGTTTCGGTTATATCGGTGTTGCTGATGTAATAATCCAGGATATCGCCTACCTGCAAACCGGGAATAGCCAGTTTTCCTTTTTGGTCTTTTTGCTCATCCTTCAGCAGCACCTCTTCGCCTGTGTTCACAATAGTTTCAGTTCCGTTGGGTTTAATAATTTTTGCCCCGATATAAGTATCGTGTACATTGGCAAACTTATTGAACAGGAACGACCGGCTTTGATCCAGCTTCTTTTGATATTCGAGCGTCGAAAAACCCTCCAGTGCTACTTTGTCGTTAATTTTTACCCGCTCATGAAAAGTCGTGAGTTTTACCGTCTTAGCGGTTACCCCGGCAGTAATCAGCATAAATTTAATCCTCGGTTTCGATGTCCGCTGCAAACTGAATGAGCGGGCCAGTATAACCGCGCTTTCATTGGCAAGGTTGGCCGGCACCGTTGTTAATTTAAACTCGGGGGCCGCGTTTCCCCATACATCCTTTTGAATTTGGCGGGCCTTTTCGGCATAGGGTATGTTATCCTGGGCAAAAAGCGCTGTGGTTATCAATAAACAAAAGGATGATAATAATAATTTTCTCATTCATTAACAGGTTTTAATACAATAGTTTCGTTATACGCTTTGCCAAGCTGCTCAATATCCCTGTTCCAGGCGGCAAATTTGGCAACGGGCAGGTGTGTGTTTTTTATCAATATTGTCTTTTTGTAACTTAATTTGCCAGGCAGGGCGGTATATTTTATATGGAATTCGTAATCGTCGTTAACGATGTTTAAATCGGCCGGCAAACCCGATATTTTATAATTGGCAGGCAGGGCCAGCTCCGTTTCCTTGCAAAGGTTCTCTTTGTGGCCAAACCAGTAATCGTGCTTGCGCTCGTCGGTTTTTATCGAGGCTTTTTGAAACTCCTTTTTTAGGTCGAGATCAACATAAAAAGCCTTACTGAATACCGATACTGCGTTTTTAAAATTCAGGGAATAATTTGCGGTCAAATCCCTGTCGCGATTTTCGGTGCTCGAAAGTTTCAGATCAGTTATCTTGTAGTCGGTGTTGTCATTGGAAAGGTAGGTTAACATTGCCTCGTCAGCTCTTTCCTTTTTGATATTGTTTAACCCGCTCAAAACAACCTCCTTATCCTCCCCTTTCCACAAATGATCAACACTACCGGTGAGGCTATTGTCCTTAATGGAAAGTTTGCTGGTTTCGTAATCGTAATTTTGTGTTGCCGGTGCAATCGGGATACGGGCCAGCGTATAATTATCGCCATTTTCCATCAAAACCTGCCTCCCCTGTATCCGCTGGGCATATTCATTTATCCCGATATACGATTCAGTAGCATCCAGGTAGGTTATTTTCCCTTTGTAGTTTAAGGCGCAAATCATATGGTTATCCACCGCCATCGATGGGGTTTGATGATCGTAGGCGATATGATCGGTGCCGAGCCAGCAGAGACGTGCATCGTACCCCAGCGCGGTGAGTAATGATTTGGTTAAATTGGCCATCCCCTTACAATCGCCATATTTTTTACGCAATACCTCGTCGGCGCTTTCTGGCTTAAAACCGGCTATGCCGTTTTCAAAAGCTACATACCTGATGTTATCCTGCACATAATAGTATATGGCCCTTATTTTGTCGTTGTCATTGGTTAATCCTGCTGTAATTTCTCGTGCTTTTGCCGCTATTACTTCATTATTATTTTTAATGCTTTTCACCAGTTCATGGTACCATTTGTACTGGTCATCAACCGATGGAAAATAAGTGAACGTATGCTGGTTAACAATTGCTGACTTGCAAAGAATCATTAAATGCGGATAAATATAGGTTGGGCCCGGGCTGTTGCCTTCGGATTTCATGGCCGGTATCATTTGTGCTTCGTAAGTAATTACATCGGCATCTTGTTTGCTATCGTAAACCGAAGATTTTTGAATGCTGAAACCGGCAAAATTATATTCCTTCAACTCAACCTTCATCCAGCGCGGGATAACGAAGATGATTTCCTTCGAAGTAACCTGGAACTCTTCGGTGAAATAGGTAGATGTAAAGTATCGCGGATCTATAATGGTTTCCTTGAAAAAAGTTTCCCCTTTGCCATTCTTTTTAGCCAGCAGCATGGGGAAATAACATATACGGGCATCGGTGTAAAAAACATCCTGCTCCGGGTAGTAGGAATATTCGGGTTTTAAAATCCCTAACGTTACGGTCGTCTACTTTACAGCTTACCTCATCTATGGTTACCTCGTCGTTATAGTTTTCAACAATGGGTATATTAACATCATAGGCGTTACTGTTATAAACGTTATGGATTAGGTGCGCAACTTCAACCCGGTTTAATTTGGCATTGTAAACAAACTCGAATTTTTCTTTTGATGAAGTTATTGTTGCAGCCGAATCGGGCGAGGCCTCAACAGAAAAAACAACACACATAAGCCCGAACAATAGCGGAGAAAAAATTTTAACCATATAGTTTTTTAGGGGTCACCTAATATAAATAAATTCCGAAGAGTTTAACACGGCAAATATGCTTGTTTTATTTTTAACCGGCCCATACAGCAAATAACCATGTGGATTTTGCGTATTATAATAGGCTGATTTCATTTAAACAATTACATTTGCATATGCCATATAAAGAACGGGAAATCACCAAGATGTACTATACCATGGGCGAGGTAGCCATCCTTTTTGATGTAAATCAATCGCTGATACGGTTTTACGAAAAAGAGTTTGATGTGTTGCAGCCTAAAAAAAATAAAAAAGGCAACCGTTACTTTACTCCCGAAGATATTGAGAACCTGAAAATCATTTTCCACCTCATTCGCGACAAGGGTTATACGCTGAATGGCGCCAAAGAATACCTTAAAAACAACATGGCCGACAGCAAGGATAACCACCGCGTTATCAGCTCCCTGGAAAACCTGAAACGGTTTTTGATTGAAGTGAGGGACCAGTTGTAGAGAAGGTAAACGGTAAAAGGCGAAAGGTAAAAGGTAAGACAACCTTTCGTATTTGACCCTTCGACGTTGACCTTTCGCCTTTTACCTTTCAGCTTTCACCTCCTTTTCTTTATCTTAGCCTTACGATGATCCCAAATCACAAAGGCGAAATTCCTGTAATTTTATTGCTGCTGCCTTTTTTATTGGGTATTGCATTTGCTATTAACTTACCTCTCCACCTTAACTCTTTTTGGCTGCTGGCTGTATTTATCGGGTTATGCATTGCTTTCATTGGCCTCAACTTAAATTACAATCGCCTAAAGCTTTACAAACACCGCTGGCTTGGCGGTTTATTGATTATACCCATACTGTTTTTATTTGGGTGGATTTTGGTTGCCAATTTCAGCGAAACCTTGTCAAAAGATCATTTTTCCAAAAAACAAAGTCAGTACCAGGTTGTAAAAATCAACAACGAACCTGTGCAAAAAAAACGGCTTTACCCGCTTCACGGCGGATGTTAAACAGTGTGTTAACGGGAGCAGTAAACTGGCCGTAAGTGGAACGTTACTTATCTCCATAAAAGACAGTGCAGCCGCCGGATTTGCTTATGGTGATGAATTGCTCATCCCCGCAAAATACCGATCTATTGATCCTCCCTTCAACCCGGCTGAGTTTAATTATAAAAAGTACCTGGCGGGTAAAAATATATTTTACCAGGAATATTTGTTCCCCAAACAGTATGTGGTATTGGCAAATAACACGGGCAATATATTAGTCGCGCATTCTTTCGCATTAAGACGGCAGTTTGTGGAAAAACTCAAACACAACATGCGGGATACTGATGCCGTCGCTGTGGCCTCAACCCTAATATTGGGCTACAAAGCCGATTTAAGCAGCGATATACTCCACGTTTATTCCGAAACGGGAACAGTGTATGTGCTCACCGTTTCGGGTGCGCAGGTGGGCATTATTTATCTGATCCTCAATTTTATACTTGGTTTTTTAGGGCGATACAGGCACGGCAGGTTGCTGAAGGCGGCGATCATTATATCCTTCATCTGGTATTATGCGCTTTTAACCGGTTGCTCCATGGCAGTTTGTCGGGTTGCCTTTATGGTAAGTATGGTGATTGTGGGCAAAAGCTTTAGCCGCTATATCAATACCTTAAATATCCTGGCAGTTTCGGCTTTTGTACTGTTATGCTATAACCCTATGTTTTTGGCCGAGGCAGGTTTCCAGCTTTCCTTTCTGGCTGTTTCGGGACTTAT
>Ga0206898_10291_pt2 | contig 12944 bp, 11 predicted proteins | sample Alteio_BWOrgHeat_50_FD_153237 | JGI IMG/M metagenome (GOLD analysis project Ga0206898, IMG submission 153237) | Enriched cells from forest soil in Barre Woods Harvard Forest LTER site, Petersham, Massachusetts, United States -... | ecosystem: Environmental > Terrestrial > Soil > Temperate forest >...
GTTGAATTCCCTGGTTGCCTGCCCCTTCACAGACTCATTGCGAAGTTCGGCGAGCAAACTCCTTAAACGATCTGTGCGGAAACAGAAGAAGCCTGTATCGCTTTCGCCTTCGGGTGGCATCGGGTCGCCCTCGCGCTTCTGCCGCAGGCCAATGATCCGGCCTTCGTGATCGCGTTCCACGTGGATATAGGGATTCGATCGCAGGACCGTGGGACACGTCAGATCGGGAGCAAGCGAGCCTTGCTGGAGCCGCTGGCACGCCTCGACCGAGTCGCGTTGCAGTGCAACCTGGTCTCCCCAGACGATGGCCACGTGCCTGGTATCTGCCCCGTCAACACCCAAGCCGACCGCATCACCCATCCCCGTGGGCGTCTCCTGGAGGACAATCCGGTATCTCCCGGGAATGAGCCGCTCCAGTTCATGAGCGACGACACGGTGCCCGCCCGGTGACAACACGAATACGATGGTGGCGCAGTTCGGAGCCAGAAAATCGAGCAGCCACTCCACGATCATCCTTCCTGCAATCGGATACAGAATTTTAGGCTTGTCGAAACCAAGACGTGAGCCCTTGCCTGCGGCTGGTATCACGGCGGTCCATTGCGCCGGATCAACGGCCTCCGCGGCATATTGCTGCCAGTTGGCGCGGGTAATCGGCCCGGCGGGAGACCCATTCATATCGTGAGCAATAAGTCCGGGAGCCTGCTCAGGCGGTCAACCACATGAGCAGCGCCCGCCGCCCGTAGCGTCTCCTCCGAACAGGTGCCCAAAATGCCGATGGCCGTGGCCTGGGCAGAGCACGCGGCGTCAATTCCGGCGACGGCGTCTTCCACCACTACACAGTCGGTCGGCCTCAGCCCCAGCGCGGCAAAGCTCTTGTTATAGATTTCCGGATCGGGCTTGGCGCAAACAATATCGTCGCCGCTCAGGACAGATCCAAAAAAAGCCTCGCAATTGTTCATCCTGAGAAAGGATCGCACGCTCCCTCCGGAACCGGAACTTGCCAGCGCGAGCTGGTACCGCTCGGCCAGTTTCGTCAGCACCGATACGCAATCGTCGGCCACCGGATTGAGCTCAACCAGTTTCTGCCGCGCGAGCATCGTCTTGCGCGCCGCTGCCTCCTGAATGATGTCCTCGCTCACCTTCCTGTCGCAGCGGAGGAATTCGGCCCTCATAACTTCGGGCGTACGCCATCCGGCATACCGCGAGTATTGGAAGCCATCCACGCCATACGACCGCAGGACCTCCTCGAAAGCCCCCCGGTGGCTGTCGGTCGAATGCATCAGCACGCCGTCCAGATCGAACACGACTCCCCGAACTTTGCCGTCCCGCAACATGGTTTTGAGCGCATGAATCGCGATTTCCTTAACTTTAGCGCGCGCTGCCATACATGAATACATGTCGAGCGGACAAAGATGCCGGGGCAACCGGTGCCCGGAGCCTACACTGCCAGCAGTGCAGAACAAGAAGCTGTGACCCCACTGTCGCTCTCGATACTGATTCCGCTCCAATAACGAGGAAGAATAGGCGAATTGCTGCGACGAGTGAAGGCAACGTCGTTATCGCCATCCGGGCTGAAAATGCTCGACCGCCTGGTCTGGTCATGGCGTAAGGTCGACCGTCTTCTCCCGTGGAGCCCGACGTCGGTTATCGCCATCGCGCGCAAGCCTGCCGCGCCTCGAAACCTTTAGTTCACTCATCCATCGGCTCTGCGCGATGGCATACTGGACACATGTTGCGCGGATGAATGTTGCGGCGTATCTCTTTTTGCTCAGCTCGTCGCTGGGGTTCTACGTCCTGATCGGTTACCCCCTCTTGCTGGCGATCCAGGCCCGGTATTTTGGCAAACCTGTTCGGAAGCGCGATATCGTCGAATCCGTCTCCGTCCTGATCGCCGTACGCAACGGCGAACGATGGCTGCGTCAAAAGCTCGAGTCCGTTCTCGCCCTCAATTACCCGCCGGACGCGCGCGAAATCATTGTCATTTCGGATGGATCTACTGATCGAACGGAAGAAATCGCGCGCTCTTTCTCCGACCGCGGAGTCCGGCTCCTGACCGTCCCCGCCGGCGGTAAACCGGCGGCCCTCAATGCCGCCGTCCCTCGGGCCGGCGGGACCTTACTGCTTCTTACCGACGTCCGCCAGATTCTCGATCGGGACTGTCTGAAATACCTGGTCGCGTCCATGGCCGATCCCTCTGTCGGTATCGTCAGCGGCAATCTCAAAATCCGCGGCGGCAGCACCCTTGAGGAAGAGAGCACAGGCCTCTACTGGCGTTACGAAAACGCCATTCGCCACAATCTTTCCAGCGTCGATTCTATGCTGGGAGCCACCGGCCCCATTTATTTGCTGCGGCGCGCGTTATATGTCCCTATTCCGCCCGATTCTCTCCTCGACGACATGTTCCTGCCTCTGTCTGTCCACCTCAATGGTTATCGTCTGGTGCTGGAGGATCGAGCCATCGCCATCGACGAACCTACCGTGCTGGCCGCCGAATTCCGCCGCAAAGTCCGTACCCAGGCAGGAAATCTTCAACTGATCGGCATGCTGCCTGGCCTCTTATCCAAACGAAATCGGATGCGTTTTCACTACGTCAGCCTGAAGTTGGGACGTCTGGCGCTGCCCTGGCTGCTGCTGGCTATGCTGATCTCATCCCTGATGCTGCCGGGCGTCTGGCGCCTCGCGGCCGCGCTGCAGATTCTCTTCTGGTTGCTGGCCCTGATCGATTCGCTCGTTCCCTCCGGGTGGTTCCTGAAACGAATCACGGGCCTCGCCCGAGCCTTCGCGGTTCTCGTCTTCTCCGCTGTGGCCGCCCTCAAAATTTTCTTCCGGCCCGCGCGCAGTCTCTGGGTAGAAGCACGAACCTAATTCAGATAGATCTGGTAAATTTCCTGCATGCGGCGCGCCGACCGCTCCAGCGAGAACTCTTTCATGCGTGCCGCCGCTGCCTCGGCAATCCGGGGCCGCAACGCATCCTGGCCGATAACATAGCCCAGTTGTCTGGTCAGGCTTTCGAGGTCCCCCGGCTCGCTCAGAAACCCGCTCACTCCCTCTTCTATCAGTTCCGGACATCCGCCCACTCGGCTTGCGATCACCGTGCACCCGCAGGCCATAGCCTCCATAACTGAATTAGGCAATCCCTCAGTCAAAGAAGGCTGCACGAAAATGTCGATCGATCGCATTGCGCTCGCGGCGTCCGGCGTACTCGGCAGATAAACGCAGTCTTTGCCCAGCCCCAGGGAAGCGCTCAAGCCCTCGAGCCGCTCCTTCTCCGGACCGCTACCCACAATCAGCAGCCTCGCGCCCGCCCGCATAGATCGAACGCGCGCGAAGGCCTCCAGCAGATGCCCGACGTTTTTCTCCGGTCTCAGGACGCACACCGTTCCGATCGTCAGGCTCGCGCTTTCAACTTCCGGCAGCCTCGCGCGCCCGAATGCGGAAAACCGGCTCGTGTCGAGGCCGTTGTAGCAGAGAGCGACTTTCCCGGCGGGAAATGAATAATCGCGCAGCAAATGCTGCCGCATCGCCTCACAGTTGGCTACGATGCCATTGGCCATCCGGTGGGTCAACAGGAAGGGCCATTTGTAATTTGGGGGCACAAGACTCATGTAAGAGCGCTGGCTCGAGAGCCTGATTACGCCGGGGCAGGTCGCCGCGACGGGAATTCCGAGCAGGCTGAGCGGGGCATCGAACGTGTGCACCAGCCGGATGCCATGGTCTCGAATGTATCGGCGCAGCTTTCCCGCCGCCATAAAAACTCCCGGAGTCACGAACGACCGCAGGGGAATCTCAAACACCGGTATCTCCGCACGCCGCAGTGCATCCACGTGAAATCCTCCCAGTACGCTCGCCACATGAGGCTCAAACATCGTGCGGTCCAGCGCCAGCGCTACGTTGGCCAGTTGCCGCTCGCTGCCCCCGTGCCCCAGCGAACGAATAATCAGCAGGATGGGTACCGGCTTACCGGCGCTCAAAATGCCCGCTCTGCCGTCGCCAGCGATTCGATTTCGGAACCGGCGCCGAATCTTTCGACCAGCCGGAATCCCGCCTCCTCGCGCACGAAGATCGAAGCGTTGTGCACCGGCGGGCTTTCCTGTGTGGTCCGCCCTACAATCCACATTCCCCCCGGCAGCAGACTGCGCCAGATGGCGCGCACGCCGTCCTGCAGCCGCTCCTGCTCAAAATACGCCACATTGAAGATGTTCATCGTACGAATCACATGACAGGGCGCATCCGACGCTTCGAAAACGGAATGCCGCCGGATCGTAAACCGCTCCGACGTTCTCCGCATCGCCTGCGCATCGGGGTGAATCAGCGGAATTTTGCGAAATACATAGGGCGCCTGCTCGAGTTTCCCGCCATCCTCTGAATCGAGCCATGCTTCAGGAAGCCGCCACGAATGGCGGAGCTCTTCGAACTTCACCCGCGCCCTGCGGCCAATTAAGCGGTTCAGGACCAGACTCCAGGGCTCGGGAGGGTTCAGCCGAATCACGAACGGCGGTCGGATATACTGCAGCGCCTCTCCGTTCGGCTCCATGACGTAACTCTCTTCGCCGCTCAGACTGACCTGCACCAGAAAGAGCGTAAGGTCCGATGCCGTCAGCCTCGAAGCGGGAAAGCACTCGAACAGGCTGCCTGCCCATTCAGATGAGGCAAGGCAGTCGGACGCAGCCCAGTCCTCGGCCTTCAAGGGCGTATCCGCGCCGAATCGCCGGACCAGCAGCGAATTTACTGCCTCATCGAGAGCGCGAAATCGCCCGCGATACGTTGTCCGGTACACCCCGCTTGAAAGGCGGACCTCGGGAATGGCCTGTTCAAAAAGAGCGATCTCCTGTCTGGTGGCCGGTATCCGCGTCCGGAACAGATGAAATCCGATTCTCTTGCCGGCAGCGCGGTCCCTGAATCTAACCGATCCGGTCGCCTGCGATTCCTGGCGATATTGAGCCAGGCGATAGATCCCGAGTCTGAACAATGCCCTTCCAGTTTCGAATTATGACATGCTGCCTGAAAGCCCTTTGCGATCTGCGGCCCGCTATAATGTGCGCTTGCAGGCCGTCCTGGAAAATAAAATGGAAGATTCATGCTGTCTGTCAGTGGTGATCCCGGCATACAACGAAGAGGCGACTCTGGCCGGCGTTGTGGCCGAGGTGCTAAAACTGCCACAGGTCCTCGAAGTCATCGTCGTTGACGATGGCTCAACGGATCGCACGCGTCAGATCTGCGAGGAACAGCTTTCGCATCTTCCCAGAGTCCGGATCGTGATCCAGCCCCGCAACGGCGGAAAGTGTGAAGCCCTTAAAGCAGGATTCGCGATCAGCAAGGGCGAGATCGTCATCGTGCAGGACGCTGATCTCGAGTACGATCCCACCGAAATTCCTGATGTCATCCAGCCCATACTCGACGGACACGCCGAGGTGGTTTACGGCTCCCGTTTTCTGGTCCGCCGCAGCGCTCGCGTCCTGTATTTCTATCATTACCTCGCCAACAAGGGCCTGACCCTTTTATCGAACCTTCTGACTAATGTGAACTTCACAGACGTGGAAACCGGCTACAAAGCCTTCCGCGGCGACATTATTCGCAACATGGTCATTACCTCCAGAGGGTTCGGCATTGAAATAGAGGTCACAGCCAAAATCGCCAAGCTGGGATGCGCGATCTACGAAGTTCCCATCAGCTACCATGGCCGAACCTACGAGCAGGGAAAGAAGATCGGCTTCTCCGACGGTGTGGCGGCTCTTTGGTACATCCTGAAATTCAACCTGTTCTGCAGCCTCGACGCCTCATTTCTGAGACGGCCCAAAATCCGCAAATAACTGCGCGGACACGACAGCTCTTACTGAGAAGTCTCCGAAAAGAACATCACCTTCATGGTGTGGAAGATGATGAAGAGATCCAGTGAAATCGCCAGGTTCTTGATGTAGTAAAGATCGTACTCGAGCTTCATGATCGCGTCGTCCAGCGTGTCGCCGTACTTGTAATTGATCTGAGCCCAGCCTGTGATCCCCGGTTTCACGCAATGCCGGTAATTGTAATACTGAATCTGCGCTTCCAGCGATTTGACAAATTCCGGTCTCTCCGGCCGCGGACCCACCAGCCCCATGGCGCCGCGCAGAACGTTGAACAGCTGCGGCAGTTCGTCCAGACGAAATTTGCGAATCCACTTGCCCACCGGCGTAATGCGCGGATCGTTCTTGCTGGCCCACACCGGCCCCGTCCGCGCTTCCGCGTCCACGTACATCGACCGAAATTTGTAGACCACAAACTCCGCACCGTTTAGTCCCACCCGTACCTGCCGGTGAAACACCGGCCCCCGTGAGGTCAGCTTTATCGCGATCGCGACAATCACCATCACCGGCGAAAAGAGAACTAACAGGAGCGCGGCAATGGGAGTTGAGTAAAGGGAGTGCCAGAAGAGGCTTCCCCGCCGCGGACCCAGATCGGATGAAAACACCAGACGTGACGGTCGAAGCTGCCGCGTAGGCACCCGCCCGAAAGCTGTTTCGAACGTGACCGCCGCTTCCTCGAAATGAATCCCGGAGAAGCGAAGGTGCAACATCTCCGCCATGGGAAGTTCCCGCCGGCGCTCTGTCATGCCCACTACGATCAGATCCGGTTTGAGGTTTCGCGCGACTTCCCTCAGATCACCGGTCTTGCCGATAATGTTCCCGCCCGCCGGCGGGGGAAGGTCATCCGCGTCGTCCAGATATCCCAGCACGCGCATGCCGAATTCCGGGCGCTCGGCCAGATGGGCGGCGATCTCCTGGCTGATGGGTGATGCACCCAGAAAAAGAACTTTCTGGAAACCGACTGCCTTCACGATCACCCGGCCATAAAATACGCGCCAAAGCGGAGCCACAATGATCGTCAGAATGCTCCCGAAGATCATGGCCCAGCGCGGCAGGCTCCAGTCCGGCCTCCGCGCATACGCGAACAGCGCCTGAATCAGGAACACAAACCCGATTACCAGACAGAACTGCTGGATCAGCACGCTGACGGACTTAACCCGAAAGTCGGAATAGAGATCCTGAAGGTAAAGCCCCGTGGCAAGGCACAAAACAACAACCAGAATCTGGAATACACCACGTTCGTCCCATAGGAACGAGTTCAGGGTGAGCGTGGGATTGATGAATTCGGTAACAATCCATTCGCCCGTGACGTAACACAGGAACGTGAGGACGAACTCCGACAGAATCAGTCCGATGACGCTCGCCGGAATGAATACTCTGAATAACTGAAACATCGATCGGGACTGACAGTGGCGACCTCCGAAATCGCCAGGTCCAGCTTTCCATTATAGTGAGGCAACTATCCAGGGCTACCCGGAAACATTTTCATGCTATTGTGTTTTTGACACCCTCGGACATTTCTGAACAGGCGGGAGGCTCCGGGCTATGCGAAAACTAGCGGTCGTCAATATGAAGGGCGGGGTCGGCAAGACCACCACCGCTATCCATCTCGCAGCGGGACTCGCTGCCCGCGGCTCGCGCGTCCTCCTGATCGACGCCGACCCCCAGGCGAATATCGGCCACACTCTCGGTCTTCGGCCGACCCATACTTTCGAGGAGCTGGTGATGGGGGAAGCAACCCTTGAGGCGGTCGCACTCCGCGGAGTCCGAAAAGGGCTCGATGTCGTCGCTTCCACGCCCGCCGGTTTCGCGCTTGAGCGGCGCCTCGCGGGAGAAACCCAGCGCGAAACGATTCTCGACCGCCGTCTGCGCGGCGAGCGGGGTTATGACGTCGTCGTGATCGATTGCTCACCTGCCATGAACCTCCTCACGTTCAATGCCCTCCTGTTTGCCGAAGAGCTGGTGGTCCCTGTCGGCATGGATCTGATGGCGGTCATTGGCGCTCGTCAAACCCTGAACGGTGTCGCTCAGGTGCGCGATCTGTGGCCGGAACGGCGTATCGATCTGCTCGCGGTGCTGCCTACCTTCGTGCACAGCGGCAACCACGCCACGCGCGCCACTCTCGAAGCTCTCGCTCAGGACCACGAGATCGGCCCCCGCCTTCTCGATCCCGGAATCCGCCAGTGCATCGACCTCAATTACGCAACCGCGAGCCACCAGACCATCTGGGAATACGCGCCGAAGAGCCGCGCTGCCGAGGATTACAACAAGCTGGTTGACTTTGTCGAGGATTCGGCTGCATCATCCGTTTATGCCGCGTAAGAACGATTCGCAGCACCGCCATCTGGAATCCGCGCCCAAACCGCGCCGGAAGGCCCGGCCGAAGTTTGAAGTACCCGCCGAAGCGGAAGCCCCGCGGGAAGACGTGGGCTGGGTCTACCGCGAACCCGAAGCTGCCGCACCCGAGCCGCCTGCCACCGTCGTGGCAGCTATCGTCGAAATCACCCCCGAGCCTCGCAAAGCGCCTGCGGTTCTGGCGGTGATGAAGGCACCCGAAAGAATCGAACTCGATAAGCAGGAAACGAAGCCTGCGCCCGGCATCAGCCACATCGCCATTCGCGCCGGCATTGGCCTCCTCGGTATCGGCGTGGCGAGCGCCGGAATCGCTTCCCTGGTAATCCTGGGGTTCATGACAGGCCCGGCGTTCATCGCGGGCGGTTTCCTGATCTCTGAATCCTGAGGGCTAATTGCCCGAAGGCTTCTCGAGGCCAGAAACCTAAAGCGCATTCGCTTCGACGAGCTTTTTCAGGTTCCGGCCGCAGATTTTGCTGCCTTCGAACTTGTTCCCATTCGGACCCGCCCAGTGGGTCTCCAGATGGATGTAGCCGTTGTATTCATCTTCCGCGAGCGCGTCCACCTGACCAGCCCAATCCACGTCACCGTCACCCAGCGGACACCACAACGGAGTATGGCCTTCGAGAGTGCAGTCTTTCGCGTGCACGTGCGCGATGCGATGCGTTTCCAGCAGCCGATATCCGGAAGGGAACGGCTTTTCGCCCGAGACATAGGCATTCGCCGGATCCCACACCACCTGCAGATTCTCGTGGTCGATAGCCGCCAGCACCCGCGCTGTCTCCTGTGCCGTCGCGATATTGCAGGCGTGTTCGTTTTCCAGACCGATGATCAGTCCGTGTTTGCCCGCCCGGTCAGAGAGATCCTGCAGCGCATCCACCACCCGCTCGAAAACTGCTTCGGGCTTCACCACGCGCCAGTAGGAAAACACCCGTACGATCTTCGCCCCGGTTCGCTTCGCGATCTCGAAGGCCCGTTCCGCAAGCTGAGGCTGATCTTCAAAACTGTGCCGCGCGTTGAAGCTGTCCTGCTGAAACCGCGAATCCACTTCGGGCGCGTCCGGCAGCGTGCATTTCAGCAGCGGCGACGCAATCGAGATCACTTCCAGCTCGTTGCGGCGCAGCGTTTCCATCGCGCCCGTGATCTCGGCATCATCCAGATCCATGATGTTTTTGCCGCCCACCACGCGCAATTCCGCGCCCTTCATACCCAGCTCCCGCATGGCCGGGGCGGCCACGTTCAGATCGGAAGAAAACTCGTCGGTGATCGCGCCGGTACGAAATCGCTGCATTCAAACGGATTCTAGCTCAGAGCTTCATGCGCTCCAGCTTACGGTAAAGGGTTTTGCGCTCGATTCCGAGAATCGCCGCGGCGCGGCTCTTGTTGCCCCCGGTCGCCGCCAGCACTCGGCGGATTTGGTCCGCCTCGGTTTCGGCAAGCGTTTCACCGCCTCCGTCCTTTGGCTCCATGGCGGTGATGGCGTCCTGCACAGCTTCGGCATCGATGCGATCGTTGGGCGCCAGAATCGTCAGCCGCTCGATCAGATGCTGAAGCTGCCGCACATTGCCCGGCCACGTGAAATCCCGCAGCGCCTTCAGGCCGGATTCGGTCAGCTTCACATCGCGGCTGTAGCGATTGTTGTACTTATCGACAAAGAAGCGCGCCAGCAGTGGCACGTCTATCCGGCGCTCGCGCAGCGGCGGCAGATCGAGCTTCACCACATTGAGCCGAAACCACAGGTCCTGACGAAACTTGCCCTCGTCCACCATCTTCTGCAGATCGCGATTCGTCGCAACGATCACGCGTACGTCGACTTTTTTCTCGCGCGACGCCCCCACCGGCCGGATCTCGCGCTCCTGCAGGAACCGCAGCAGCTTCACCTGAAATGCCGGATCGATGTCGCCGATTTCATCAAGGAACACCGTTCCCCGGTGCGCCGCTTCCAGCACCCCTACGCGATCCCGGTCAGCGCCCGTGAAGGCGCCTTTCATGGCGCCGAAGAGTTCGCTTTCGATAAGCGCTGAGGGTATTGCGCCGCAATCCACCGCTACAAAAGGATTCGTGGCGCGATTGCTGAATCGGTGAATCATGCGCGCCACCAACTCCTTGCCTGTGCCGGTTTCGCCTCCGATCACCACCGTGGCATCGGTCGGCGCCACTCGCGAAACGGTCTTATAGATATCGACCATTCCCGCCGAGCTGCCGATCATCTCCGTCTCCGGCAGTTCCTCCCACGCCACTTCGTCGTCGTCCGAATCCCGCCCCGCCAGCGCCCGCTTCACTGACTCCAGCAGCGTATCCAGCTCGAACGGCTTTGCCAGATAATCGAACGCGCCGTTGCGCGTCGCGGCCATCACGGTTTCCATCGTGCCGCGCGCCGTCATCAGAATTACCGAACAGTTCGGGTCCTGCCTCCTGGCTGCCATCAGCACATCGATGCCGGTTCGGTCGTCGATATAAATGTCGGAAATCACCACCGGATACGAGTTCACGCTCAGCCGCGCCAGCGCGTCGCGCGTGTTGCTGACGGCCTCTACCGCGAACCCTTCCATTTCGAGGAACGTCACGATGGTCGTCCGTACGCTCGAATCGTCCTCCACCACCAGGATTTGCTCAGCCATGATTTGATCAGGAAACGCTGCGCCTGAGAATCAGGCTGAACTGCGATCCTTTCCCCGGCTCCGATTCCACCTGGATCGAGCCGCCATGCTGCGTCACAATCTGTTCCACGATCGATAATCCGATTCCCGTTCCCGCCTCGCCCGATTGCTCGGCGCGCTTCGTGCGGTAAAACTTTTCGAAAATCCTGCTCACTTCCTTTTTATCCATCCCGATTCCCTGATCTCTGATGGAAAGGCGCACCGAATCTCCTTTCTCATCTTCGCCGAAGACGCGGACCCGCGTCTCGGGCGGCGAGTATTTGACGGCGTTCGTTAGCAGGTTGTATACCGCGTATTCCATCAATTCGCGGTCGCCCGTCAGTTCTTCGGCGGGAATCGCTTCGACTTCGATTTCAATTCGCTTACGATCCGCGATGGGCCGTGCGCGCTCGGCGCAACGTTGCACGAGGTCTGCCAAAGGAAACTTCTCCTGCTTCAGCTCCATCTGTCCCGCCGAAAGACGCTCTACGCTGAGAAAGGTCTCGATCATGCGCGCCAGCCGCTTCGACTCCGCATTGATCATCTCCGCAATCTGCGTCCGCTTCGCTTCGGGCATAGTGGTTGCATAGCGGCTGATCAGTTCGCTCGATCCCTGAATGGCCGTAAGCGGCGTTCGCATCTCGTGGGTCACGAATTGCATAGCGCGCTGGTACCGGTCCTTCTCGCCTTCCGATTTCCGTAACTGCCGCCGCACAATCAGGTGCCTCCACGCAGCGCTCGCGGCGAGGGAAAATGCCGCGGCCAGTGTGTCAGGAAGCCACGGCCACACCACCGATTGCGAAAAGGCGATGGCGGGAATGGCCTGTGACGCAATGATCACGGCCGCCGCCCCCACGTTCGTGATCCAGCCGGACCAGAAGGCGTAGATGAATCCCGCAACCATGGCCAGCGCGAAACACGATAGCAGCACCGACGTCTGCGACGCGTTCACCAGAAACATCCGGCGCGCCAGCGTCTCATACGCGTTCGCGTGCATCTCGACCCCCGGCGTTGTGCGGCCGTTGGAAAACGGGGTAGTCCAGTTGTCGCCGCCCGCCTGCGCGGTCTCGCCCACGAACACGGCCTTTCCCGCGAATTTTGCGGCCAGCCCTGGTTTCGAATCGAGTTGTGCCACTGAAATCCGAGGAATGCCTCCCATGGCGAGGGGCGTGTAGCGAATTCGCATGGTGTGACCTTCGCGATCGGCGGTCGGGATATGGACACCCCCGGGCACCAGTTCGTCGGGCGTCTCTTCGATTTCCGAATCTTTGACGCCGTTCGCCACCAGATAGGCCTGAAATGCCAGCGCCCACCGCCGCTCATGCCCCGCCGCGGTGGCAAGGGGAAGATCCCGGCTTACTCCGTCGTAACGGTCGAAGTCGCTGTGAACCTGAGCCACCGCCGCGGCATATTGCCGGAAGCGCGGCAAAGGATTGTTCCACGCGTCCGCGGAAAGCAGATAGCTGTCCAGCACCAGGTGGGGTGTTTTTGAGAAGGCCTGCTCCAGCTTTTCGTCCTCGCTCTCCGACGCCCCGGTTTCCGCCAGAATCACATCCACCGCGACCACTCGCGGATGCGCTCCGGCTATTTTGTCCAGCCCGTCCGCGATCGCGGCCCGAATCCCCGTCCGTCCCCCATACTCGGACAGCGTCTGCTCATCGATCGCCAGAATGATGGACTCAGCCGCCCAGGGTTCCGGCTGTTCCAGCCGAGTAAGGAAATCGTACGCCTTCTTATCGAAGTCCTGGCCAAAGGAAAAGTCGTCAAGGATAACGGCGGCTATCGCGGATACGAATACCAGGATCCCCAGGATTACGTAAGTGACGGCGCGAACGCTAGTTGCCGTGCGCGAGGGCGCGCTCAATTTCATCGGGATCCACCGGCAGGGCGCTGCTCAGAACCTTCCCGCCCTTCTCCGTCACCAAAACTACGTCCTCAATCCGCACCCCGAGGTTCTCTTCCGGGATGTAAATCCCAGGCTCGATCGTGATCACCATGCCCGCCTTCAGCGGCTCTTTGGTGTCCGATTCGTCGTGGACATCCAGACCGACATGGTGCGACAGCCCGTGCGTGAAATACTTGCCCAGCGGCTCGCCGTGCAGATCCTTGC
>Ga0206898_10300_pt1 | contig 12892 bp, 6 predicted proteins | sample Alteio_BWOrgHeat_50_FD_153237 | JGI IMG/M metagenome (GOLD analysis project Ga0206898, IMG submission 153237) | Enriched cells from forest soil in Barre Woods Harvard Forest LTER site, Petersham, Massachusetts, United States -... | ecosystem: Environmental > Terrestrial > Soil > Temperate forest >...
GTTCGTCAGAACAATCATATTTTGAGAAATTTGTAGGGCCGCTTATTGAAAAGCACCATGTATATGCCGAGGGGTTCACCATCAATACCGAAAAATATGATGCCCGTCCGGTTTTGAAACCCATTTATGTAGAAGGCGGTACATCACAAATTCAGCTTTGCTTTAAGTACGCAGGTTACTTGTTTTCGTACGGCGATGAAAGGCATGTTTCTGTCCGCATGGAGCGCGATGGGGATAATTATACATTTCACCGCATCAAACGTTCGGTAACCTGGGAGAAAAACAAGTTCCATCAACTGGAATCGATGGGGTTGAAAATGGCTTCATCGCTCTTTAAAAACCTGGAAGTTGACCTTGCCGATGACGATGCGGATCACTCTTTTTCGATTTTTGAATGGATAAACCAGCATTTTGATGAGCTGACCGATCAGGGTTTTGAAATACTGCAGCCGGAATCAACCGGTCAAAAACGCTATCTGTTCGGCAGCAGCAAGATCGATCTTGAAATTAAGGAGGATAACGACTGGTTTGATATCAATGCCATCGTTTGCTTTGGGTCATACCGGATTCCGTTCATTCAATTGAGGAACCACATCCTCAATCATAGAAAAGAGTTTGTATTGCCTTCCGGCGAAATAGCCGTGATACCCGAAAAGTGGTTCTCGCAATATGGCAACCTGCTGCATTTTACCGAAGGGGGCGAACACCTTAAACTGCGCCGGCATCACATAGGCTTGATCAATGACCTTGCTGAAGGCGAAATGGCCAGTGTGACTATGAGCCGCAAGCTGCAAAAGCTGACCGATTTTGAAGAATTGGAAGACGTTGCCATGCCCCAACATTTTGCCGGACATTTACGGCCCTATCAAAAGGCCGGTTATAACTGGTTTCACTTTTTAAAGAATTACCGTTTTGGCGGCTGCCTGGCGGATGATATGGGCTTGGGTAAAACCATACAGACACTGGCGTTACTGCAAAAACACAAGGAAGATACAGAAGCCGACGGCGGCAAAAGCACCTCGCTGGTGATCATGCCCACCTCGCTGATCTATAACTGGCTCAACGAGGCTAAAAAGTTCGCCCCGCAATTAAAGTTGATGGTTCACACTGGTACGCTGCGTTATAAATCGCCGGAAGTGTTTTCCAATTACGATATCGTGATCACTACTTATGGTATCAGCCGGATTGATATAGATATGTTCAAAGCATTCTATTTTGACTATGTGATATTGGACGAGAGCCAGAACATAAAAAATCCTTCATCAAAATCGTTCCTGGCGGTAAGGCAGCTTAAGTCCCGTTTTAAATTAATATTGAGCGGCACGCCTGTAGAAAATTCGGTGAATGATCTTTGGACACAAATGTCGTTTATTAACCCGGGCTTGCTGGGAATCCAGCAGTATTTTCAGAATGAATTTGTAACGCCAATCGAAAAGAAAAAGGATGAGGAGAAGGCCCGTAAACTGCAGGCATTTATTAAACCATTTGTATTACGACGCACAAAGGAGCAGGTGGCGCCCGAGCTGCCACCAAAAACGGAAAACCTGTTCTATTGCCAGATGAGCGAGGAACAGTCGTCTGTTTATGAAGATGTAAAATCTCAGTATCGAAATGAACTATTGAAAAGCCTCGAGGATGGCACGTTTGCCAAATCACAAATGCATGTGCTGCAGGGGCTGATAAAGCTAAGGCAAATCGCCAATCACCCGGTTATGATAGATGAGGATTACGAGGGGGATTCAGGTAAGTTTGAGAACGTGGTACATACGCTTTCCAACGTGCTGGAAGGTGGCCACAAGGTGCTGATATTTTCGCAGTTTGTAAAACAGCTGAATATTTACAGGGAGTATTTCGACAATGTGAACATCCCGTATGTGTACCTGGACGGCAGCACTCAAAATCGCGGTGATGTTGTAAAACAATTCCAGGAAGATGAAAAAGACCAGGGTGTTTTTGATCTCGATAAAAGCCGGAGGCGTTGGCCTGAATTTAACCGAGGCCGACTACGTTTTCATCCTTGATCCATGGTGGAACCCGGCTGTCGAACAACAGGCTATCGACCGTACGCACCGTATCGGTCAAACGAAAAATGTATTTATCTATAAGTTCATCACGAAAGATTCCGTTGAGGAAAAGATCCTTGCCCTGCAGCAACGCAAGCTCAGTGTAGCCAGAGCACTTATTACTACCGAGGAAAGTTTTATTAAATCACTTTCGGTTGAGGATATCAAGGAAATCTTAGGGTGATTTTAGATTTACGAATTACGATTTACGAATGGTTGTACGAATCAGAATTTGCATGCTTTTAAATGTCAATTAATCCGTAAGCTCTTCACTCATACTTTCTATATACTTTGAAGGTATAGTGTTGTATTCCGATTTAAAGGTCTTTACAAAATACTTCTGGCTTTTGAAGCCAACTTTGTGGCAAATCTGCGAAATGGTTAAATGTCCGGTTTCGAGCAATTGGGCCGCCCGCTTTAAACGCATGGATCGCATAAGTTCATTTGGGGTTTTGCCCGTCATCGACAATATTTTTTTATACAGCGTATAACGGCTTACAAATACCTCGCTGCTCAATTCCTCTACCGAAAAATTAGGGTTCGATATGTTGTTGTCTATGAGTGCCAAAACTTTTTTTATAAATAACTCATCCGGCGATTCAACATGCATTTCGGTAGGATTGGCTTCTACCTGCTTCTGATAGGTTTTGCGCATGTATTCCTGCTGGCTCAATATATTCCTGATCTTTGATTGCAGGATCTCGAAGTTAAAGGGCTTGGTCATGTAGTCGGTAGCGCCCGTTTCCAGTCCTTTCAATTGCTGGTCTTCGCCTGTTTGTGCAGTTAATAATATTACCGGGATATGCGAGGTCCGGTTATCGTTTTTTAATTTTAAACATAAGTCGATGCCATTCATTTCGGGCATACTGATATCACTTACAATTAAATTAGGATGCTGTGCAAGTGCCTTTTGCCAGCCTTTTTTTCCGTTTTCAGCTTCAATAATGTTGAATGTGGCTTTCAGGTTGTCCTTAATATAAAACCTGAAGTCGTCATTATCTTCAACAAGCAGGATTGTTGGTTTTTTTCCATCCTTGTTCTCTTTGTGATAACCGTTTTTATTGGGTTCATTTTCAGCAAAAAGGTCTGGTGAATGTTCTAACTCCAAAGGCGCATCGGTAAAAATATTTTCATCCACTTGTTTTACCGGCAACAATATGGTAAAACAACTGCCTTCATCAAATTCACTTTCAACAAAAATTTCTCCACGGTGGAGCTTAACAAACTCTTTGGTGATAGACAAACCTATGCCGCTGCCCTGGTTAAGCATGGAGCCGGGAATATCGCTTTGGAAAAATGGCTCAAATATTTTATCAAGTTTATCATGAGGAATGCCAATCCCAGTATCAATTACCCTGATCTCCAGTTGCTGATCGCCTGTCTGTTTGTTAGCAATCAAATTGAGTAAAACGCTTACCTGGCCACCTTGCGGAGTAAATTTGTATGCATTTGAAAGCAGGTTGAATAAAATCCTCTCGATCTTATCCTGGTCGAAACTTGTATAAAAGGTTTCGATCTCCGTGTCGAAAATAAATTTAATGTCCTTTTGATCGGCAATATCAGTAAAAGCATATGACAGGTCCTTTATAAAACCGATGATGTCGCCTTCCTTTTCGTGCAGCTTCAATTCCTGATATTCCATCTTCCTGAAATCAAGCAACTGGTTAACCAGGTTTAGCAGACGTTTGGCATTCCTGTTCACCATCAGCAGTTGGCGCTGTATCTCAGGTTCTGCTATTTGTTTAAGAATTTTATCAACCGGGGCCATTATAAGTGACAATGGTGTCCTGAACTCATGGCTAACATTGGTAAAGAACTTGATTTTCATCAAATCGAGCTCATGCATTCTATGAGCTTCTTCCCGTTCTTTTTCAATAACAAATTGCGACCGTAGCTTTTCTATACCTCTTCTCCTGATATAGAACAATCCGCCTAAAATCAATACTGCATAGGCTATGTATGCCCAGGTTGTCTTCCAAAATGGCGGCAAAATATTGATAATAAGCGTAAGCTCTTTATTGTTCCATTGCTCGTTACTTGTTGCCCTTACTTTAAAAGTATAGCTACCCGGGTCGAGGTTGGTATAGGTCGCTTTTCTTACCCTGTTGTCGGCGTCTATCCACCGTTTATCAAACCCCTCCATTGCGTATTGATACTTCACTTTGCCGGGATTAAAATAATTCAACGCGGCAAATTCTATCGAAAAAACATTGTCATTGTATTTAAGGGTTATTGAGCGCAGGTCATTGATTGACTGCGGCAATATTACTTTTCCATTTACTTTTTCGCCAACCTTTACACTTTGATTAAATACCTGAAAATCCGTTAGAACCAAATTAGGCACATTTTTATTGGTACGGATGTTTGAAGGTTTAAAAAGGTTGAAGCCGTTGCCTCCACCAAATATCAGTTCGCCTTCACGTGTTTTAAATGACGAATTTTCGGTAAACTCCCTTCCCTGCAAACCCTCGGTTTCGTCGTAATTTACAAAGTGAAATTTAAGGCCGTTCGGGTTGCGGTCTACAACAATATCCGACAATCCGTTGGTTGTGCTTACCCATATATTATTCTTGTCGTATTCTTGTATGTCAATAATTGTATTATCCGGCAGGCCATCCTGTTTGGTTAAATTGGTGAATTTGCCCGTTTTGTAATCAAAAACGCTCATCCCTTCACGCGTGCTAACCCATATCAGCCCCTCATTGTCTTCTATAATATTGTTGGTGTTATTATTTACCAGGTTGCCCGGATCGTTGTCATCATGGATGTAATGGATAAACTGCTTTGTTTTATCCATCAGCACGTCAACGCCGTAAGAGGTTACCACCCATAAGTTTTTGTGCCGGTCAAATAATAGCTTGCTTACGTAATTTGAGTGAATGGCATTTTCGCGGGAATTGTAAACATAGTGTGTAAATGTTTGCGTTTTTCTGTCGAGAACATTGAACCCGGCTGAAAGCGTACCCACCAGCATACGGTGCTGGTCATCTTCAGCTATAGCGCATACCCTGTCTTCTGAAATACTTCCGGGCTGCGCGTCGTTGTGCTTATAATGCACAAATGTCTTCCCGTCAAAACAATCCAACCCGCCGAAATAGGTGCCTATCCATAACTTTTGGTCATGGTCCAAATACAAACAAACCACTACGTTATTAGTAAGGCTGTTTGTATCATTTGAATCATGCAGGTATTTTTTAAAAGTGCCGGTCTTACGGTCATAATAAACCAGGCCGCCCCCGTTGGTCCCTATCCACAGGTTTCCCAGCCGGTCTTCGGCAAAGCTATTTATATCACTAAAGCTTAGGCTTTGCGGATCGGATAGGGGATCTGATAAATGATGTGTATACAAGGGAAACTTGATAATACTTTCATGATAATAGCCAACGCCCTTTTTGTAGCTCCCTACCCAAATGATGCCTGTATTATCTTTAAAAAGAAGGGTAATGCTGTTTTGGCCTATAGTTTTAGTATCATCTTCGCGGTTTAGCAGGTACCGTATTTTAAAATCGCGCTTGTTTAATAAATTGATCCCTCCGTGATCGGTGGCTATCCAAACCCTGTTCTGATCGTCCTGAATTACGCTTGATACAACGTCGGTATTTAAATGCAGCTCGTCATTGCCTTTATCAATATGTTTAACAATACCCTTGTTAACACTTACAAAATATACCCCTTGAGAGTATGTAGGAACAAATGCCCATATATCATCCTGCTTATCAATGAATATTTTATATGATTGGTTTAATTGGGGTGGCAGCGCGTTAAAGATCCGTAAGCGATAATTTACACGATAACTTTTAGGATCGAGCCTTTCGAGGATCCCGTTACGGTACGTGAGCCAGATGTTTCCCTTTGAGTCCTGTGCCAGATCTGAAACTGCATTTAAAGAAATTGATGTAGTATCGGCAACGGAGTGAGTTAGATGTGTTGTTTTCCTGGTAAACGGATCATATTTATAAATACCCAGTGTGGTATGGAGGAACCAAAAATTACCCGCGTGATCTTTTTTTATCGATCTTAATAACCTGTCGGGAATTGAAATTGAACGTAAATATCCGGCTATATTATGATCAAACTTCTCGGTAGTAGGATCATAGATATTTAAGCCGCTGGTGGTCTCGATCCATAGCTTATCATCCGGGCCTTCAGAAATACTAACTATGTAGTCGTCATTCAGCGTAGTTGTATCGCTGGTGGCATGTTTAAATATTTTAAATTTATACCCGTCATATCTATTCAGGCCCGACAAGGTGCCGAACCACATAAAACCTTTATTGTCTTTAAAAATACAGGTAACGTTATTATGGGATAAGCCATTTGTGATATCAAGGTGCGAAAATTGGAACTGATTATTTTGTGCCTTTAAAAAGTCCGTGATCAGCAGTAAAAAGAAGCTTAATATTAAAATTTTACATTTCATAGATGTATTTTTCAAGCTAATGACGCCAATTAAATAATTAAAACTTAGGTTTGCACCCGCGAACTTTCGTAAATCCAAAATTAATCTAATACACATGGTTTTACGTACTTTCAATGAGTATTGATATTTTTTCAATATTCACTTAATATTGATACGCAGAAACAAAGCAAATAACCTTATTAATATGTTTTTAACAAGACCCGCTGTTGATAATTGATTAAATCTCAAAAATAAAGATATTAAAACTTAAGGTATAATGTCATTTTTACATTTCTTATTTTAAGATTGATCCTTTTTATTTTCCAATCAGCCCACGGCCCGTTAATAAACATCTTGTCAAGTTGTTTGTAGTAAACACATTATAATGCTATCAGCGATATTTTATTGTAATTAATGGATTCAGTAAATAATACACCGTCACCGGTACAAAAAAAAGGCAATACGTTCAGGCAGCGGCTTGTGGATTTTTTCACCGATATCTATAAGATCCACTTATTTATTGTACGCTTTTTCAAGGAAGCATTTGTGCCGCCATTTGAGTTTAAAGAGCTGATACGCCAGTGTTATGAAACCGGGGTGCGTTCATTTACCTTAATTTCCGTTACCGGGTTCATCGTTGGGTTCATTTTTACAAAGCAATCCCGGCCGTCGCTTGCCACTTTTGGGGCAAACTCCTGGCTGCCCTCATTAGTGTCAATTGCAATTATGCGAGCGCTGGCGCCCCTGGTTACCGCGCTTATAGCTTCGGGCAAAGTTGGTTCAAGCATTGGTGCCGAATTAGGGTCGATGCGCGTAACCGAACAAATTGACGCCATGGAAGTTTCTGGCACCAACCCATTTAAATTTTTAGTATGTACCCGTGTGCTGGCTACTACCTTGGTTATTCCCATTTTGGCTACCTATACCGCATTTATTGGCCTGTTAGGCGGGTATTTAAATGTGAGCCTCAACGAGGGCATTAGCTATACGGCGTTTGTTCAGGGTTTTTTCCAGCCCCTTATGTTTCTTGATTTTACGGCATCCCTGATCAAATCAATTGTATTTGGTTTTACTATTGGTATTGTTGGCTGCTACCAGGGTTATTATTCGAGTAAAGGGACGGAGGGTGTTGGCAAGGCCGCAAATGGCGCTGTTGTTACAGCAATGTTTTTGGTGTTTATTGAAGAGATAATTATTGTACAAATAACCAGTAACTTTCGCTAAGCAGCGACAGAACCATGGAAAAGGCAAAAGCAAATATTGACTATAATAACACCGTGATCAGTTTAAGGGGCGTAGAAAAATCCTTTGAAGACTATGCGGTATTACGTGGTATCGACCTTGACCTCTACCAGGGCGAAAACCTGGTGGTGCTGGGGCGCTCCGGTTCGGGTAAATCGGTACTTATAAAACTTATATCCGGTCTGCTTAAACCTGATGCGGGAACTATCCAGGTATTGGGCTCGGATGTGTGCTGTTTGAGTGATCGGGAATTACGCGAATTACGCATCAGGATTGGCTTTTCGTTTCAGAACAGCGCCTTGTACGACAGCATGACCGTACGTAAAAACTTGGAATTCCCGTTGGTGCGTAACCGCACAAATATTACTCGCAAGGAAATTGACCACGAGGTTGAAACAGTGCTCGATGCAGTAGGTTTATCGCAAACTATAAACCAAATGCCTGCCGAATTGTCCGGCGGACAACGCAAACGGATCGGGATAGCCCGCACACTGATACTTAATCCCGAGATCATGATGTATGATGAGCCTACAGCCGGTCTTGATCCTATTACCTGCATTGAGATCAACGACCTGATAAACGAGGTGCAACAACGGTATAATACCTCTTCCATCATTATTACGCACGATCTTACATGTGCAAAATCAACGGGTGATCGCGTATCCATGCTGATTGAAGGGCAGTTTCAGCGGACCGGAACGTTCGAGGAAGTATTTGAAACTGACGATACCCGTATAAAACCTTTTTTTGATTACAACTTTACACAATAGATATTATACCATTAATTATGGCTAGTTCAGAAAATAGAAAAGCAATAACGGTCGGCGTATTTTTAGCGTTAGGCCTTCTCCTGTTCATACTCGGTGTTTTTACATTGGGCGGCGAGCAAAAAAGCTTTGAAAAAAGCATTCATGTGAGCGCCATATTTGATGACGTTTCCGGGTTGAAAAAAGGCAACGACGTTTGGTTCTCGGGTGTTAAAGTAGGCACCATCAGCACGATCACTTTTGTGGGAACGTCACAGGTGAATGTGAAAATGAAAATTGATGAAAAGACCCAACAGTATATTCATCAAAATTCAGGTGTTCGTATAAGTTCGGATGGCTTGATCGGTAACAAGATCATCGTCATTGACGGCGGCAGTCCCCGGGCGCCTGTCGTGCAGGATGGAGATGTACTGCATGCCGAAAAGATCTTTTCAACCGATGATGTGCTAAAAACCCTGCAGCAAAACAACCAAAACCTGCTTGCCATTACTGCTGATTTTAAAATATTAAGCCATAAAATATTGGAAGGCAAAGGCACTGTGGGCGCTTTACTTGCCGACAGCACCATGGGGATACAGCTGCGCACTTCTATGCATAATTTAGAAGCCGCGACATCGAGTGCTGCCCGCCTGGCAGTACAACTTAACCAGTTTAGCAATAAAATGAACACCAAAGGTGGTTTTGCTGATAAACTGCTTACCGATACTGTTACATTTTACCAGGTAAAAGGCGCAATTACACAATTGCAGCAGGCTGCTGCTAACGCCACGGTGTTAACAAATAACCTTAAAAAGGCAAGCGACAAGATGAACACTACCGACAATGTTATAGGTGTTTTATTGAATGACCCTAAAGAAGCGGCAAAAATGCAATCAACACTTGATTACCTACACCAAAGCTCAATTAAACTAAATGACGATCTTGCGGCCGCTCAAAGCAATTTTTTCCTGAAAGGTTACTTCAAGAAAAAAGAAAAAGCCAAAGCCGATAGTTTGAAGGCGAAGTAGCGGTTGAAGAAGTTGGAATAAGTTAAAATAAGTTGTAGAGGTTGTAATAGGTTATAAAATTGATTGTTTTTATAATCAAAATTATATAGTCAATGTAATTTACTATAACCCTTACAGCCGTTACGACTTATTTTAACGCCTACAATTATTATAACCTTTACAACTTATTACAACCCTTACAACTATAGATACCTATTCTTTCCTGAACAACTGACCTGCCTTACGTTCCTCAGGAGAAAGAGTAAGAAAGGTTTTATAGCAGCTATTTAAATAGTTGGATAAGTTAAAATCCTTGGTATTATAGGTTTTAATATCGGGCGTATACAAAAGCAAAAAATTATCCAAGTCTGCTCCTTTTAATGGGACATAATGGCCAATGTTATCAGCATTAAAAATGGTGGTGATCTCTTCACTAAGTATCCTGTTCTCTTCCTTCTGCTGGGCTATCCGTTTTTTCTTGTCATCCCCGGTAAAGTAATGTAGTCTTAAAATGACCCCGCCATCATAATTTCCATACTTATCGCGGTGATACACCATTGTTTGCCCATGAAACTGCGGATCGTAATACCTCATGTTTTTATCAGCTGCCGATGATTTACCGCTGCTATCAGTAATGGTTACCTGGTTTAGCATGGTTTTCTGCGGCTCCATAAATATTTCCTTGTCGTGCATATCCGTAAGCAGCAAGGTGTCGGGCTGATAAGAGAAAGTACTTAGAACCAAAAGATCGCCAACTTTTGCAGCAATACTAAAGCGTCCGGATTCGTCAGTTATCGCTCTTAAATTATTACTCTGGTTTTTAACTATTACCCCGCGAAGGGTGATCCTGGTCTTGTTTTCAAATACACGACCGCTAAAAATAGTTTGTGCACGCACAGTAACAGCACAAAAAACACAGCAACATACAATGATCAAGCTTCGTAGCATGGGGTAAATATAAATTAAGCCTGGTAAAAGTAAAGAGTTATAACATTTTTTAACGTTTGGGATAACTCAAAACCTATGTCGTTTCGAACGAAGAGAGAAAACTTGTACGCTATGCATTAACCACCTTGTATAGTCCGCTTTGCATATCGCATAAGTTTTCTCCTCGCACCTCGTCGAAATGACATAGGTAGAAGTAAAAAAACTTGCGAAGTTTCAAAACTTCGCAAGTTTAACGGACATTTTTGTCTGAACCCGAATTTATCGAATTAAGGAATTAATTGAATTTTTATACTTAATTATTCGACGGCTTTTCACCAGGTTTCGGCTCTGCTGCTTTTTTCTCCAAACTTTCCTCGTTTGTCTTTTGCAACTTTTTAAGCATTTCATTGCCAATAAGTGCATCAATCATGCCGTTACCGCCACCGTCTTTGTTGCCAACAAGTATATCTGGTACCAATTTGATACCATTGCTGGCAAGTGCTTCAGCAACACGAACTATAGCATATTGCTCAGTACCCATAGCCTGGGTTTTTTGTTTGGTCACTTCGGCTTCAGCCAAACCAATAGCCTTGATTTTAGTTGCCTCAGCAGAGCCATTTACTTCAGTGGCATTGGCGTCTGCTTTCGCGTTAACGGTTTTTGCTTCGGCATCCGCCTTAGCGATAGTAATACGTACTTCGGCATCCGCTTTGGCATTGATAGTTTTCGCTTCAGCTTCACCTCTCGATGCCGCAACTTTTGAAGCCGCCATTTGGGTATTGATCTCCACCTGCCGTGTTGATTTTACAACTTCAGGTTGCATATCGGCGCCGGCTTTTGCGCTTTCAAATTCCTTACGCTCTATCTGTGCGTTGCGCTGTATTTCGTAGGTGACTTTTTCTTGTTCAGCTATTTTACGGTCGGTCAAAGTTTTCATCAGGGCAGCTGGAGGCACAATATCACCTATCAGCGTATCAACACCCACAACATTATAGTCGTCCAGCACTTTGCTGATATGCAGTTTGGCATCATCCTGTCTTTGAATACGGTTAGCCAAAAATTCTATCACGTCACTCTTTTGCGCTGAGTTACGGAAATAGTTGGCAATGGTTGGCTCCAGTACCTGCGACACAAGGTTTTTCATGTTCCCGAACCGGGCGATCACCTTGGGCGCTTCATTACGCGGGATGTGGATGATCTGCGAAACATCGAGATTAAATGTAAAACCATCTGATGAACGGACAGTGATGGTACACAGGTTCTTATCCAGCTCATGCGCCTCTGTACGGCTATCGGCCCAGTTGAGCACAATATTGGTAGTAGGCACCACTTCAACCGCATGTGTGTAAATATTTACAGGGTGTTTGCCCGGATCAAGCGGCTGGTCCCATACGCCTTTTTCATTCCGTTTAACAATATTGCCATGCTTAAAGCCTTCACCACTGGTATCCTTGCCTTCCGGCCCAACAAATGAGTTAACCACCCCTACATACCCGATTGGGATATAGATCATATCCACCTGCTCAACAATAACAAACCAGGGATTGAGGTAATACGTACCAGCCAGGATCACGTCTTCCTGTAAACCCTTCATACCTCCTGCATTGATAAATGCCATAGGGTCCTGAAAGTTTTTATGCCCCGTTACCGATACACCCGCGATCTCGCCTTTTTCAAGCGGCTCGCCGTCAAGCGTGGTAATGATCCCAACTTTATTTTCATGGATCTGTGTGATTGGAACCGTTTCAATTTCAAACAAAAAAGTATTAATACGGTAGCTACCCGGTGTTAAAAATGCAGCCTGCGGGCCTTTTTGTCCTTTGTTATCCAAAAACGCCACCGCATCCTGAAATTTATCGCAAGCTACCGGCTTGCCCAGCACACGGCCAATATCCATGCCTGCACCATCTTTGGCTTTCACAAGGCCAAGTTTGCCTTGTTCAATAATAGTGAACGGCGCCATAGTGATAGCATATTGCCATGGCCACATACCCCAGTATAAACCCGGTGCAAGCGCCCTGGCCTGCATACCGGCTTCGCCATTTATGGCAATGATACGGCCATCGGGGAGTCGTTTTGCGCCGGAAAGCACATATTTTTTCACAACGAGGCCAATACGGTCGTCAGGTACGATAACCATACCGAAGAAAACGCGCAAAACAAATTTGTACATCAACAGAATTACTATGACAGGCAAAACCCACCATAGCGAAGAAATCAGATCATTCATTTTTTTTAGATTGAAAATTTAGATAATTAAATCCGGAGCCCTGAAGGTGCGGGCCTTTACGAGAACTTACAGCTTTATTCCGTAGTACCTTGGCTGTATAGTATAATTTAGATGACAAAGGCGCGCGATTGTTACAGGTGTGATAAAGTATTATTGACAAATATGTCTTATGGATTTATCATTCACAAATGATTCAATAAAAATAATATCAACATTTGTAAACATTTTCTTTGATGATAAGTCGAGGTAGATCAATTTAATGATTTCACAAAAACATA
>Ga0206898_10301_pt1 | contig 12877 bp, 15 predicted proteins | sample Alteio_BWOrgHeat_50_FD_153237 | JGI IMG/M metagenome (GOLD analysis project Ga0206898, IMG submission 153237) | Enriched cells from forest soil in Barre Woods Harvard Forest LTER site, Petersham, Massachusetts, United States -... | ecosystem: Environmental > Terrestrial > Soil > Temperate forest >...
GCAGCTGGCGACGGCCAACCCGCCGAACCCTCCGATTCGCCGGCTGGCGCTGGTTTCTCTGGCGCAGATCGTACTGGCCACGATCCCAGCCCCGCCGGCGCCAGGAGTGACGACGCCTCCCGCCAAGCCCGACCCGGCCGCCGTAGCGAAAGCACTCTCGGCTGCGCCGGTGCTCATCGCCGCGTTGAACAACCCGAACGACGACAGCCTGGCGCGCGCGCAGTCGGCGCTTGCGCTCGGGCGCATTGCCAGCCCCGCGGCGGTAACCGCGCTGGTGGCAGCTCTGGGCGATCTCGATAGCCGTGTCCGCCGCTTTGCAACCGATGGCATTCAGGCGGCAGGCCCGGTGGCGGTTCCCGCTCTTGCGCAGGCGCTGAAAAGCCCGAACGATACAGTTCGCGCCTCTGCATCCTCGGCGCTGGGCGGAATTGGCGACACTGCGGCGCTCGCCGCGATCCGGCCCGCGCTGACCGACCGGTCGGTGGATGTGCGCATGGCCGCCGCCCAAGGGATGGGAGGCAGCGCCAATATCGCGTCGATTCCCATGCTGGTTTCTCTCCTTTCCGACCCCAACGGCTTTGTCGCCGGCGCGGCTTCGAACTCACTTGTGGTGATCGGAGACCCGGCGGTTCCCCCCCTTATCTCGGCGCTGGGGTCGTCGAGCCAGGCGACCTGCCTCTTCGCCGCGGAAGCGCTGCAGCATGTCGGCGACCCGGCCGTGCCGGCGCTTATCCGAGCCGCCCAGAGTGGCTCGCAGGGTCAAAAGACCTGGAGCGCCGTCGCCCTTGGCCGCATACACAATCCGCAATCAAAGCCTGTTCTTCAAACGCTCGCGGCGAGCCCGAACCCCAGTACCCGATGGGCTGCCCAGCAGGCCTTGCAGCAGTTTGCAAGCGCTGAGAGCTAGCAAGCCGCCCCAGTATTTCATACATACTTGCTAATATCGGCCACTGAGTCGTATAATAGATATAGCGATATTCCAAGAACTTGCGGGATAGGCGAGCGAAAGGGCGGAAAATGACGGGACCGGACGCAGAACTAGGGCGTTATGTAAGGCGGGAATTCAACCGCCGCCCCGTTGACTCGACCCGCCTGGAGATACAGGTCATCGGCGGCCGCATATACCTGTCAGGCACGATAGCAAACCTGCGCAGCCAACCCGGCGTGCCGTTGCAAGAGGAGATATTGCTGGTCGAGAAGATTATCTCTCAGCATCGCGATGCGCGGGGCGTTTTCAACCAGGCGCGTGTCTCTGCAACAAGACCAGACGACACCCAGCACGGGCCACACCGGGTGGGCCATCGCCGGCGGTAAAGCTTCTCCAGACCAGCATCCCTTTTCGGGATGCTTTTTTATTGCCCAAAAATATACCCCCTGGGGGTATAATAGCCTTGAGGGTTTAAGAATATGGTGACCGGCACGGAAAAAGATGAGGTCGTAAAAAGGCTGCGGCGGATCGAGGGGCAGGTGAGGGGCCTTTCGGAGATGGTGGAATCCGGGCGGTATTGCATCGACGTCCTTACCCAGATCGCCGCCGTGCACGAGGCCCTGCGCGGAGTGAGCCGGCGCGTGATGGAAAACCACCTCGCTACCTGCGTGCGCGAGGCCGACACGGGAGGCGACGAGGCAGAGCGCTCGGCGAAGTACCGGGAGCTGATCGATACGATCTACAAGTTTGTGCGGTAGGAGCGAGAAAGAGCCAATGGCGACCAGTAGAACAGATACTTTGAAGGTAGAAGGCATGGTCTGCGACGCCTGTGTGCGGCATGTGACCCATGCTCTGATGGGGCTGGCGGGGGTGCAGTCTGCTGATGTAGATTTAGCGGAAAAGCGGGTCGTGGTGACTTACGACGAGGCGCTGGTGAATACGGCGCAGATGGTTTTGGCGATTCTTGATGAGGGCTATGAGGCTTCGCCAATGCCCTCGGTTTGATACGATGCCCAAGGCGACGACAAATTTAGACATCACCGGCATGCACTGCGCGGCTTGCGTCACGCGAATCGAGCGATCCCTGAAGAAGATCGAGGGTGTGGAGGAGGCGTCGGTGAATCTCGCGACCAACCGCGCCAGGGTGACTCACGGCTTGGGCCAGGCACGCGCGCAAGCGCTGATCGGCGCGGTGGAGAAGGCTGGCTATGGGGCATCAGTCGCACAAGAGCGGGTATCGCAGCCGGCGGAGGGCGCATCGGCCACCGACCTGATCCTGGCGGCGATCCTGACCGCGCCGGTGCTGGTTCTTTCCATGGCGGTCATGCAGCCGCCGGCATGGATCGACTGGGCCTTCGCAGTAGCGAGTGGAGTGGTCGTTTTCGTTCTGGGGCGCTCGTTCTTCACGGGAGCGATCAAAGCCCTGATACATGGCGGCGGCGCTACGATGGATACGCTCATCGCGATTGGTTCATCCGCGGCTTATTTCTACAGCCTAGCGGAGCTGATACGAGCGACGCATCCCCAGGTCTATTTCGACACGGCGGCGACCATAGTCACACTCATTTTGATGGGGCGCTGGCTGGAGGGGCGCGCCCGCCGGAGAGCATCGGATGCCGTTCGCCGTCTCGCCGAGCTTTCCCCGAAGATTGCGCGCCAGGTGCTGTCCGATGGTTCTGAGAGGGATGTGGCCGTAGAAAACCTTCGCCCAGGTGATCTCCTGCGCGCGCGGCCTGGCGAAAAGATCGCGGTGGATGGGGTGGTCGTGTCGGGCGCGTCGGCTATCGACGAATCGCTGATTACCGGCGAAAGCCTTCCAGTGGAAAAGGCCGAGGGCGATCCCGTGATCGGCGGAACGCTGAATACGAGCGGCGCCCTGATCTACCGCGCCACGGCGACGGGCGCGGATACCGTGCTTGCGCGGATGGCGCGCATGGTGGAAGAGGCGCAGGCGAGCAAGGCGCCGGTGCAGAAGCTGGCCGATTCGATCTCCGCAGTCTTCGTACCGGTGGTGTTGGCGATTGCGCTGGTTTCTTTCCTCGGCTGGTTTTTCTTGGGGCATGTGGGGCTGGCTGCTGCGCTCACGCGCGCGGTTGCCGTGCTGGTGATCGCCTGTCCCTGCGCTCTGGGCCTCGCGACGCCAACAGCGATCATGGTGGGCTCCGGTCGGGGCGCGACGATGGGAATATTGATCAAAAGCGGAGAAGCGCTCACACGCGCTGAGAGCCTTACGCGGGTTGTTTTCGATAAGACCGGCACGCTAACCGAAGGCCGACCCCGTGTGACGGATGTGGTGGCGCTGGAGGGAATGTCTGAATCGGAAGTCCTTCGACTGGCGGCGTCGGCAGAACGCGGCTCGGAGCATGCGCTGGGCCAGGCGATTATCGAGAGAGCCGCCGGCGACGGATTGCTCGACGCGCAAGAAGCGGAGAGCTTTGCCAGCGCGCCGGGACGCGGGGTGCTGGCTCAGGTGGCGGGCCGGCGTGTGAGAGTGGGCACGAGCGCGTTTTTGGCAGATGAAGGTGTTGTTGTGAGCGATTCGGCCCGTGCGGCCAGGGAGCGGCTGGAAGGCGAGGGCAAGACCGCCATGCTGGTCGGGGTCGACTTAAAGGTGGCGGGCGTGATCGGCGTGGCGGATACGCTGCGACCCGGCGCCGGCGCAGCGGTCGCCCGGCTTTCCCAGATGGGGCTTTGCGTGTCGCTTCTCACCGGCGATAGCCAGCGCGTGGGCGAGGCGATCGCACGCGAGGTGGGGATTGCGGATATAAAGGCGGGGGTTCGGCCGGATCAGAAGGCGCAGGCTGTTCGCGAGTGGCAGGAGGCGGGCCAAAATGTGGCGATGGTCGGAGATGGGGTTAACGATGCCCCGGCGCTCGCTCGGGCGGATCTCGGGATCGCCATGGGACGTGCGACCGACGTGGCCATGGAAGCCGCGGATATCGCGCTTCTGCGCGCGGACTTGGCCGGCGTGGCCGAGGCTATTTTGCTTTCGCGCCGCACCATGAAGACAATCCGGCAGAACCTCTTCTGGGCGTTCGCGTTTAACATGGTCGGTATTCCGCTGGCAGCCGTGGGCCTGCTGAACCCGATGATCGCGGCGCTCGCCATGGCCTTCTCGAGCGTTACGGTGGTTTCCAATTCGCTGAGGCTCAAGGCCGCTCGGTTGTAGTCCCCACGCAACTTGTCATCCTGAGCAACGCGAAGGATCTCGGCCATCGAAGCAGATTCTTCCCCTTCGCTTCGCTCAAGGGTCAGAATGACAAATTTACTACCAGTTTCTTTCTCCCCCTACCTGGAGGGAAGGGGGTCAGGGGGTTAGGTTTCCTCGGGAAACTGCGTAAGCGAGAGAGTGTTGCCGTCGGGGTCTTTGAACCAGGCGATGCGCGCTCCGCCCGGCGCGGTCCAGATGCCGTGCGGGTCCTCTACAAAGGGAAACTTCTCGAACGCAATCCCCTTGCTCTCAAGGTCACTCACAGCTGTCTCGATGTCCGCGACCTGCCAGCCGAGCGCAGTGAACGGGTGTGGCTCCAACCGCTCGACCTTCTGTATTCGGAGCATAGTGCCCGCGCAATCGAAGACGACGGCAAAGGGGTCGTCGCTGACCAGACGTAAGCCCAAGGCGGATTCATAAAAGGCGCGGGATTGGTCAGAGTTTACGGTCGCCACAAAGGCCATGATCGGGCTGGTTGCTAGCATAGGAACACCTCCTCAGTGGCCGAACTTCGGAAAGTGCAGCCATTGGAAGACAACAAAGTTGATGCGGTCGATCAGAAGCGCCTCGCGGGTCATGATGGTTGAGCCGAAGATGGCGCCAAGCGCGATCATGAGAATCCACCGCCCGGCGACTGCTGTCCGGCGCACGACACGGCTGTTTTGCTCGAAGGCAAAGAAGAAGTAGACAAGCACGCAAACCAGGATCACGATAAAGATCAGGTTATTGATCGCGCTGACGATATCGTCTTTGACCAGGTGGTGCGGGATGATCGGCTTGAACGACGACGCCACCTGGGGGACATACTCGGCGGAGAAGCCCTGAAAGATCACGCCGGCTGCCAATCCGAAGAGAATGCCGAAAACCAGGCGCGACATCCAGGCGAACCTGCGCGTGTAAAGGCCGTAGATCATGATCCCGAGAGGCACGGTAAGGATCCAGGCCCAGTCGCCATCCTTCGCCATCGGGTCCCACCAGTCCGGTCTCAGCACATCGGTCCAGGTCACCTGCAGCGTGTATCCCGTGGCAAGGCCGACGTAGAGATGCTCGAAGAACCGGTAGAACTTGTTTTCCCGAAAGAGCAGCGAGAAGATCGCGATCGTGCCCAGGCCGCCCAGCAGAAGAGTGGGGAAGAGGAGATGGTGAAGGTAAGCCGGAAAGCTCATCGCCCGTTGCGCCCTTCCCCTTTGTTTTGCGAGCTTCTCATCATGTGGTAGCCCACATTTCCCAGAATGATCAGCAGGATGATCAGTGCGTAGACCATGGAGAGCGCGGTGGAGGCCTGCGTGCCGAAATCGCTCACCCCTAAGAGCTGCTCGTAGTCGCCCGCGCCTTTAATCCCGGTGATGATTCCCTTGATCTGATGCGAATCGAGATAGGGATAGGCTTCGGGCGCCATCACCGCTGTGGGCACGAAGACAAGCGGCGTGTGGTTCACCCCCTGCACAAGCTGCAGCATCTGGTCCAGTGTGTTCGAAGGCGTGATCTCGATAATGATGCTGATATTGTTGATATCGTGTATGCCCTTCATCACCGGGAGACTCGCGAGCGGCCGGCCCTTATAATCCTCCTTGAGGGTGCCGGGGATATCCTGAACCATTCCCTTTAGGATCGGGACATAAGCGGCGGGAGCCTTGTAGCCGAAATCAACATAGTTCAAACCATAGACATAATTGTATTTGGGCGCGATTTGGTTAACAAGCTGGTCGGTGAGAGTCCTGTTCTGCGGATCACCGGAGATCAGCGCGAAGGGAATATGGTCTTTCATGAGTTGGGTCAGGACTGCCTTGGCCTGCCATTTCTGCTCGCCCTGCGTGCTCGCCGCCCACCAACTGTCGACAAGCGCTATCTTTCCCGGCCCGGCATTGGCGGCCTGTTCGATGGTATCGTAGGCGCTGATCGTTTGTTGGCTCGGAATGATCGGCAGCTTGAATTGCGGGATCATCAGCGGGACGATAATCATCACGATCAATATCACGTAAAAGACACGCGAATCGATCTTTTGCATCTTTTGCCAGATGGTCGGGTCCATGTATTACCCTAAGCTTCCTGATCGAAGTAGGCGTTTCGCTCCAGGCTGAGCCAGAGACGAAGGGATGTTGCCAACAACCCTACGGCAAGGCCGAACGTAACCGCGCGGATAGCCGGCGAGTTGATCTGCACCAGAATATAGGCGGCCATATTCTCCAGGCGGAAGTTTGACCAATAGCCGGTGATTGGCAAATGGTTGGTGATTGCCGTACCGAGAGTGACCTGTCCGAGCATCACGATCAAGGCCGAGAGCATCAAAAGCGATGCTTCCACCGAACGGATCCTAAACGCCCGGTACGAAGCCGAAATAATGTAAAAGCCGATCAGCGCGAACATGGCCGAGTCGAGGCTCGCCAGGCCGCCGTTGAAGAGCACTTTGTAAACATCGCCGGAGGTGGTTGCGCCGGCGAAATGGCCGATCGCCGGCATAACGACCTTATTGGGGCTGTACTGGTTCATCAACCCGAAGATCGTCATGGCGAAGAACCCGATCACCAGCGCCAGGCTAAAGCCCCAGCCTTCTCGAAAGCGCGAAATCGTGCGAAAGTGCAGCCCGAGCAGACTGATTACCCCAAGCCCGATGGCAAAGCCGCTGATCACGTTGCCGAAGTTGCCGGAAAACTCGAAGTAGGGAGTCAGAAAGTTGCCGGTCGAGCCATCGGCCATTTTGTGCGCTGGGATGAAGAACTCCGCCACATAGTAAAGGCCGGCGAGGAAGGTGAAACACGCGATAGTTATCTTGCGGAAGCGGCTTGGAATCGCCTGCAGCAGCACTAACACCGCCGCCGACAGAACAATACCGATCCCAAGCTTCCTGTAAAAAAGGTGCCCATGAGCCGGCGCGAAGAATGCATCCCAGGCGGCCCGGATTCGATAATACAAGCTCATCGTTCCGCTCTCTGCCCGCCTCGCATTTGGTTTTTGCCCATCTTACTCATAACAGTTGGCCAGCTATTGATTGAATATGTTGACGAAATAGGAAAATGCATGCCCGATGTTGCTGGTGGCGATGAAGTGCCACTGCAAGAAAGTCACACAGATCGCGCCGATGAGGGCCGACGAGATCATCAGAAGCTTGCAATAGTCCTGCCCCACGATACTGCCGAGAAGGGTGGCGTTGCGCGAGATATAGGCGCTGGCCGCGTAGAACTCGTCGCCAAGCAGCACGTAGTCGCACGAGGCGATAAAGAACGGCAACTGGGTTGTCTGCGGCCCTCCCGCGATCTGTATCGCGCCGGCCATCTGGCCGTTCTCGGCAAGGATGAGCGACTCCGCAAAGAACGATCCCAGCATAAAGGAGGCTGCGACCCGCTCACGGTAGATGATGCCGGCCACACCCGATGCGAAGGCAAACTGCTGGCCGCTCAGGTAGCGGATATCGTCGGGGTCGAAGAGTTCGGGCCGCCCCGCAGTCTGGTAGGCGTCGCGGATCGTTTCTTCCGCCACGCCCTGTAGCGCCGGATCGATCGTCGGCAGGATGCAACGGTTGCCAAACGACGCCACCGCCTTCGCGATATAGCTGAAGATGCTCAGGGCCTGTAGGGACACGATATCTAATCCGGTGATGCCCGGCACCATCAGCACCGGCCGGCCCATCTCGGTGGCGCGGCCAATGGCTTCGTCGATGGCGTTCAGTCCGGGGATACGCCGAATCGAGGGGACGCCGGTAAATTGGCCGGTCATCATTCGCGCGATAAACAGGGCGGCAAGCACGGCCAGCACGAGGGAGACGATCAACTTCGCCGAAAGGTCCCAGCCGTTGGGCAAGATAAAGGCCAGATAAACCGTGACTACCAATGCGGCGGCTGTGGTTCCCGCAATGCCGAGGCGCGCCCAGCGCTCTCTCCCGTACACGGAAATGATGATCTTATAGACGATGATCACCGACAGGATCGCGACGAAGATTGCGATGCTCCATTTGTCGCTTGCGTGCTGCAAGGTTACTCCTCTTTTTGCTTTCCGCTTGGACTGCGCGCTTCTTCTTCCGCCTGATCGATGAGATGGATCAGGCGGTCCACATTCTCGCGGCGCTGCATGATCTTGATGTACTTTTGCAGGTCGAAGGCCCCGCCGGCGAAAAGCGTGCCGAGAAAGGGCGAAAAGACAATCCCGGCCTGGCCGGCGAGCGGCATAATTGGGCGGTGAACTTCCAGCATCCACACCGCCGGCATGGCCAACCCCCGTCGCACCACCTGGTTTGCCATCTTTTCCAGAAGACGGTCCCGCTCATCGTCGGGCAGGGGAACATCCCAGTCGAAAACGAAGGAAAAGGCCATTATTCCCTCCCTCCCATGTGCGAAGCGATAGCCGCCTCGACTTCCGCCAGCCGGCTTGGTGGAATGCGCAACCGGATGCCACGGCAGTTCTCCAAGCGCGCGGTCTTGGGATTCTTGAACGGGCTGAGCTTCGCGCCATACGAAGTGCGATAGACGCTTTGGACGGTCTCCCAAGGCATTGCGAGCCACTCGAGCGTGCCGCAGGAGACCTTAGCGCCTTCGCTGTCCAACGTGTAGGTTAAGGGAAGCAGATATTCCGAAACGGACACGAGGATCAGCGCGGCGGTGATAAGCGCGAGAAGAAGGTTGTGAAATAGGATGAGAGCGCAGACTGCTGCAAGAAGCGCGGCGATTCCCACACCCGCGAGCTTGGAGGGATTTTCTAAAAGCAGATGAACTCGCCATGTGAGAACCGGTTCTTGCTCCCCAGTGGCGATTGCGGGTTTGCCGGCCTGTGCGATGCGCGGCGATTGAGCGGAAGATTCCTGCGCGGAAGGAGCGGCCAAAGGCTGCATACGGTATTATAAAGCGCCTCTGGCTCGTATGTCAAGGCTCTTCTGGAACGCGATTGCCTTCCGAAGTGTTTATGGAGTATAATATTGCGTTGTTTTGGGGCGCGGGCGGAGCCCGCGCCTTGGATTTGTTTTAGGATTTGGTTGATCGAAGGAGAGCCCGATGAAAGCCGGCATTCACCCCACCTATAAAGAGACCTCGGTGTCCTGCGCTTGTGGCAACACGTTTAAAACTCGCTCGACAGCGGAAGATATCCACGTAGAAATCTGCTCAGCCTGCCATCCCTTCTTTACCGGCAAGCAGAAGATATTGGATACTGAGGGCCGTGTTGAGAAGTTCATGCAAAAGTACGGCATGAACAAGAAGAAGTAGGGAATAAACCTGGCAGAAACCCAAGTGACAGCGAGGTTGCTGCTTCTATGAAGCGTGAAGCACATAAGCTTCCCAGCTTAAGTAATGACCCGGCAAATGCCGGTAATAATCGAACGCTCTACGGCGGCCAGGCCGTGATCGAGGGCGTGATGATGCGGAGCCCCCGTTTCTTCGCGGTGGCTTGCCGGCGCCTCTCCAACGGCGAGATCATGGTGCGCCAGGAGAATGTCGAGAGCATGACCGCGAAGTGGCAGTGGATGAACAAGCCCTTTTTGCGCGGCACTCTTGCTCTGGTCGATTCGATGGTGATGGGCTACAGGGCCCTGATGTACGCGGCGAATATCCAGATGGCCGACGAGGCTGCGCAGAATCCGCCGGATAGCCCGAAGGCTGCAGATCCTCCAACCGCGCCACGCGCAGATGCGGGAGGAAGCGCTGAGAGCCAGGCTGAGACTGCAGCCGAGAAGGAGGTAGATCAGGCCGCGGGAGCGTCGATCAACGGGATCGCCATTGGGGCGACGGTCTTTTTGGCTCTGTTTTTTGCGCTGGGCCTCTTCTGGGTCGTGCCGACGCTTTTGACACAGATCGTTCAGCACCAGCTGCACATCGGCCGCCATGTGACTGTCGCGCAGTCCATCTTGCTGAACCTGGGCGACGGCCTGATCCGTATCGCGATCTTTCTGGGCTATGTGCTGCTGATCTCGCGCATGGACCATGTGAAGCGCCTCTTCCAGTACCACGGCGCAGAGCATAAGGCGATCAACGCCCTCGAGGCCGGCAAACCGCTCACTCTGGAAAGCGCGCGCGAATCGAGCCGGATCCACCCGCGCTGCGGCACGAACTTTATCTTTATCGTGCTGATCGTGGGGATTATCGTCTACTCCTTCTTTGGCCGGCCGCCGATCTATATCCGCGTGCCGCTGCACCTTATGCTCTTGCCGGTGGTGGCGGGGATATCGTTCGAGGTGTTGAAGTTCGCCGGCAAGTATCGGGATAAGAAGTGGGCGCAGTGGCTGGTCGCGCCGGGGCTTGCGACGCAGTATCTCACGACGCGAGTGCCCGACGACTCCCAGATCGAGGTGGCTCTTGCGGCGCTGGTAAGCGTGTGGGACAAGGAGCACGAGGTAGCTGCTCCGGCGCCGGCGCTGTCGGCTGTCGCCGAGGAAGAGCCTGAGCCGGCATCCGCCGTGGCCTAGCCGTAGAAGTTTATCCGCCGGGGCATCGCGTATAATAAATCACGCGCCCCGGCTTCATTGTGTGTGGACCCACCCCGCCCTTTCAGGGCACCCCTCCCGAACCGGGAGGGGGAAGAGTTTTTGTCCGGGAGCTTGGTCCTCGAATTAACCTCGGCCTTAGGCGAGCTGGAAACGCACACGGGTTCGTCAAGAAATCACAACGTGGGGCTAACCATTCCTCCCCCTCCCGAGGCGGGAGGGGTGGCCTGAAAGGCCGGGGTGGGTCTAAATTATGAGCATGTTTGACAAATTAAACGATGTCGAAAACCACTACGAGGAGCTTTCCACTCGCCTCTCGGATCCTGCGGCCACGTCCGATATGAGCGAGTATCAGCGGATCGCGAAGCAGCACAACGACCTTACCGAGATTGTCACCCAATATCGCGAATACAAGGACGCTATCAAGCAGCTGCATCAGACCGAGGAGATGCTGCACGGGCCGCTCGACGACGACATGAAAGAGCTCGCCCAGATGGAGCTGGATGAGCTGAAGACGCGCCGCGACGAGCTCGAAGAGAAGCTCAAAATCCTGCTCTTGCCGAAGGACCCGAACGACGACAAGGACGTGATTGTCGAGATTCGCGGCGGCGCCGGCGGGGAAGAGGCGGCGCTCTTTGCCGGTGAGCTTCTTCGAATGTACCTGCGCTACGCAGAGAAGCAGGGTTGGAAGACGGAGCTGGTCTCCACGAACGAAACCGGGATCGGGGGCTATAAAGAGGCCATTGTGGAAATCCACGGCCACGGCGCCTATTCCAAGATGAAGTTCGAGGGCGGGGTGCATCGCGTGCAGCGCGTGCCGGCGACCGAGAGCGGCGGGCGAATCCACACCAGCACGGTCACGGTCGCAGTGATGCCCGAAGCGGAGGATGTCGATATCCAGATCAACATCGAAAGGGATATCAAGCGCGAGCACACGCTCTCTCAAGGCGCAGGAGGGCAGAACGTGCAAAAGAACGAAACCGCCGTCCGCCTCACCCATCTGCCGACCGGCATGGTGGTAACCTGCCAGGACCAGCGCTCGCAACTGCAGAACTTCGAGAAGGCGATGCGCGTTTTGCGCGCCCGTCTTTACGAGAGCGAGATGGCCAAGCAGCGGGAAGCCACGGATGCGAACCGGCTTGGCATGGTGGGGCGCGGCATGAGGGCGGAGAAGATACGCACATACAACTTCCCGCAGGACCGCATGACCGACCACCGCATCGGCCTCACGATGTACAACTTACCCACGCTGCTGGCCGGCGAGATTCAGGAGATGATCGACAACCTGAACGCCGCCGACCAGGCCGAAAAGCTCCAGGCCGAAACGACGGTGGTTTAAGTCTCCCTTAGCCGATAGGAAGGGTTAAGCCAGTCTCCTGCAACCCGACAATAACTCCTGCCCTTCCCGTTTCGGGAGGGGTGGCGCGGAGGGCGAGGCCCGAAGCGACGGGGTAGGTATGAACCTCCAATTCCGCAGCGCCACGCAAGAAGACTACGATTTCCTTTACAACCTCACGGTCGCAACCATGAAAGAGTATGTGGCGGCTATCTGGGGCTGGGACGAGAATTGGCAGCAAAGCTATTTTCGCCAAATCTTCCCGAACAAATCCTGGCAAGTAATCGTCATTGATAGCGTGGACGTCGGCGCATACGTGGTGGAAGAGCGGCCCGAAGAGATTTACCTCGCGAACCTGTACATTCTGCCGAATTTCCAGAAACGCGGGATCGGCACGAAGGTCGTCCGCTGTATACAGAAACGGGCGAACGAACTCGGAGTTCCGGTCGCGCTCGACGTTCTTCGCAGCAATCCGGATGCGCGCCGGCTCTACGAACGGCTTGGTTTCCAAACAGCCACCCAAACTGCCGAGCGCTTCATAATGCGGCTCGATCCTTCAAGCCCAGCAAGTCCAAACTCGAGGTAGAATAGCAGTAAAGCTCATCCGCATGAGCTGCGCACCGACTGGTGCTCCTGTTCGCTGAGGAGACAATCTATGGTATTGCGCATGAATCCGGCTCTGCCGGCTTATATAACGGTATTCCTGGCCCTCGCGGCGCTTGGCGGTCTTTACCCGAAGAACGCCACAGCCGCCGCCGTGCACCGGCGGGACCCAAGCCTTGCGGCGCGCAAGGAGATACAGGCGATTTACGATAAAGAGAACGCCGCTGCGGCGCACAAGGATATCCGCGGAGTCTTCGCCGAAATGGCGCCGGACTTTTCCGAAGTGGACGATACCGGCCAGAAGATCAGCCTGGCCGAGATTAAAGCCAACCTGGCGGACCTCTTTTCCCATGCGACTACGGTTAAGGGAACGACCACGATTCAGAAGTTCCG
>Ga0206898_10303_pt1 | contig 12834 bp, 7 predicted proteins | sample Alteio_BWOrgHeat_50_FD_153237 | JGI IMG/M metagenome (GOLD analysis project Ga0206898, IMG submission 153237) | Enriched cells from forest soil in Barre Woods Harvard Forest LTER site, Petersham, Massachusetts, United States -... | ecosystem: Environmental > Terrestrial > Soil > Temperate forest >...
CACACCGGCCCGGGTGAGACCTCGGAAATTCATCCACGCGGCCTTTTGGCTTCCGCCCTCAAGTACATGGGCCCCGATTTTTCCTCCCGGGTTACGGTCGAGAACGAAATCCCGGAGGATTTCAAGGTGCAGGCCAACTCGAACAAATTGCTCCAAGTGCTGATCAACCTGCTGCAAAACTCGTTCGACGCGATGAAAAAGAAAACTTACGTCGAGGGCGGCCCGCGCATCCGTGTCCAAGGGCTGGTGTCGGAGCGAAAAACGCGGGTGGTCTTCCAGGACAATGGCGAGGGGATCAAACCGGAGAATCTGGCGAAGATATTCGACCCGTTCTTCACCACCAAGGATGTGGGTGAGGGGATGGGGCTCGGGCTCAGCATTTGTTACCGGATACTCGAGGAAATCGGTGGCCGGATTTATGTCCGCAGCGAGCCCGGGCGGTTTTCAGAGTTCACGCTGGAGTTCCCCGCGGCGCAGGAGGAGCCAGCTTCGGATGTCGCGGCCCAAAGCGCCGCGACGGACTGAATTTTATCCTTTTACCCGCTCCGCGGGAGCGGCATGATGCGTTGGGCACATCCTTGGCGCGCGGAGGCACACCCTTCGCCTGGAATATATGCAAAGCTTTTACGATTACAAAAAGTACGGCGTCCTGTATGTGGATGACGAGGAAAAATCGCTCAAGCATTTTTCCCTCGCTTTCTCCGACGTTTTCCGGATTTACACCGCTTCCAACGCCCAGGACGGCCTGAAACTTTTTGAGCTGCACAAGGACGATCTCGGCATCCTGATCACAGACCAGCGCATGCCCGGCGAGAAAGGCGTGCAGCTCCTGGAGAAAGCCCGGCAGCTTCGCCCCCGCATTATTCGCATCCTGGCCTCGGCTTACTCGGACATGGACGCGGCCGTGGAGGCTGTCAACACCGGAGCCATCTACAAATACATTCACAAGCCTTGGGATCCGCGAGAGCTGGAATCCACCCTGCGCCGGGCGCTGGAATTCTTCATGGTGCAGCGCGAGCGGGACCATTTACTCCGGGAGAAGCTTTCGGTGCTCCATAACCTGATGATCACTGACCGCGTGGTCAGCCTCGGCATCCTCGCGGCCGGCTTGGGCCACCATGTCCGTAACTCCCTGGTCGCCGTGCGCACCTTCCTCGATTTGGCCCCGCACAAGTTGCGGGAGGAGAATGTGGACTTGGAAGCCCTCCGCAATCCGAATTACTGGACGGAGTTTTACGGGCAGGTGCAGGACCAGGTGAAGCGCATCACCCACATGCTGGCGGATCTCGGGGCGGTTTCCGAGCCCAGCCAGTCCGCCTTTAAGGACGAAGTCAGCCCCCGCCAGGTCGTGGAGGAGGCTCTGGCCCGGCTCCAGCCCGCTTTGACCCATAAAAAACTGGTGGTGCGAAATGAAATCCCCCGGGACCTCCCCACCCTCTTCGTCGATCGGGCCAAGTTCGAGCGCCTCTTCGACCTGTTTGTGAAGGACGAGGCTGCCACCCTCCCCGAAGGAGGGATTCTGACCTTCCGCGGTGCGCCCGCGACTCCTGCATCCGGCCGCCCCGCGGAAATCGAAATCGTGGTCCAGGACAACGGCCCGGGATTGAAGGAAGAGTCGTTGCGCTCGGTCTTTGATCCATTTTTTCTACGGCGGGACAGCCCCCAGGAGTTTGGCATCAACCTCATGACGTGCTATTTCCTCGTCTATCATCATGGGGGCAGCATCCGGGTTGAGCCGAGCGAGGGAGGCGGCACCACTTTCCGGCTCCGTTTCCCCCGAACGCCGCAAGCCACCTCCACCCCCCAGCAAGAGGAAGACTTTGTCTCCAGAATTCTGGTCAACGAATCGCTCTGGGAACGGCTTTTGGCCGAGGGCTGAGCTGTCTAAGGCGCCGGGCTACATCGTCTCGAGGTAGCGGCGGAAAAAACTGTCGATGCCTCGAAACTCCGCCACGGCCGCGGCGGCGAGCAAGCCCGCCGTGTGCGTGTCGCTTTGGCGCAGGGCGGCCTGCAAGTCTTGTAATTTGCCGCCCACCCCGGTGATGCCGCAGTTCAAGCTCGCCCCGGCCGCCGCATGGGCGATGGCTCCCGCCTCTTTGAAGGAGCCGTCCGCCATGGCCCGCTCCAGCTCCTGCATCTGCCCCGCAGTCTGCTCAAGGTAAAGCTCCACCAATTCCTTCAGGGTCGCCGGGTCGTCCCCTGCGAATTCCAAAAGCCGGTCCATGTTGATGGAGCGCCCTGCGCTGTCCACATCGCCCCCCAAAAGGTCCGGGCTGGAAACGGGCGCGGGCAACTGGGCCGCCTTGAGCCGGGCGCCCCAAGTCTCAATCATGCTCTGCAGTTCCTCCGGCCGCACCGGCTTGGCCAGATAATCATCCATTCCTTCCGCCAAAAAACGTTCGCGGTCGCCTTTCATGGCGTTGGCCGTCATCGCAATGACCGCGGCGCGCGGCAGGCCCTCGCGGAGTTCCCGCTCCCGAATGCGCCGAGTCGTCTCACAACCATCCAACTCGGGCATCTGGATGTCCATGAAGACAACGTCGTAAGCCTGCCGTTCCATGGCGCGCAGGGCCTCCAGCCCGTTCAGCGCCTGATCCGCTGTGTATCCGAACTGCTGCAAGAGACGCTGCGAAACCTTCTGGTTGACCGCGTTGTCATCGGTGACCAGGATGCGCAACGGAAGGCGCCTGGCCAGGCCGGTGTCCAAACGAGGCCGGGCGGGCGGCGTCGCCGGCGCTTGCGCGGACCCGGGCTCCTGCCGGGCTAGCACACGCGTCAGGGCTTCTTGCAATTGCCGGACTTTGACCGGTTTCGCCAGAACCTCGCCGAAAAGCTCCGCGGCTTCCGGAGGCAGGCTCGCGCGGTCTCCCACGGAAGAAAGCAAAACCAAGGGAAGACCCGCGCCACGCGGCAGCCCGCGCAGCAGTCGCGCCAGCATGATCCCATCCGTTCCGGGCATTTGATAATCCGTCAGCACGGCGGCAAAATTGTGGCTCTCCCGAAGCAGGGCCAGCGCCTCCCCCGCTCCCTCCACACAGACTGGTTCCATCCCCCATTTTGCCGTCTGAAACGCCAGCAGGCGGCGGTTGGTCTGGTTGTCATCCACGATCAGCAGCTTTTTGCCGCTTAATGCTCTGCTGGGTGGCGTCTCGGTCTGGTCCACCGGGGCGGATATCCGCGACGCTTGCACGCTGAAGTGAAAAGTCGATCCGTTTCCAACCTCGCTCTCCAGCCAGATCCGCCCCCCCATTAATTCACAGAGACTCTTCGCAATGGCCAGCCCCAGCCCCGTCCCGCCATAGCGCCTCGTGATGGAGCTGTCCCCCTGCTTGAATGACTCAAACAGCCTGCTCTGCTGCGCCAGGGGAATGCCCGGGCCGGTGTCGCGGACCGAGAAATGAAGATCCGTCCCAGCCGCCTTGGATTTGCGCACTGTCACCACGACCTCGCCTCGCTCTGTGAATTTAATGGCGTTGCTGACCAGATTCACCAAAACCTGCCGCAATCGGGCTGGATCCACCTCAATCCAGTCCGGCACGTCATCCTCCACCCAAACCATCAAATCAATCGCTTTTTCACCCGCCTTGGTCGCAAAAGTGTCGATTGCCTCCTCCACCACAGAACGCAGCAGGGAGGCGCGCTTCTCCATCTCCATCCGTCCGGCCTCGATTTTTGAAAAGTCGAGAATGTCGTTCAAAATGCCAAGCAACGCCTCGCCACTGGAGTGAATCGTCTCGACCATTTCCCGTTGCTCGGGACGCAGCGAGGTTTCCTGCAACAGGCCTGACATCGCGATCAGCCCGTTCATGGGGGTTCGAATCTCATGGCTCATGTTGGCCAGGAATTCGGATTTTGCCCGGCTGGCCCGCTCCGCCTCCTCGCGCGCCGCGGCCAGTTCCACGTTGGCGTGACGCAGGGCGTCCTGGAGCATTTTGGAGCGCAAAACGGACAGAACCCGGGCTCGCAGCTCGGCGGATTCAAACGGCTTGGTCAGATAATCAGCCGCCCCCAAATCAAATCCATGGACTTTATCCTCTGCCCGGTGCGCCGCCGTGAGAATGATAATCGGCGTCAGTTCCGTCCGCCGGCTGCTCTTTAGTTTGCGCAGGACGTCGAATCCATCCCCGTCTGGCAGCCCCAAATCGAGCAGGATGATGTCGAAATCCCGCTCCAAGGCCAGGTTAAGCCCTTCCCGGGCCGAAAAAGCCTTGAAAATTTGAATGTTGGCGCCAGCGAGGACCGCGGAGAGAACTTCGCCCACTTGGGGGTTATCCTCGATTAGCAGCATGCTGTCGGCAGAGATTTTCACGCGATGAACAGAGACGAAAATCCGAAACGGTCGAACCATCGAAACACACAAAATTTACGCCGGGCCAGGGTCAAACGACCAGTTTTTTCTGGTCCAATTGGGAATCTGCAAAATCTGGAAATGTTTTGTTTGACAATTTCCCGGATTGTGAGATTCTTTCCTCGGATTGCGTTACAGCTTTCGGGCAAATTGTAAAAATTGTTCTTTAATTGCCCATCATAATTTGGCCGTTGTCGTACAAACAATAGCCATGTAGTCCCCGTAATCCCCTGTTGTACATCTCGAAAATTCCCCGGGCGATTTGGTCATCCTCTGACAGAATCGCCCGGTTTTGTTTTTAATTCTGTTGCGCGCCAGGAGCGCTCCATCCAACCGGCCTGATCAGGTCCGTTTTCCCGGCTTTCCATTCGATCCTGATCCGTTCACCGCCAATGAGAATCCAAAGCAACTTCCGCCGCTGGAGTGGAGTACTGGTCCATTCAAACCATTCCACCTCAAACTATTGGAAAAACACCCAAGGCTTCGCCCCGTCGGCCAGAGCGTCGTGCGACGAATGAAATCCTCGTGAAAAGGGTCTGCGGAGGAAGGTAAAAGAAAAAATGGTGGTAGAAGCTGGATTCGAACCAGCGAAGGCGTAAGCCAGCAGATTTACAGTCTGCCCCCGTTGGCCACTTGGGTATTCTACCACGGCCGTCCGCCCGTTGGCCCCGAGCGGACGGCGATTAAGCCAAACAGATGGCTACTTGTCAACCCACCGCGCTTAATCTACCTTCCGACGCATGTTCGATTCCTTGAGCCAGAAGCTGCAGAGCGCGTTTAAAAATCTTCGCGGTCTCGGAAAAATCACCGAAGCGAACGTGGCCGAATCTCTCCGCGAGGTCCGGTTGGCCTTGCTGGAAGCCGATGTCAATTTCAAAGTGGCCCGGGACTTTATCGAGCGGGTCAAGGCCAAGGCTTTGGGGGTGGAAGTCATCCAAACCATCCATCCCGGCCAGCAAATTATCAAGGTCATCCACGACGAGATGACCGCTCTGCTGGGGTCGAGCAATTCGGCCCTGGCCCTCCCGGCGGGCCTCAGCTCCATCATGATGGTCGGACTGCATGGCGCGGGCAAGACGACTTCCAGCGCCAAGCTGGCCCGATGGCTGCAAAAGCAAGGGCACGCTCCACTGCTCGCGGCGGCGGACGTTTACCGGCCGGCCGCAATGGATCAACTCGAAACCCTCGGGCGGCAGCTTGAAATCCCCGTCTTCTCCATCCACGGCGAGACCGATGTGCTGAAGATTGCCCGTGGAGCCTTCGACCACGCGCGGACCACCCAGCGCACCGTGGTGATTTTTGACACCGCCGGACGGTTGCAAATCGACCAGCCGCTGGTGGAGGAACTTGTCCGGCTGAAGAATTTGGCCCAGCCCTCCGAGGTTTTGCTCGTCTTGGATGCCGCCACCGGCCAGGAGGCGGTCAATGTGGCCACTCATTTTGACCAGGCTCTAAATGTCACCGGCGCCATTCTGACCAAGCTGGATGGTGACGCCCGGGGCGGCGCCGCTTTAAGCTTGAGGGAAGTCACCGGCAAACCGATCAAGTTCGCCGGCGTCGGGGAAAAGCTGGATGAATTCGAGCCCTTTCACCCTGAAAGAATGGCCGCGCGCATTTTGGGCATGGGCGACGTCGTCAGCTTGGTGGAGCGCGCCGCCGAGGTGGTGGATGAGGACGAGGCCCGCAAACTTGAGGAGAAAATGCGCCGGGGCCAGTTCACCCTGGAGGATTTCCTCGAGCAACTGCGTCAGATGAAAAAGATGGGTTCCTTGGAAAGCATTGTCAGCATGCTGCCCGGCGGATCCCAAGCCCTGCAAGGGGCCGACTTGGGCAAACAGGAGAAAGAGTTCCGCCGGATGGAGGGAATGATTTGCGCCATGACTCTCCAAGAAAGGCGCAACCCACAAATTCTCAATGCGCGCCGGCGCCTGCGCATTGCCACGGGAAGCGGCGTGAAGGTGGCCGAGTTGAACAATCTGCTGAAACGGTTCGGCGACATGCAGCAGATGATGAAGAAACTGGGAAAGATGCAGAAGATGATGGCCCGCATGGGCGGTGTGATGCCGAAGATGGGCCGTTAGCCGGTTTTTCAATTCGGTTCTTGCAGATTTGAGACTGGCATGAAGCGTGCTGGTGTTTTCTTGGTTTGAGCCTGAAGGCCCCATTTTTTCCCCGAACAAGAATTTGACTTTCGCCTTTGGGAAACGGAAAATGAGCTTTCTGTTTGTTGATTATTGAAGTTCAAAGACATGCGATGCAGAGCACTCACGCGGCGCTTCGCGCCCCTCATCCTGGCCGGCCTCCCGGCCCCGTTTCTTCAAGCCGATCCGCTCAAATTTGACGTCGGACCATTTAATCTGGAGCCGAGAGCGACGGTGGGGGAGACATACAATGACAATGTCTTGCTGCGGGAGAACAATGTCAAAGGTGATTTCATCACCCAATTCATGCCCGGTCTGGGCATCTTTACCGGTGAGCCCAATTTTAACCACGCCTCTGTCGATTATTTGCTGACCAGAAATCTTTATGCGAACCAGTCGCAGCTCGACAGCCTCGACCATGCCATCAGCTTTCAAGGAATTTACGACTGGCCCCGCCTGACGCTGGAGGGCACCGCCTCGTACCTGTCCAAAAAGGCCCTGCTCGGCGGTGAAGTCTCCAGCGAAAGCCCCGTCGGCTACGAGACCTATTACGATGTGCTCAAACTGGCCTACGACCTTTCCGGAAAAACCGGGCTTTACGGCAGCGTGCGCTACGACGCGGAGGAATTTGAGAAAAACACCGGCCTGATCGATTATGCCGACGTCCGCGGCACCTTGGGGGCCACCTATCACTACACCCCCAAAACCTCCTTTTTTTTGGAGGGATATTACGGCCAGGTTGGGACGAAACCCGAGGATCCGAGAATTCCCGTCGGGCCGCGGGCCTACTATGAGGGAACCTACATGGGCCTTCAGGGCAAACTAGCCACCCGCTTCACCTTCTACGCCAAAGCGGGCTACGAGTTCCGTAATTTCAGCGATGGCACCTCCGCTCCCGGGGCTTTGGTGTCCGAGGTCAGCCTCTCGTACAATTTCAACGAAAATCTCGTCGCCAACGTGCGGTACCATCGGGCGAATCAGACCTCCATCCAGTTTAACGATCAGACCTTTGTCCAGGACGACGTTCACGCGAGCCTCACCCGGAAATTTGGGTCGGAGGGCAAACTTGAGACTTCCATCGGCGTTGATTATCTGGTAAACGCTTATGATAGTACGTCCAAGAACAACATCATCGGCCAGTCGCTGAATGGACGCACTGACTCGCCCATTGAGCTGAATTTGGATGTCAAATACCATTTTAGAAAGTGGCTGCTGGCTGATTGCGGCTACCGATTCTCCAATTTTGACTCCAGCGACTCAACCGTGCGGAAGTACACGGTAAATCAGATCTATTTGTTCCTCTCGATGGGCTACACCAAACCGTAATGAAAACCAAGCATATTGCCCTCGCGCTGGTCCTGCTGGCGGTCGCGGCGGCCGCGAGCTTTTTCGCCCCTTCCGCCCGCGCGGAGGATGCGACCCTTTCCTCCACCAATTCATCGAACCCCATCAGCTATTCCACCGAGGGCGCGACCGAGGGTGGCTACCAAGTCTCGCCGCTGGATCATCTCATGGTGGTCGTTTTCAAGGAGCCCGAAATGAGCCAGGAATATTCGGTCTCCTCCAGCGGCACGATTTCCTTTCCGCTTTTGGACGAGGTCAAGGTGGCGGGCCTCACTCCTCAGGCCGTGGGCAAAAAATTGCAGGAACTGCTCGAAAAAGATTATATGGTCCACCCGAACGTGCAGGTGACCATCAAGACCTTCCGCGCCCGCACCGTCAGTGTTTTGGGCGAGGTCCAGCATCCCGGAGCCTTTGAAATCACCGGGGACAAGCCCATGGCTGTGGCCGAGGCCATTTCCAAGGCCGGGGGATTCACCACCACGGCCAAAAGATGGGCCGTCACAATTAAACGCAAAAACAGCCCGCAATCCATCGTTTTTGACTATGATAAATGGAGCAAGGACTCCAAGAAGTATGTGGATGTTTACCTTCAGGACGGCGACGTGATCAATGTGCCCCAGACAGTGCTCTAATTCGGACAGCTCGAACTCAATTTATTCTTATGGAATCGTCAAACAGGGGGTTCACGGAAGCGGGCGAGTCCCGGGGGGAGGCGTTGAACATGCGCCACTATTGGCACATCCTCATGGAGCGTCGCTGGCTTGCCTTGGCCACCTTCCTCTCCTGCGTCGTCATTTCAGTGATTTACGCCTACAAAAGCCCTAGCATCTACCAGGCGACGGTCCAAATTGAAATCAACCGCGAGGCCGAAAATGTCTTGAACATGAAGGAAATCCTCAGCCTGGGCGGCCAGGAGCAGGATTACCTTCAAACTCAGTATAAAATCCTGCAAAGCCGGACCCTGATTGACGCGGTCATCGCCACCAATCATCTGGAGCGAGACTCACGCTATGCCGGGGCCAAGGACACCTTCCGGGCGGTCCTGGGTGATTATACCATCACGCCGATCCGCCTCAGCCGCCTGGTCAACATTCGCGCCGAGCACACCGACCCAAAAGTCGCCCAGATCATGGCCAATAGTCTGGCCGAGGTTTACATCAAGCAAAACTTGGATCAAAAACTTCAAAAAACCGTCGACGCCCTCAACTGGCTCCAAACCGAGTCCAGCAACCTGGAGAAAGACGTCCTGAGGGATCAGAAAGCCCTCCAGGCGTGGAAAGAAAAGATCAACGTGGTCACGATGGACGCCAGCAAGGAGAGTTTGGCCCAGCAGACGTTGCGCTCGGCTCAAACCGAGGAGGACAAGGCCCGCGCCCAGGCTGCAGCCGACGCGGACACTGCCAAAGAAGTGGAAAAAATGGTCAAGGAGGGAAAACCCAAGGATAGCATTCCCAAAATCGCCAGCAACGAGCTGATCAGCGGTCTCAAGCAAAAGATCGCTGAGAAAAAGGGTTTTCTCGCGGATCTTCGCACCCGTTACAAGGAAAAGCATCCGGATGTGATCAAAGCGGTCGAGGAACTCAAATCGTTTGAAGCCTCCCTCGCCACCAACACGGAGCAAATCTATCAAAGCATTCTTGAGGCGGCCAAAATCTCCGCCATTGTGGCGGACACGGCCAGGCGCGACCGCGAGGCCCGGCTGAAAGAAAATCAATTGCTGGCCAATGATCTCATCACCTTGGAGGACTTGGAGCGCAAAGCCCGGCAGAGCGACTTGCTCTACAATAATGTTTTGACCCGCATGAAGGAAACCGCGGTCGCGGAAAAAATCAAAACCAACAACATCCGGGTGGTGGATTTAGCCACCCTTCCCACCTCTCCCGCCAAACCCAAGAAGTCCCTCGTTTATTTCTTCGGGTTTTTTGGCGGTCTGCTGGCGGCGATCAGCCTGGCCTTCGTGGCCAATTACCTCGACAATGCAATCAAAGGCCAGGAAGACGTCGAGAATGTGTTGGGGCTGCCGTTCCTGGGCTACGTCCCGCACATCAAGACCAATAATCCGGTGGAGCGCGATCTCGAGGCTCACTTGCATCCTACATCAAGTTCCTCCGAGGGATTCCGCACCATCCGGGCTTCCGTCTCCCTCACCAACTTGCCGGAAAAACTCCGGTCCATCGTCGTCACCAGCACCGCACCCTCCGAGGGCAAATCATTGGTGGCCTCCAACTACGCCATTGTCACCGCCCAAGCCGGCCTCCGCACGCTGCTCGTGGAAGCTGATTTGCGCCGTCCCAGCGTTCACAAGACCTTCCAAATGCATAGCCCGGTCGGCATGGCGGCCTACCTCCAGAACCGGGTTAACAGCGTGGATGAGATCATTCACAAAACCGAGATCAAGGATCTCGACGTCGTTTGTTGCGGCGCCATCCCTTCAAATCCTTCTGAGTTGATCTCCTCCGCCCGGATGATCGAGTTTATCCGCGAGGCGACCCGCCGTTATGACCGCGTGGTGCTCGATTGCCCGCCGATCTCCGCCGTGAGCGATCCACTCATTGTGGCCACCAAGGCGGACGGCCTGATTTTCGTCAGCAAGTTCAACAAAATCCGGCGCGAGTATGCCCACAAAACGGTGCGTCGCGTGCAGGAAGCCGGCATCCACGTTTTGGGCGCGGTCATTAACAACATCGATTTCGAGGGCCGCGATTCCTACTACTATTCGCAGTATTACTATCAGAACCGGTACTACTCGAGCCATTACAAGACCGAAACCGAGGAAGCCGGGAAGTCCGAGAAAAAGGAAAAAACCTCCTCCAAATAAGCTTCAGTTCTTTCACCACCCCTGCTCGTTTTCGGGCAGGGGTTTTTTGTTGGGCGTTAGGCTCTCCCACCTGATGAGGTCAGCTTTCCAGCCGGAGCCTAATGAAAACTGAAACACAAAACCGTGCAAACCGCTCTGGTGTTTGCTGCAATTTGCCCGATTGGCCGGTATGACCGACCGCAGAAAGCCCGTGCGAGATCTTCCCGTTTAACTAATTCTGCGGCGAGCCGAGCTGGGGGTTTTCCATGAACGCGTAGCAGAGCATGTGGCAAATCGCCATGTGGGCGTCCTCCACCCGTCCGTAATGCGTGGAATCAATCACGATGGTTTGCTGGGCAATGGCCGGCAAGCCACCTTGCTTCCCTCCCACCAGCGCAATCACCTGCAACCCATTCTGGACCGCCCACTCCGCCGCTTTCACCACGTTGGGTGAATTGCCACTGACGCTCATCGTCAGCACCAAATCACCGGGGCGTCCATAGTTGATCAACTGCCGCACAAACACCTCGTCGTAGGCGTAGTCATTGCCCAAGGCCGTGATCCAGCTCACGTTGTCATTGAGGGTGAGGCACCGGAAGCGGCGGCCCAGCTTGTCCGACGAGCCTTTGCCCAAGTCAGTCACAAAATGGGAGGCATTCGCCGCGCTGCCGCCGTTCCCGAAGACAAAAATCTGCCGATCCTCCCGCAGCGCTTGTTGGAAAGTTGAAATCAAGCCAGCCACAGCCTCCACCGGGATGGAGTCCAAAGCAGCCTTTTGGGCCTGGAGGTAATCGCTAATCCATTTGTTCACCCGCCCACTTTAGTCGCAGAGATGCGACCAATTCAAGCGCGTTCCCGCCGCCAACTCCAGGGTCTTTTTTTCCATGGATGGAAGTTGTTGGAGTTGAGGGATGGAAGATGGTGCTAAACCCGAGCCGGTATTTTTGTTTTGCTGACGCTGGATGAAAACGCAATCTGGTCTGGCGGCGTCTGCAGCAGCTCGTTCACCCATCGCCGTTCGTGTTCCTTTGGCGGACGAAGTGGATTGGTTTGATGGCTTGCTGGCTGGCCACCATTATTTGGGGGCGGGCCGCCCGGTGGGTGATTATCTGCGGCAAGTGGTGGAACGCGACGGCCAGCCGGTCGCTTTGCTGGTCTGGGGGCCCGCCTGTTACGCGCTCAAAGATCGGGATTTATGGATTTCTTGGAGTGCGCCCCAGCGTCTGGAGCGTTTGAAGCTGATCGTGCAGAACCGTCGTTTTCTCGTGTTGGCCCCCAAAGGAGAGTCGCCCAATCTGGCTTCCCAGACCATGGGCGCCGCGTTGCGGGCTTTGCCAGAGCTCTGGCAGGAGCGCTTTGGCTACCGGCCGCTGCTGGCCGAAAGTTTTACCGATCCGGAAGCTTGCGCGGGCACCTGCTATAAGGCCAGCAACTGGGAAGCCGTGGGCTTTAGCGCGGGCTACAGCCGCCATCGGGCTGACTTTTACGTGCCCCATGACCGGCCCAAGCGCCTGTGGTTGCGCCCACTGGCGCCGGACGCGCGGCAGACGCTGCGCGCCGTGGCGGCGCCCGGAGCTTGCCGGGCCGGGTTGATGGCCGCACCCGCGGGCACGCTGCCCGTCAAGGCCGGGCAGTTGGATTCGCTCTTGGATGTTTTCCGCCGGGCGCCTGACCCGCGGGAGGCCAGCACGCGCTATCGCATCGGCCCGGTGTTGACCCTGATCGCGATGGCGTTGCTGGCCGGGCGGCGGGAGATCGCCGAGATCGCCCGCTTTGCCACCACCCTGACCCAGCCGCAACGCCGCCGCCTGGGGCGGCCGCTTAAAAAAGGGACGCGCGCTTTTTATGAGGCGCCCGGTTACGGGGTCTTCTATCAGGCGCTCACTCGCATGGACCCCGCAGCCTTTGCCACGCTCTTGAACAAATGGCTCCTGGGCCAGGCTGGCACCCTGCCCCAGGCCCTGGCTCTGGATGGCAAAATGATTCGCGATCACATCGGACTGCTCACCCTGGCGCAGCACGAGGCCGGCGCTCCGCAAGCGGTGGCCATTTACGATCAGAAGGAAGGCACACCCCGGTGCGAACAGACGGCGGCGGCCATGCTGCTGGAAAAACTGCCCGCGCTGGACGGAAAAATCATCACCGCCGACCCCCTGCACTGCCAGCGCAAGACCGCCGCCCGCATCGTGGAGAAAGGCGGGGAC
>Ga0206898_10270_pt2 | contig 12799 bp, 7 predicted proteins | sample Alteio_BWOrgHeat_50_FD_153237 | JGI IMG/M metagenome (GOLD analysis project Ga0206898, IMG submission 153237) | Enriched cells from forest soil in Barre Woods Harvard Forest LTER site, Petersham, Massachusetts, United States -... | ecosystem: Environmental > Terrestrial > Soil > Temperate forest >...
TTTTAATGTCGGCTAAACAAATAAGCGGAGTTTTTATTTGATATTTGATCACAATAGAAAAAGCATCAACCATGAAATTATCAAACAACAAGATCCTTATAACCGGCGGCGAGTCTATTTCGTTCCAGTAAGTTTGGTTTAGCAGCACGCCTGTATGGCCATCTTTGAGCACTTTCATGAAGTTGCTTAGTACTTTTACATACTCGTAAACATTTTTTGTCGCAAGTATTTTAGGAATATAAGATATATACAAACTATCCCACTGTAGTTTAGGTTGTCTGTCAAAAAATGCGAAGTTGTAATCTGCTTCTTTCCATATAAGCGATAATGCGTAAAGTTTGTCTTCGCGAGAAACAGAATCGCGCATAGATTGGGCTTGCAATTTAAACGGAATAACAAACAAAACAACAAGGGTGATAATGTAGGTAAATGATTTCATTAAAAAGTATGATCCAGGTTTTAAAGATAAATTATGGTGACCTTAAATTCCAAATGTGATTATAAAAAATCAGATCCTGGCGCAAGGTACTTGTGAGGGATGCATAGCTTTTTATTTCCCTATCATAAAACCTATTGATTTCGCTTCCTGCTGTTCTGTTGCAATGCCTTGTATGTAAAGCTGGTCATCCACAATTTTATAATCCAATGAATGTTCGTCAAGTTTAAAGTTCTGCCCTTTTAGTATTTCCTTAACTTGATTTAATAGCTCTTTTCTGTCAAAATCCTGGCTTAGCTTAAGGTTATCGTTAAAAGGTTCCAGCACTATGCCATCGGCCTTGTATGAGAAAATTTTAGACTTCATTTTATAAAGATACGCTGATTTGTATCAGCTTGCAGTATAGGGCAGGCAGTTTCCAGAATCGGTTGGTATGTGAAGGGCGCCTGTTTTGTCCGTTTCTGCTGAGGTAAGGGTAACTGGAAACGGACAGACAAGGTGTCAAACTTGGAATGTCGAAGTTTTCCTGCTTCGTTATTCGGCGGTTGTTAGTTTGCAGTTTGCCTGTATTGCACTACTGCATTTCTTTAGTATATCGCGCTATTCAACGTTCCCTATGTTCACCCAGCCATCTTTTATCAAATCGGTTAAGTATTTAATATTGTCGTCAGCGAAAAACCCAAAATGATTACACGGAAGCTTATGGTTAACAATAGTTCCGTTTATGTATTTTTTCCAGCGTTTACTCATTAAACTGTCGCGGTATACCTCAAATTTATGAAATTCATTAAATTCGCCGCGATCAGTATCTTCGCTAACCAATAAAACATTGCCCGTAAACTTCAAATCGGTTTGATAACTATACCAGGAAGAAACAAATAACGGGTGCGACTTACAGCTGGCTTGCCCGGCAGTGATTAAGGCGGCATCAGTTTTATTCTTTTTACTACTAAATAATTTATTAAGCAGGTATGGTACGCGATACGTAAAATATTTCAACATCAGATGAGTATCCAGTTGGGGAATTGTATTCAGGTCCTCTTTAATCATTTCTTTGAAACCATCTGATTCCTTGACGTATGTTGTGGGGAAAACGCTTACGATGGCCAATAGGTCAACCTTTTCGTTGGCTTGCTGCAATTGCAAGGCAATCTCAAAAGCCAAACGCCCACCCATCGAGTATCCCATCAAACCATAAGGGCCGTTAGGCACAATCATTTTCATTTGTTTTATAATATATGCGGCGTACTCCTGAAGGGTTGAAAAAGGAAAACTTGAGTCGATAACGGGATAAACTATGCAATACAAAGGCTGGTTACCGTCGTATTTATCTTGAAAGTCATGAAATGCTGTCGGCATCGAATCCATACCCGGAAACATAAAAAGCGGCGTGCCAACTCCCGGGCGTATCAACACTATCGGGTTTAACGGTTCCGTGTGATTGTTATCAATTTTATGGGCCAGTTCCCTTATGGTTGGTAATTGGAAGATATTGGTAAAAGTCAATTTAGTCTCAAACTTATTATTGATCAACCCAATAACCTTAGCTACGATCAACGAGCGGCCACCCAATTCAAAAAAGTTATCATCAATACCTATATCTTCAACTTTCAAGGTATCCTGCCAAATAGCGGCGATTATTTTTTGGGTATGGTTTTGCGGTAGTACAATATCCTTCCGTTTTAGATGGAGGCGCTGTAAAGGTGATGGCAATTTCTTGCGGTCTACTTTGCCGCTTGGCGTCACCGGAAAAGCATCCAGTCTTACCATAAATGCTGGCACCATGTGGGCAGGCAGCTTGGTCTTCAAATCGGCATCCAATTCGTTCACCAAATCTTCGTTATTATGCCCGCTGTCCCTTGTGGTGATGTAGGCAACCAACTCGTTAAGGCCGTCCACATTGCGCAACGATACAATACACTCATTAACGCGGCTATTTTGTAGTATGATATTCTCTATCTGTCCCGGCTCAACACGATAGCCGTTAACTTTTACCTGCTCATCGATCCTGCCAAAAAATTCGATGTTCCCGTCGGGCAATATTCGTGCTTTATCGCCTGTTTTATACATTTTTTGCGCAGGGCTGAAAGGATTAACGACAAATTTGGCATCGGTTAAGGCTGGGTTATTTTTATAACCGCGGGCTACTTGTATACCGGCAATAATCAATTCACCCGTTTCTCCATTGGGTAAAAGCCTGCCATCTTCGGCAGCAATATATAACTGGGTATTTTTTATGGCCTTTCCTATCGGCACTACCTTTAGCTCTTCAGCTTGCTCGCAATCAAAATAAGTAACTTCGATAGCTGCTTCAGTTGGCCCGTATTGATTGGTTAAACCGATACCCAGTTGTTTGTAGAATAATTTATTAAACAGGTTAGCTTGCTTAGCAGTTAAGGCTTCGCCACTGGTATATACCCGCCTCACCCCCTCCAGTTTAGCTATCTCACCCGGGTTTTCTTTAAAATAGTTTAAAAACAATTGCAGCATGGCCGGCACGAAATGTACAATGGTAATTTCCGATTGTATTATTGCGCTCACAATTTTTTCGGGGTACATCTGCGCTCCTGGTTGTAAAAAGCATAACCTGGCACCGCTAATCAACGGCCACAACAATTCCCAAACACTTACATCAAACACGAAGTTTGTCTTTTGAAGGACAGTATCCCTGCCCCCCAATGGGTATTGTTCTTTCATCCATTCCAATTTATTGATGATGGAACGGTGCTCAATCATTACCCCTTTGGGTTTCCCGGTACTACCGGATGTGTAAATAATGTACGCAAGATTATGCGGAGCCGTTTCATTACCTGTATTTTCTCCATCTCCTATATAAATATTGTCATCGTTCAGGTCGATAAAATTAATCCCGTTAAAATAGGCTGCATCAGCTGGTTGGACATCGGTAAGCACAGTGCCAATTTCGCAATCATTGCAAATATAAGACGAGTAGTCAGCCGGGTTATTAGGGTCTATTGGTACGTATGCGCCACCTGCCTTCATAATAGCCACTATTCCGATGATCATCAATTCACTGCGCTGCAGCATAATACCGACAGGCATATCGGCCGTTACTTTACATTTTTTTGAAAGGTGCGCTGCCAGTTGGTTAGCCCTCTTGTTGAGCTCGTGGTATGTTAAAACTTTGCTTCCCGATATAACCGCTACCTGGTTAGGTGTCAGTTCAGCCTGCCGCTCAAACAAATGGTGTAAACACCGTTTATCAATAGTGAAACGGGCAGCATTGGTGATGAGGATATTTTCTGCAGAAAGTTCCTCAATGGTTGAGAGGGCGTGGTTCATCTTGGTTAGCTATTTATCAAATTAACTTAGGGTAAGTATTTCAGGCTACTCTTACGTTTCCAGGCACTTAAAGGTTTAGTTGTTTTATTCATTTTGAGATGTTTAGCTTATCGCATAGGCCTTTTTCCGAAAGGTATGCCAATTTTGCTGGTTTAAATGCTTTTAAAGATGTGGCATGTTTACCGCCTGCGGCATAGATGGCAGGAGATTGAAGTTACAGAAGGGGCAGTCGCGATTGCAGCGAAACTTCGGCACGTTCAACATTGGCAATGTTAAAGAGTAAGGTTTTCATGCTTAAAACAGGGTTTCGCCGCCTCTGCGGGTTACTGGCTTTAAGAGAGTATGGCGGCTTCTTTGTAAGGGCCCGAACGCTAACCATCCATTGAATAATAATTTACTACCTTTATTTCAGTGATGAATTGTTTAAGTGCGGGCAATTAAAAAACAATCCGGTCAACCTTCAAATAGTATACTCTCAAATGGCGACAAACACATTTAAAATAACACTACATATGGTTTCAAGCCTTGACGGGATTATTGCCAAAAAAGACCATAGCATTTCGTGGTTTGAGACAGCTGACAACTACGAAGACGGGACTGTCGTTACTGAACAGGATGCGAAAGAATTTCTTAAAAAAATAGATTGCTATATAATGGGCGCCCGCACCTATGAACATGCTTTGGAACTTTCAAAATCCTATGGATGGGCCTATGGGGATGTGCCTACTATAGTTTTAACGCACCGGAAACTGCCAGTTGAAAGGCCAAACGTAGAGCTTTACTCGGGCGACCTGGAAAAACTTGTCGATGAAAGGTTAAAACCAAACTATAAAAACGTTTGGCATGTCGGTGGCGCCGCATCCGCCAAAGACTTTATCCGTTTAAAATTGGCTGACGAAATAAGGTTATCAGTTATGCCGATTATTTTAGGGGGTGGCTTATTATTTTTCGACCAGATTGGACAAGAACAAGCCCTGCACCTGAAAAACGTGACAGCCTACAAAAGCGGAATGGTGGAACTGCACTATGAAATAAAGAAATAACAGAAGAGGTATGGTTAAGCTTTATTTGCGATTGCCTATTATTGTTGGACCATTATTTTGCTTTTAATCACAACCTTAATTCTGAATGCAAAAAATCCACAGCTATATAAGAGGCAAAATATTTGATTTTATTGATCGCTTTTATCCGCCGTTTAAAAAATGGATGTCTTTACATACTTTCCGTTATGCAGCGTGTGGCGGTTTTAACACGGCCCTGGATATTTGCCTTTTTTCATTTAGCTATCACTTCATTTTTAAAAAGCAAAATGTCAATTTGCATTTTATCACGTTAAGCCCCCATGTCGCATCCCTATTTTTAGCTTTTAGTATTTCGTTTTGTACAGGTTTTTATCTTAATAGATATGTGGTATTCAAAGAATCCGGATTGAGTAGAAAAAGCCAATTGTCGCGGTATATTATAGTTAATATCACCTGCATTTTCCTCAACTATGCAATTCTCAAAATCCTGGTTGACTATCTGGGCTTTTTCCCTACGGTTTCAAAAATTATGGCAACTATTGTAGTGGTTTTTTTCAGCTATTTTAGTCAAACTTATTTCTTTTTTCCGGCAAGAATCAAAAAATAGAAGCTTCAATCATACAACTAGTTTATCATCATAATAACCGCTTCCCCAAATCAATTTTTTATTTATTTTCGGCGCATCAATTATTTACTATTTAGCATAATACAGCATTACCATGAGAGGTTTAATGATGGACTACCAGCTTACCCTTCCCACTATTTTGCGGAGGGCGGAAACCTTGTTTGGCAAAAAAGAGATCGTCACCCGCCTTCCGGATAGAAGCATTCATCGTTATACCTATAAGGATTTTGCAAGGCGGTCAAAAAAATTGGCCATCGCCCTTCGTCAACTTGGCGTTAGTAACGGCGACCGGGTGGCTACGCTTTGCTGGAACCATTATCAGCATCTTGAGGCATACTTTGCTGTCCCGTGTATGGGGGCGATTATACATCCCCTCAATATCCGCTTTAGTCCAGATGAGCTCACTTATATTATCAACCACGCTGAAGATAAGGTCATCATTGTTGACCAGGTGCTGCTTCCCTTGTTCGAAAAATTCAAATCTGCTATCAACGTCTCTCAGGTTATAGTCATTCCGCAGTGTGAGGAACCGGTGCCGGCAGCGTATTTAAACTATGAAGACGTTGTTGTCAATGGCGACGAATCGCTGTTCGAACCTTTTGAAGGCGACGAAAACACAGCAGCGTTTATGTGCTATACTTCGGGTACTACCGGAAAGCCGAAGGGGATCCTGTACTCGCACCGTTCCATTATGCTTCACGCCATATCCCTGATGTTAACGTGCGTTGGCGTTGGCGTCACCGAGCAGGACGTGGTGCTGCCTATGGTCCCCATGTTCCATGCCGGGGCGTGGGGATTGCCGTATAATTCTGCTTTTGCAGGGGCAACACAGGTGTTTCCTGGACCTTACCTTGATGCAGAAAGCCTTCTCGACCTTTTCGAATCTGAAAAAGTCACAATTACGGGGGGTGTGCCCACCCTGCTCATGAGCCTTCTGAACAAGCTCGACACCAGCACACGTCCATATAAACTTTACCTGCGCAGTATAGCCTTAGGCGGCTCAGCGATGCCGCGCTTTATGGTGAAATCGTTCGATGAACGCTACGGCATACCGGTGCTTCACACCTGGGGCATGACGGAAATGTCGCCGCTGGGGGTTACCAATGTGATGACTACCGAATGGGAAAAAGCTTCCAAAGAAGAGCAATATGATCATGCCACAAAGCAGGGCTACCCGGTGCCTTTTGTGGAAATCCGTGGGAGGAACGAGTTTGGGCTTATCCCCTGGGATGGCAGCACAATGGGCGAACTGGAAGTTCGGGGCCCCTGGGTTGTTGCATCATACTACGGCGATGTGGATCCGGGTGGAAAATTCACACCAGACGGCTGGCTTAAAACCGGCGATATGGTTGCCATTAGTGAAGAGGGCTGCATTGAGATCAAAGACCGCAGCAAGGACGTCATTAAATCGGGTGGAGAATGGGTAAGTTCGGTAGCGCTGGAAAATGCCTTGATGGGACATCCGGCCGTACTCGAAGCTGCTGTAATCGGCGTTCCCGATGAGAAATGGATGGAACGGCCCTTCGCTTACGTGGTGCTCAGGGAAAGCTATACCGTTTCGCCGGGTGAACTCAAAGAACTTCTTGCAGGCAAGTTCGCCAAGTTCTGGGTCCCTGAAGGGTACGCCTTCATTGATGCCATACCGCGGACTTCGGTGGGTAAGTTTTTGAAATCAGCCTTGAGGGAAAGGTACGAGAGGGAAAGTAAAGGATAAGGGTATCCGTCCGGCCCCGCACCGACAAATTTACGATAGCCGGACAGATCAACCCCATAACAGAAACCCAAGGCAATGATGTAGTTTATTGTTACCTCACAAAGCCCGCAGCTACCCCCCCGTCCACGTTTAATACATTTCCAGTTGATTTATTTAATAGCCCCGCTACGAAAACCAAACACGCATTGGCAATGTCTTCGGGCAGGATCACTTCATTCAGTAATGTTCTTTTAGCATAATAAGCGGGAAGCTCTTCAACTGTCACGCCGTAAGCTTTGGCCCGCCCGGCGGCCCATTCGCCTGCCCAGATCTTACTGTCGGAAATTACAGCATCAGGATTTACTACGTTCACACGGATACTGTCTTTGCCCAATTCAGCAGCATTCAGTCTGCTTAAATGAAGCTGCGCAGCTTTAGCCGAACCATATCCCGCATTATTTGGCCCCGATACCAGCGCGTTTTTACTTACGATATTTAACACGTCGCCGCCTATGTCCTGCTTGCGCATGATCTCAACGCCGGCTTGCGTTACCAGGAACTGGCCCTTTACCAATACATCATATAATAGGTCCCAATCTTTTTCAGTATGTTCTTCGATAGGTTTTGAAATAGATAAACCGGCGCAGTTAACCACAATATCAACACCGCCAAAGGCTAAAACAGCAGTGCCAAAAGTATTATCAATAGTTGTTTTGGCGGTTACATCCAGCAATGCGGCTGCATAAACATCCTTGCCATACTGCTTGGTAAATTCCTCTTTAGCGCCAACAAGGCGGCTTTCGTCATTGTCATTGATGACTACGCAGGCGCCTTCATCCGCGAATTTTTTCGCAATGGCTTTGCCTATACCGCCGGCGCTTCCGGTAACCAATGCGATGCGGCCCGAAAGTGATTTGGGCTTGGGCATGCGTTGCAATTTTGCTTCTTCCAGCAGCCAGTATTCTATGTTGAAAGCTTCCTGACGCGGCAAGGAAGTATACTCCGAGATAGCTTCCGCGCCTTTCATTACATTAATTGCATTGATGTAAAACTCGGCCGCCACGCGGGCGGTTTGCTTGTCCTTGGCAAAGGTAAACATGCCTATGCCCGGATAAAGGATTACCACTGGATTAGCATCGCGCATGGCAGGGCTATTTGGATGTTTGCAGCCTTCGTAATAAGCAGCGTACATCTTACGATATGCTTCAAATGCAGGGGCTAGTTTTTCTTTAAGCGCATTAGTATCGCTTAGATCTTCATCAGGTGCTAACTCTAAAACCAGCGGACTTATCTTAGTCCGTAAAAAGTGGTCAGGGCAGCTTGTACCCATGGGGGCAAGTCTATCCAGGTCTTTAGAGTTGATATATTGTAATACCCTGCTATCATCCGTAAAGTGGCCGATCATCTGCACATTACCCGAGCAAAATCCACGAACTACGGGCGCCAAAGCAGTGGCTTGTTTTTTCCGGTTGGCTTCTTCAGCACTTTTTATCTTATCACCGCCAAATACGGGGCCTTTTTTACCGTAGTTTGCTTCCAGGTATTCGGCACATTGTTCTATTACTTCCAGCGTATTGATGTAGCTTTCATAAGCAGTATCACCCCAGGTAAATAAACCATGCGAACCCAGCATAATACCCCGAATCCCTGGATTTTGGTCGAGGCATTCTTTTAGCTTAAGGCCAAGATCAAAACCAGGCCTTTGCCACTCTACCCAACCTATTTTTCCCTTAAACAATTCCTCAGTGATCTTTTTGCCGTCCTTTGCGGCCGCTATTGCAATGGCGGCATCCGGATGCAGGTGATCGATATGTTTAAAGGGTAAAAATCCATGCAGGGGCGTATCTATAGAAGGCGCTTTTGAGCTGAGATCGAAAATACAATGGTTAAAAAGCTCCACCATTTCATCCTCGTGTTCGATGCCGCGGTAAACTTTTTTAAGGTTATTTAACCTTTCGACATATAGAGCGGCCAATCCGCTTCTTTTTAAAGTTCCTAAATCACCACCCGAGCCTTTAACCCACATTACTTCGGTATCCTCGCCGGTAAGCGGATCTTTCGCCGTTACTTTGCAGGATGTATTGCCTCCGCCATAATTGGTAAGCCGGAGATCGGCGCCTAAAAGATTGGAACGATAAATGAGTAAAGCCACTTCATCACCTGCAAGCGCTGCAGCTTTTGCATCGTCCCATAAATAGCTTACATATTTAAAATTTGTTGATCTGACAGACATATTGATTGATGTTTAATTGATTATAGAGTCAAGAAGCAAGATTTCAAGAATCAAGATAAAAAACAACAATGATTTCTCATTTATCTTACAGCTTTATCTTGATTCTTGCCTCTTGAAATCTTGTCTCTTATTTCATTATTTAATTGAATTCCCGTAGCCCACTACTAAAACTGATAAAATTATAACCGCTATCCCCGTGATAACAGTGGCGAGTGCTTTTTTGCTTACGCCTTTCCATTCTTTTAAAACAAGACCCCATGTATTGGCTATCAATATAATAAAGGCCATATGCAGGATCCACGAGCTTGCGCCATTGCCGAGCTTACTCTCGCCCATGCCATAAAAGAAAAACTGCAAAAACCAGGTGGTACCCGCAAGCGCGCAAAAAATATAGTTTTTGAACAATGGCGTTTTTGAATTGGTATAATCGCCAAAAGTCTTATTGCGGGCGTTCAGGATCATGCACCATATAAAATTGGTGGTTAGGCCTCCCCATAAAACGATAATGTAAACCACGTTATTCCGGTAAAGGAAATTGCCTTGCGCCGGATGCGCAGCAACCCAGATCTGGTTGGCCGTATCGGCCATTGATTTGCCGGCTTCAAGACCAAAGTTAAAGCAGGCGCTTAAAATGCCTGATACGATAGCTACAAATATGCCCAGGCCAAAACGGTAATCTTTGTTTTCGGCCGCGGCGGTACTGTTTTTTGCGAGGTCCTTCTCTTTCATGGTACCCGCCTTGCCGCAGATGATAATGCCTATTACGCAAATAACAATACCCAGCAGCACCATTTGCCCCCATGAGGTATGCACCATTGTAGAAAAAGTATCCTTACCGGGCTTTGGGAAAAAATCATAATAAACCGATGGTACCAGCGCCCCAAAAACTGCGCAAAGACCTAATATAATAGTACTGCCCAAGGATACCCCCAAATAACGAACGCCCAACCCGTAAGTTAAACCGCCGATGCCCCAAAGAACACCCATAATATAGGTCCACTTTAACACATCGAAATTGGTATTTTTAATAATATCAGTGAAGTCTGGAATAGTTAGCCATGCAGCCAGGGGCGGAACGATAAGCCATGAAAAAATACCGCCGACGATCCAGAAGCTTTCCCATGCCCAGCCTTTAACCTTTTTATAAGGGATGTAAAAACTTCCTGAAGCAAAGCCACCAAGGAAATGAAAAAAAACGCCGAAAATGGTTCCCATGTTTGGTTAATGGTTGGTTTATAATAATGAGACAATAATAAAGCGAAGAAATGGTTTAACTGTCCTCAACTGTCATGTGTCGAGGTAGAGACGCAATACTTTGCGTTTCTAAGGGTTTGCCGGTGCCGTGCCGAAATGATAAATTCCGGATCCAACATTTACAACCACATATCCTGCTACCGGATCGACCCGTTTAATACCAGGATCGGCAGCAATTGGCTTCCCGCTTTCTGTTATTGCAGCGTTATTGGTTGCAGGAATATAAATGGTCGCTGTTGTATTTGCGGGTATCTCAACATCCAGCGAAACGCTTCCGTTGACTACTTTCCAGTGAGAACTTACCTTGCCGTAATTGGTTTCATAATCCGCTGCAGCGTTTTCCAAATTGCCGCCTATGGTTGGTTTTATTACGATCTGTTTATAACCAGGAGCTTCAGTTTTTGTATCGATCCCTGCTATAACCCGGTACATCCAGTCGCCGATTGCGCCATAGGCGTAGTGGTTATAGGAGTTCATGCTGGCGGCCTCAAAGGTGCCGTCGGGCCTGATACCGTCCCACCGTTCCCATATAGTCGTTGCGCCCATTTTTACCGGGTATAACCATGAAGGATAGGTGTCCTGTAACAAAAGCCTATAAGCTATATTTGTGTATCCAAAACGACTAAGCACATGACAAAGGTAGGGGGTGCCCAAAAAGCCAGTGGTTAAATGATTTCCATACCTGTCGATATTTCTTACCAGTCGGTCTGCAGCCTGTTGCCTTAAATTTTCGGGAAGCATATCGAACTCCAGCGCGAGCACATAAGCAGTTTGCGTGTCTGATGAAATCAACCCGTTTGGCGTTACATATTCTTTTAAATAGGCGTCTTTTATTTTATTAAGCAATGTGGTATAAGTAGCAACGTCATCCGCTTTGCCCAAAACGTTTGCCGCATTAATAAGTAGCTGTGTTGAATAAGCAAAAAAGCATTGCGCAATTAAATACTTATTGGTAATGGCCGAACTACCGTCGGTATCGTCATTAACGCTGTAAAACAGCCAGTCGCCAAAATGGTTGCCTGTGTTCCAAAGGTCATTCCTGCTTTGCTTTTGCATATAGTTTACCCACGCCTTCATGCTGCTGTATTGGTCCTCCAATATCCGCTTGTCGCCATAGGCCAGGTACATGTTCCATGGAATGATAGTTGAAACATCCGCCCAACCAGTGCTCGCCCCGGGACCGGATTTAAGCCCTTGTGCAATTACGTTCGGAATTACAAATGGCACGCTTCCGCTTTCGTACTGGTCCGCAGCCACATCTTTCAGCCACTTGGTGAAAAAGTTGTGAACGTTCATGTTATACGATGCCGTACGCGAAAAAACCTGCGCATCGCCCGTCCAGCCCAACCGTTCATCACGCTGCGGGCAATCAGTTGGTATATCCAAAAAATTTCCTTTTTGGCCCCATTGGATATTATGCTGTAACTGGTTGATGAGTGGGTTGGAGCAAGTAAATGTTCCGGTTGGCGCCATATCAGAATAAAGGGCAATAGCTGTAAAATTTTCGGGTTTCAAATCCCCGGGATAGCCTTCCACTTTAATATATCTGAAACCTTGCCAGGTAAATTGCGGCTCAAATGTTTCTTCACCGCCGCCGTTAAGTATATAAACGTCCTGCGATCGTGCTGTGCGCAAATTGTCTGTATAAAAATTGCCAGCCTTATCTATTACTTCTGCATGCGACAATGTGATCTTATCACCTGAGTTACCGGTAACTTTCATCTGCACCCAGCCCACCAGGTTTTGCCCGAAATCAATAACCTGTTCGCCTTTGGGTGTTTTGAATATTTTTACCGGCTTAAATGTCTCATGTTTTCTTACGGGCTCATTGTAAGTTGCAACCAGCACGTCTTTCGAGAAATCCTCCACTTTTATGCCCGACCAGGCTTTGTCGTCGAAGTTTGTGGTCGACCAATTTACTTGTTGCATCCGATCATCAATGGTTGCGCCATAATAAATTTCAGCAAAACGAACTGGTCCTGTTGATGATTTCCAGCTATCATCGGAGATGATCTCCTCTTTTGTGCCGTCGGTGTAAGTTACTTCCAATTGGAAGAGCAGGGCAATATCTTTACCGTATAATCCGGGCTTGGGGTCATAACCGATATAACCGCGATACCAACCGCTGCCAAGTTCGGCGCCAACGGCGTTTTTACCTTGTTGCAGCATTGCAGTAACATTGTAAGCCTGGTATTGCAGGCGTTTATTATAACTTGTCCAACCTGGTGTTAAG
>Ga0206898_10305_pt1 | contig 12778 bp, 12 predicted proteins | sample Alteio_BWOrgHeat_50_FD_153237 | JGI IMG/M metagenome (GOLD analysis project Ga0206898, IMG submission 153237) | Enriched cells from forest soil in Barre Woods Harvard Forest LTER site, Petersham, Massachusetts, United States -... | ecosystem: Environmental > Terrestrial > Soil > Temperate forest >...
GGAAAGCATGCTACCAAAATCGTGTTTGGACGCGCAAACCGTAGAGGACTTTTATACTGCGCTGAAGGCCGAAGACGCGTTTTTTAGCAACCTGAAAGTAAAAGCCGAATCGGAAAATAAAGTATTACGCTATATTGGCAAGTTGGAGGATGGCAAAGCGGCGATCACTTTGCAAATGGTTGATGAAAATCATCCGTTTTATACGCTATCAGGCAGTGACAATATTATTTCTTTTACTACCGATAGATATAAAGAACGTCCGCTGGTAGTAAAAGGCCCCGGCGCAGGAGCCGAGGTGACTGCCGCCGGCGTATTTGCTGATTTAATAAATGTGGGCGCGTAAGCCCCCTGCCCCCCTAAAGGGGGAACGATAGTTTGATAAGTTTATATGGAAAATAATAATATAACAAAGGATTCAGAAATCACCGCTGCAAAGGCGCCCCCTTTAGGGGGCGGGGGGCGAAGTATTTCTGTTTTCGCGCCCGCCACCGTTGCCAATGTAGTTTGCGGCTTCGACGTTTTAGGGTTCGCGGTTAACGAACCTGGCGACGAGGTAATCATGCGCATCACCGGCAAGCCCGGCATCACTATAAGCAAGATAACCGGCGACAATGGCCGCCTGCCGCTTGACTCGGCTAAAAATACAGTTAGCGTTAGTGTTATGCATTACCTTAACAGCATTGGCCGTACCGATATAGGACTGGACATCGAACTGCATAAAAAAATGCCTATCGGCAGCGGCCTGGGCTCCAGTTCGGCCAGTACGGTGGCGGGTTTATTTGCCATAAAAACACTTTTGGGCGATGATTCGGACCTTGCCAAACTGCTTCCTTTTGCCATGAAGGGCGAAGAAATGGCCTGCGGGCATGGCCATGCCGATAATGTGGCCCCTGCCCTTCTTGGTGGTTTTGTGCTGATACGCAGCTATGATCCGCTTGATGTGGTGCGGTTACCGCACCCGGCAGGTTTATATTGCGCCATCGTTTTCCCGGATGTTGATGTTCCCACACGCGAAGCGCGGCAAATTATCCGTAAAAACATCCAGATGAAAGATGCGGTCACCCAATGGGGTAACATTGCCGGCCTGGTAAGCGGTTTATTTATGCAGGACATTGACCTGATTGGCCGCAGTATGAAAGATGTTTTGGTTGAACCTGTCCGCTCCATGCTGATCCCTGATTTTTACAAAATGCGGGAAATGGCCATGGAACTGGGCGCCGTAAGCTTCGGCATTTCCGGCTCGGGGCCATCAGTATTTGCATTTACCAGGGACGAAGAAACCGCCAAACGCATCACCCAAAAATTGCAGCAGCATTTAAACGGCATCGATATAGGGTGTAATACATACGTATCAACTATTAATGACAAGGGGCCGAGGGTAATAGGATAGCTGTCTGAACTCGAATTTTTGGAATTTTTAGAATTAATGGAATTTTAAATTAAAAATCCATTCTGAAAGTTCATTAATTCTAAAAATTCGGGTTCCGACAAAAAATTAAAAACAAATCCGAAATCGAATCCCGATAGCTATCGGGACCGAATTCCGAAATAACAAAAATGAAACTATACAGTACCAAAAATCCATCTACCCGCGTAAGTTTTAAAGAGGCGGTTTTTAACAGCATGCCGCAGGATAAAGGCTTATATATGCCCGTGGAGATCCCGCGTTTGGACGATAAATTTTTAAATAATCTGGACCAATACACGCTGCCTGAGATTGCATACCATGTGGCCAAAAATTTAATTGGCGATGATATTCCGGATAATGATCTAAAGGCGATCATCCATGATGCCATCAGCTTTTTAGCACCGGTGGTAAAGCTGGAAGAAAACGTATTTGTGCTGGAACTGTGGCACGGGCCGTCGCTGGCGTTTAAGGATTTTGGCGCCAGGTTTATGAGCCGGGTGATGAGCTATTTCCTCGAAAATGGCGAAAAACAATTGGATGTACTGGTGGCAACCAGTGGCGATACCGGCGGCGCAGTTGCCCTTGGCTTTTTGGGCGTACCCAATACCCGGGTAACCATTTTGTACCCCAAAGGCAAGGTGAGCGACATACAGGAATTGCAGCTAACCACCAACGGACAAAACATCCGTGCAGTGGAGGTTGACGGTACTTTTGATGACTGCCAGGCACTGGTTAAACAAGCTTTCACCAATGCTGAACTGAATAAAAAATTCAGGCTAACTTCGGCCAATTCAATCAATATTGCAAGGTTGATCCCGCAAACATTTTATTATTTTAATGCCTATGCCCAGTTGCTTAAAGAGGGCATCAATAAGGTAATATTTTCGATACCGAGCGGCAACTTTGGCAATATTGGCGCAGGTTTGCTGGCCTGGAAAATGGGCCTGCCCGTTGAACATTTTATAGCTGCTACCAATGTAAACGATACGGTGCCGGAGTTTTTGAGAACTGGCGTTTATCAACCTAAACCATCCGTAGCAACCTTAAGCAACGCCATGGATGTAGGCGACCCGAGCAATTGGGTGCGCATTGCTGATTTGTTTAAGGAAGATGTCGGGGCCCTAAAAAAACAGGTAACCGGATTTAGTTATAATGATGAACAAACGCTGGATGCTATTAAATTCATCAACGATAATTATAACTATGTGGCTTGTCCCCATACCGCAATCGCCTGGCAGGCATTGAGGGACTGGCAGCAGGATAATTATAAAGCTGATACCGCCGGTGTATTTTTATCAACTGCACATCCGTGTAAGTTCCCTGATGTGTATCCGGAAAGCATTGCCGGTAAAATTGACATCCCGGAGCAGGTTGCCGGCCTCAGCCAAAAACAAAAACATGCCACCGCCCTCGGCAAGGATTTTGCAGGCTTTAAGGATTATTTGTTGGAGAATGGATAACATCGTAACTTAGTATTATTAAACAAGGCATCATGGATTTACAGGCGGAAAAATTAAATTTGGTACAGGCCATTTTGGATATTGAGGACATCAGCCTTATAAAAAAAATAAAAAAAATACTTAAAAAAGCTGATCATGATTGGTTTGATGATTTGACCGAGGAACAACAGCAAGGTGTACTTAGGGGATTAGAGCAGGCCGATAGAGGCGAAACCATAACTCATGAAGAAGCGATCATCAGGCTTGGTTTATGAGTTATTCTATTGTCTGGACGAAACAAGGCTACACTTCGTTCGAAAGTCGAATTGAATATTTGACAGTCCATTTTGCTGACAGGGAGATTAAAAATTTCCGTGAGAGAGTAAGAGAATATCTAGATGTTTTGAAAGAAGAACCAGGCATTGGAAAAAAACCGGGCAAATACAAAAATGTGCACATCGGTCTGATAATAAAACCTGTGTCGATAATTTACAGGGTAAAAGGGCTTAAAAAGGAAATTGAAATAATTTCCTTCATCGACAATCGGCAGGACCCAAACAAGATCAAGAAGTACACCAAATAAACCTCACCCTTCGTTATCTGTGTACCCACATTTAACATTTAGCAACCCATGATCAACACCATCATCTTCGACCTTGGCGCGGTATTAATTGACTGGAATCCGCATTATATGTACCGTACCATTTTTTCGGACGAGGAAGAAATGAAACATTTCCTGGCCAATGTTGCTACGTCCGATTGGAACGAGGAACAGGATGCCGGTCGGTCGTTGCAGGACGGTACAGAAGTACTGGTTCAGCAATTTCCCGAACATGAAGCTAATATCCGCGCATTTTATGGCCGGTGGGATGAAATGCTTGGTGACGCGTTTTGGGACACCGTTGAAATTTTCAAGGAATTAAAAGAGAGTGGCAAATATAAAATATACGCCCTTACCAATTGGTCGGCAGAGACCTTCCCGGTGGCTTTAGAGCGGTTTGAGTTTTTGAGCTGGTTTGATGGCATTGTGGTATCAGGCGCCGAAAAAATGCGTAAACCCGTGCCAGAATTTTACCAGATATTGCTTGATCGACATTTGGTTAATCCGGCAGAAGCTTTGTTTATTGATGATAATTACCGCAATGTGCTGGCCGCCGAAAAGCTCGGGATAAAATCAATCCATTTTATGTCAGCAGAAAAATTGAGGGATGAATTGGTAAACTTGAATGTTTTATAATTAATTAGATTCGATAATCGGTGAAATCATCAACGAATCGGTGAAATCCCCCCCAAATAAATCACAGTAATAGTACTTTCCACGCCTCTTCTACCCTGCCGTCATCAAGCAGCACTTTAGCTTTCAGATGCAATTGTGTTTCACGGGTTTGGTTGTCCCCTATGGTGGCATCCAATAACTCTTTAATTTCGGAGCGTTCAGCATATTCAGCAATGGCATCATCCGCAGGCAAAGCTTCCACATTGCCCAACTGCCCAAGGTTGTTACCGGTAAGTATTTTTGAATTACGAATGGCAAACGGGATTGAATCAACGCCAATACCGATATTTCTATTCGGCTTTGCCACCTCAAAAAGGTTATCTTTTGTCACACGGCAATACCAGTCACCACCCAGGCGGGCTACATGATCAATTTTTTGCTGGTCAATTTTTCCGCCCTCATCTAAAACAGCCTCGTTGATATGCATCAGCTTAATTTCTGCGATTACTAAATTGCCTGCGCCATGGCCATCGCCCAGCGAAATAATATCTTTCACCAGACATTCAAACTGCACCGGCGACTCAGCCACCCGGGGTGGTTTAACCAAATCAGAGGGCAACATGGTTAGGCCCGATTTTATAAATTCGTTTACGCCTTTCACGTATTCTACACTTGATAAGGACACCTGCTGCACCATGTCGTAGTTCACGATATTGATAGTGCACTCGGGTACTTCGCGCAGGTTCTCCAGCGTATGTTTCGTCGTATTATCTCTCACCCTGCGCGATGGCGAAAACACACACATCGGCGGGTTTACGCTAAACAAATTAAAATAACTGAAGGGGCTTAAATTTATGTTGCCTGCGGCATCAATTGTGGAAGCAAAACATATAGGCCGTGGTGCAATGGCCGCATTCAGGTAGTTTTGGAGCTGAACGGGCGAAAGATCCTTTGTGTCGATGGTGAGCATTTTGTTGAAATGTTTTAAGGTTGTAAAGTTGAAATGTTGGATTAATAATCAACCTAGCAGCATTTCAATCTTTAAAACTTCATTAAATTTAGCTTTGGTTGATTTTTTTTTTTGTGCTGGAGCTGAAATGCCTGAATTCTCAATTAACATTACAACATTCCAACCTTGAAACTTTACAACTTCTTTAACTCCAGAATCGAAAAATCACTATCTGCCTGTTCAATAATATTCCCAAGCATACCCAGGCCTGTTACTTCCATTTCAACCAGGTCGCCGGGTTGCAGCCATTGCGGTTTGTAGCTGGCGTCATTAAGTAATCCTGTACCGTTCAGTTCAAGGAAACAGCCCGTACCAACGGTACCCGAGCCAATAACATCGCCGGGCAATACATCGCAGCCGTAGGCGCAGCGTTCAATAATTTCGGCAAATGTCCATTCCATATCGGCCATATTACCTTTTGAAACCTCCACACCATTCACGGCACATTTCATTTCGAGGTTGTAGCTATTGCCGGTATGCCCTGGCTTGGCCGATACCCTGTAGTTTTCCAGTTCATCGGGCGTTACCAGCCAGGGGCCGATAACGGTGCTAAAATCCTTGCCTTTTGCAGGGCCAAGATTCAGCAGCATTTCTTCCATTTGCAGGGTGCGGGCGCTCATGTCATTCATGATCATGTAGCCGGCTATCAGGCTATCGGCATAAGCGGCTTTAACGTTCCGCGCTTTTTTATTGAGCACTGCGGCCACTTCCAATTCAAAATCAAGTTTTTCGAAATGATCCGGCATACATTCAATTTCACCGGGCCCTTGTATAGCATTGTGGTTGGTGAAATAAAATATGGGATATTGGTCAAATTCGGGTATCATGGCGGCCCCGCGATTGCGGCGGGCAGTTTCCACATGCTGCCTGAAAGCATACCCATCGCGGCAAGAGGTAGGGTGCGGTACAGGCGCCATCAATTCAAAAAACAATTCCTGTTTGGCTTCCCGTTTGCCCGAGATGATGGATTTATTTACCCGCTGTGCGCGTTCCATCAGCTCATCGCCACCCCATAAAAATTCGTTCATGTTATCAGGTATCAGCTTATCACACGAGTTTAAATTATAAATATGGCCTCTTATAAAAACGCCTAAATGTTCGCGGTCTTCTGTTTTATAGGATACTAGTTTCATGGGTTCAATTGGTTATGAGGCAAAGCTAATCATTTTAGTTGATGGGTTAAGAGGTGGGAAAGTTGAAAGGTTGTAAGATGTAAAGATGATCAATCGGAGGGAGACGCAAAGTATTGCGTCTCTACAAAGCCCCTTGCATATTCAATTTATTCCATCTAATTTTGCATGACCAATTTATGAGCATACAACGGCATTTTCTTTTTTCCCTGGGCCTCACTTCAATGAGTGACGCCTCTTCGTTCCGGGATGCTGTGCTCGCTAAAATCGTACTGGCGCAATATTAAGCTGCTGAACATTGTTGAAAGGTTGTAAAGTTGTAAGGTTGTAATGCTAATACCACTCCAGCTTAAAACTATTCAACCTTTCTGCTTGTTAAATATTTTGTACTGAAATGCTTAGGTTGAGCATTACTCAACCTTACAACTTTCCAACATTTAAACAACCAACAATGCCCATTTATCATACTTTAGGAGCTATTCCGCCGAAGCGGCATACGCAATTCCGCAAGCCCGATGGTACTTTATATGCCGAAGAACTGGTATCAACCGAGGGTTTTTCGAGCCTTTATTCGCTGGTATATCATTGCTATCCGCCAACTATAGTAAAAGAGTTGGGCGAACCCTATAGCGTGGAACCGAAAATAGCCCGCGAAAAACATTTAAAACATACCAGCCTCATCGGTTTTAAAATTGAACCGGAAGACGATTATTTAAAAAGCCGCAAACCGGTACTGGTTAACAGCGATCTGCATATATCACTTGCAGCGCCGCGCAAATCAATGACCGACTATTTTTACAAAAATAGCCAGGCCGATGAAGTGGTGTTTGTTCATGAAGGATCGGGAACATTAAAAAGCGGTTACGGCAATATAAAATTTGTTTATGGCGATTATTTAATCATCCCCCGGGGCACCATTTACCAGATGGAATTTGATACACCCGATAACCGTTTGTTTATTGTAGAAAGCTTTAGCCCCATCCGGGTGCCCAAGCGTTATACAAATGGCTATGGACAACTGACGGAACAATCCCCGTATTGCGAGCGCGATATTAAGCGCCCAACTGATTTAAAAACCTATGATGAAAAGGGCGACTTTAAAATACTCATCAAAAAACAAGGACTAATCTACCCCTACATCTACGGAACACATCCTTTTGATTTTATTGGCTGGGATGGTTTTCATTTTCCCTGGGCTTTCTCCATACACGATTTTGAGCCGATAACAGGCCGTTTGCACCAGCCGCCGCCAGTGCATCAAACATTTGAGGGGCATAACTTTGTCATCTGTTCTTTTGTTCCCCGCAAGTTTGATTATCATCCGCTATCCATTCCCGCCCCCTACAACCACAGCAATGTGGACAGCGACGAGTTATTGTACTATGTGGACGGTGACTTCATGAGTCGGAAAAGTGTGGTAAAAGGGCAGATAACACTGCATCCGGGTGGCATCCCGCACGGGCCACATCCGGGGTCGGTAGAAAAATCAATCGGCAAAGAAGCAACCGACGAACTGGCCGTCATGATCGATCCTTTCAGGCCACTGATGCTCACTGAAGATGCCATAAAAATTGAGGACGGAGATTATTATAAGAGCTGGGCAGGATAGACTGTTGTAAGGTTGGAATGTTGAAAGGTTGGAATGTTGAAAGGTTGTAAGGTTAACTACAGCAACCAGAAAACTTACGATCAACATCCCAACTTTGCAACTTTTCAACGTTACAACATTTCAACAACAAAATTAAAAATGGAAACATTAACTATAGATACACCAACAAAAACCGCTGATTTTTTACCATTAAATGGTACCGACCATGTTGAATTTTACGTGGGCAATGCCAAGCAAGCCGCCTATTACTACAAGACCGCTTTCGGCTTCCAGGACCTGGCATATGCCGGCCCCGAAACCGGCGTGCGCGACCGAGCATCATACGTTTTACAGCAGGGAAAGATCCGTTTGGTGCTCACAACACCACTAAGGTCTGATGATCCGATTACCGATCATATTAAGAAACATGGCGATGGTGTTAAGGCATTGGCGCTATCTGTTGATGATGCTTATGATGCTTTCAAACAAACCACCATGCGCGGTGCAAAACCTTACATGCAGCCAAAAACCATTAAAGACGAGTTTGGCGAAGTGAAGATGAGCGGCATTAAATTGTACGGCGAAACCGTGCATTTGTTCGTGGAACGCAAGAATTATACCGGTGCATTTTTACCGGGCTATCAAAAACACGATACCGGGTACACGCCCGCGTCAACCGGGTTACTGCATATTGACCATTGTGTGGGTAATGTAGGCTGGCACAAAATGAACGAATGGGTTAATTTTTATGAAGAGATAATGGGCTTCAGGAACATTTTAACCTTTGATGATAAAATGATCTCGACCGAGTACTCAGCCCTGATGAGCAAGGTAATGAGCAATGGCAATGGTTTTGTTAAGTTCCCTATCAATGAGCCGGCCGAAGGTAAAAAGAAATCGCAGATTGAGGAGTACCTGGAATTTTACGAGGGCGAAGGCGTGCAGCACCTGGCCCTTGCTACCGGCAATATTGTAGAAACCGTAACCGCGCTGCAAAGCCGCGGTATTGAGTTTTTAACGGTACCCACCACCTACTACGATGATCTGATTGATCGCGTTGGCCACATTGACGAGGACCTGGAGCCGTTGAAACGACTTGGCATCCTGGTTGACCGTGACGATGAGGGTTATTTGTTGCAAATATTCACCAAACCGGTTGAGGACCGACCTACATTGTTCTTCGAGATCATCCAGCGCAAAGGGGCCAAATCATTTGGCGCCGGTAATTTTAAAGCGCTGTTTGAAGCGATTGAACGCGAACAGGAATTGAGGGGAAATCTTTGATTTTAATACGGAATGCGAAGTATCGATTGCAGAATGAGTTTAAGTTGTCCGTCCCTTCGACGGCTGGAGGAGGAAATTTAGCGGAGGCTTTTCCCCGGTTTTTCAATCTTCATCACTTACATTTGAGCCGGGCAATTGCCCGGCTTTTTGCGTATGGTAGCCGTCGAAATTATCGAGCTTCTGAAAGAAAAATCGAACCCCGTTTACCTGGCGGGGATGAAGCGTTTTGGGATAGAAACCAGCGCTGCATTGGGTATTCCAATCCCCGAATTGAGGAAGCTGGCGAAGCTTATAAAACGGGACCATGCCCTGGCACTTGCCCTGTGGGAAACCAATTTTCATGAGGCCCGGATACTCGCTTCCTTGATTGATGACCCGGCCCAGGTTACCGAAACGCAATTTAATGCCTGGGTAAACGACTTTAACTCCTGGGATATTTGCGACCAGGTTTGCGGAAACCTGTTTGACCGTACCCCTTTTGTAATTGACAAAGCTTTTGAATTTAGCGCGCGACCCGAGGAGTTTGTTAAGCGCGCCGGCTTTGTTTTAATGGCCGAATATTGCATGCATAACAAAAAAGCGGGCGACGATATCTTTATCATTTTCCTGCAAATAATTGAACGTGAGGCCTGTGACGGACGAAATTTCGTAAAAAAAGCGGTCAATTGGTCGCTCAGGCAAATTGGCAAAAGGAACAACAATCTGCGGGTGTATGCAATAGAGGCCGCTGAACGAATTTTGACCAATCCATGCAAACCCGCACAATGGATAGCCCGCGATGCCATCAATGAACTAAAAGGAAAAGCATCCATAACCAATAATTAAAGTTTAACGCACCATTGTTAAATACCACCATTAGTTAGCGTATTTCGTTTATTATTGCCAACCATTTCCTGCGAATTTCGTATTAGGGAGGCTTGATGGAACGCAGGTTATTGTTTTGGCACAAATTTTTCTATAACAATCTGCAACATTTGGTGAAACCATCTATGATTCAACTATTAATATGAGTATTGAGGAAGGGAATAATTTTTATACGGACGATGCATCCCATCTCGCTCAGATAATTGATCATATTAATGCGGGTATCTGGGAGTTTAACATCAATACGAAAGATGTTAAATGGTCGGCCGGTTTTTATCACGTTTTAGGTTACAAACCCGGCGAAATAGAATGCTCTTATAATTATTTCCTGGATAACCTGTTGTATCATCATGACAGGCCGATTTTCCTGAAGGCAATCAATACCCGCAATCCCGAAAACACCAATACTGTTCAAATCCGGCTTTTAACAAAATCGTCAGGCTACCAATGGTTTGAAAGCGTCACCAAGAAATGGGAGAACGGCGACGGCCCCAAGTTCACAGGCTCATTAATCAATATAAACCAGGCAAAATTATTAAGCCTGCGTGCGGCCCAAAACGACTTCTTTTTTAACGAAACCGGCACTATTGCAAGGGTGAGTGGCTTCGAGATCGACGTGCTGTCCATGAGCCTGGCCTTATCGAAAGAAGCCTTTGATATTTACGAATTAACTGATCAGCTAAAATTAAGTATCGAAGAAGCCATCAGCTTTTTTGAGCCGCAATATCGCCCCCTGTTAAACGAGGCTATAGATAATTGCATCAAGTTCTGCAAGCCATTTGATATGGAGTTGGTTTTCAGAACGGCGAAAAATAATGTGATTTGGGTTAGGGCTAAAGGGATGCCCATTATTGATGATTATGGTAAATGCATCAAAATAAGGGGCATATTCCAGGATATCGATAACATCAAAAAGAAAGGGCTTGCATTACAATCGTCCATCAACATACTGAACGATCAGAACAAGCGCCTGCAAAACTTTGCCTATATCGTATCGCATAACCTGCGCTCGCATACCGGTAACCTGCAATTCATGGTTAACCTGTTCGAGGAAAGCGAATCAGCGGATGACCGGGCAGAAGTTTTTGCGCATATCAAGTCAATCAGCGGTAGTTTAATTACCACTATTGAGCACCTGAACGAAATTGTTAAAATCCATACGGAAATTGATAAGGACCGAAAAGTCCTTGAATTTGAAGAGGTATTTAAAACGGTTCTTTCGGCCCTGCAAAGCAATATCGAAAGTACGAATGCCAAGATAGAATATGATTTTACAAAATGCCCGGTAATCAGCTATATCCCAGCTTACCTGGAAAGCATTATGCAAAATCTGCTGACCAACTCGTTAAAATACCGTCATCCAGACAGGCGGCCGGTAATTACCTGCCGTACGGTTAAAGATAACACCCACGTATATATGACTTTTGAAGATAACGGTATCGGTATTGATATGGACCGTCATGGCGATAAAGTATTTGGCATGTACAAAACCTTCCACCAAAACTCCGATGCAAAGGGCATCGGGCTGTTTATTACCCGTAACCAGGTGGAATCACTTGGCGGAACCATCAAACTCGACAGTACCGTTAACGTAGGCACCAAGTTTACGATCAGACTTGTTTAGAGATTAGAGGCTAGTTAATTAGAGATTAGTTGCAATTGCGTAGTAAGTATCTTCAGACGCCCAAACTCTTTACCGATCAAACATCTAATCTCCAATCTCTAACCTCTAATCACTAGATGTAGCTTTCCAAAATCTTAAAGCCACTACCGGTTTCCAGTTCCACTTTATCAATGCTTTTAGGCAGCAATATGCAATCGCCCATTTTTACCTGGTAAGCCCCGCCATCGTATTTTACAGCGAACTCACCATCAATACAAACATAAATCACAAAGGAATCCAGGTTTGAATAATCCTTTGAGATGCTTTCGGTAAAATCCAGCAGGTTGGTGGTGAAATACGGGCAGCTTACCAATTTTACCGTTTCATTTTTTTCAGGCTGGTAGCTGGTCTTGTATTCGGGGTAATGTTTGTAATCGATGGCTGCTAATGCTTCCTCAACATGCAGTTCGCGTTTATTGCCTTTATCGTCAACCCGGTCAAAATCATATATCCGGTAAGTGATATCCGATGTTTGCTGTATTTCGGCAATTAGCAGCCCTTTGCCAATAGTGTGTACGCGACCGGCGGGTAAAAAGAAAACATCCCCCGCTTTTACATCTTCTTTATTTAAAATATCGGTTAAATGGCCGCTGTTAAATTTTTCAAGGTATTCCTGTTCGGTGAGTTCCTTATTAAAGCCGGCAATTAGTGTTGAACCGGGATCAGCTTCCACTACGTACCACATCTCAGTTTTGCCGAATGAATTATGGCGTTTTTTGGCCAGTTCATCGTCTGGGTGTACCTGGATGGAAAGGTCTTCATTAGCATCGATAAACTTTATCAGCAAAGGGAAAATGTTGCCAAAATGATCATATACCTTTTTACCAACCAATTCGCCCTGGTATTTTTCCAACAGATCAGCCAGCGACTCACCTTCCAATGCGCCATTGGCCACTACCGATACATCAGATTTAACACCCGATATTTCCCAGGTTTCGCCGCAATTAGGCAATGAGCCAAAATCCTTATGCAGGTAGGTTTTTATTTTTTGCCCGCCCCAAATTTTGTCTTTATAAATGGTTTTGAATTTTAATGGATATAATGATGACATGTTTTTTAAAGATTGCTTTGAGCTAATATATTTTGAATTTCCGAAACAAGGGTAAAAAGGTGGGTATCTTTTAAAGCCCACATAAATTCGTAATCAATGCCAAAATAATGATGTACGATGCGGTTC
>Ga0206898_10306_pt1 | contig 12775 bp, 6 predicted proteins | sample Alteio_BWOrgHeat_50_FD_153237 | JGI IMG/M metagenome (GOLD analysis project Ga0206898, IMG submission 153237) | Enriched cells from forest soil in Barre Woods Harvard Forest LTER site, Petersham, Massachusetts, United States -... | ecosystem: Environmental > Terrestrial > Soil > Temperate forest >...
ATAAATTTAATTTACTGGTACCTGTTAATGCGAGGCGCCGTTAAAATCTCCTGAATAATTTATTGCCGGTTAAAGCACTGAATTTTAAGATCGGTTAAAAGTATAAACGGGCCTTACTGAAAACAGGGGACTTACGGACGTTGAAAGGCGCGTTATCGGCACCAAACGACCTTCGGCTCTATAAAAATCAGTACAAAAAAGATGTTTTAGCTAAGCCATAAGAGGCGCATTGGAGCTTTTGCAAACGTTTGTGTTAAGTTAACCCACTAATTGAAGCGGATTGAGGGTAAATTTAAAGATCGTTTAGCGGTGACGTTTAACATGTTACCGTTTTTTGAAGTATTGATTATCTGGTTATTGTGTACTGGGTCGATATGTTTTTATAGCTGGAAGCCGAATGTTGATAGAATTTGAAGAAAATGTTTTAACCGTTTCACAAAAAGGGAAAGTAACGCTTAGTTACTTGTTTTTTACTTTTCTAAAAATTGGGTGCGTAAGTTTTGGCGGCTATATGGCCTTAATTTCATTAGTTCAGCGAGTGATGGTTGATAAGGATGAAACCTTAGATAATGACGTAATACTCGACGGCATAACAATAGCCAGTTTACTCCCCGGCCCGCTGGCCGTAAATGTTGTCGCTTATATTGGTTATCACCTCAAAGGCAAAGCAGGGGCTATAATTAGTGCGCTGGCGGTTTTGCTGCCAGCCTGCACCCTGATGCTGGTTTTATCGTGGACATATTTTGCTTATGCCTATAAAATTAATTGGGCCGAAATTATGTATTACGTTGGCGCCACAGTAAGCGGGATTATTTTATCAACCGGTTTCCAATTATATAAAAAGGAGATCGCGCTAAATTACCTGAAGGCCTTTTCCTGTTTGTTTGCTATTGTGGTTATGTCGGTAACAAACAGTTACATAATTACAATCGCGCTTATTTTATCGGGTGCAATTGGGGGTGCTTTAATTGGCAGTAATAAACAGGCGCAGCACTCAATTGGTAATAGACCTGTAACTAAAGGCAGATTGAAAGCTAAGCTGGGTTATAACCTGTTTATCAGCTTATTTGTGATTAACGAAGTTTTTTTCATCAGTAATGCCTACAAAAACCTTACTAATGTACTGTTAAAAATAGCTGTGGTTTTTTCGGGGATAAGCCTTTCGTTATTTGGTGGCGGCTACGTTATGATCCCTTTAATGCAAACCTTATTTGTGAAAGATATGCACTGGCTTACTTCGCAGCAGTTTATTGATGCTATAGCGTTTAGCCAGGCAACTCCGGGGCCTATCCTGGTGAGCGCTACATTTATCGGTTACAAACTGGCGGGTATTTTTGGGGCGCTTGTTGCTACCATAGCAATGTTTGCGCCTTCGGCAATTTTAATGATAATAGTTGCCAAAGCCTTTAAAAAAACAAAGGACCATTATTTGGTTAAAAATATGATTGCCGGCATAAAGGTGGTGGTTATAGGCCTTATTATATCGTCGGCAATACGGATTTTGATGTTGCAAACCTTGTCATTAAGTATAATATTAATAGCCATAGCTGCTTTAATCCTGAGCCTTAAATATAAAATAAGCCCGGTTTATTTAATCATTGCATCAATATCAATAGGAATAATAACAAAGTATATTTAACATGACTAATTTCAAAAAGCCATCGGGTATTCAAATAATCGGAACACAAAGGTCAGGATCAAATTTGCTAAGGGTGATATTAAATCAATCCGGTGAAATAGCATCCCCTCATCCGCCGCATATACTTGTTACTTTTGTCCCCCTGTTAAATTTTTATGGAAGCCTGGATGCCTGTTCATATAAAACGTTGATAAATGATGTTGTAAATTATGTTGAAGCTAACCCTGTCCCGTGGGATAACCTGAAAATTGACAGGGAATGGATTTTTGAAAACTCCGTAAGTTATAGCCTTTTTGAAATAAACAGGCTCATTTATGAGCAAGCTGCTATAAATAAAGGGGCAAAGTACTGGTGTTGTAAAAGTATGGCTAACGTTCATTATTCCGCCGAATTAGAGCGCCACAGCCCCGGGTTAAAATACATTTACCTATACAGGGATGGCAGGGATGTGGCCGTTTCGTTCAAAAAAGCAATAGTTGGCGAAAAACATATTTACCACCTGGCCAATCAATGGAAGTACGACCAGGAGGCTTGTATCAACCTTTCTGAAAAGATGGATAGCAGCCGTTTTTTTGCACTTAATTACGAAACACTAATCTCGGATCCGGAAGTTATCATAAAAAAATTATGCGATTTTCTTGAAATAGGTTATTCGGAAAATATGCTCAACTTTTACAACTCCCACGAATCAAAAGCAACTGCTGCCGCCGGTGAAATGTGGCAGAACCTGGAGAAGCCCATTATAAGCACCAATGCAAGGAAATTTCACAATGAATTAGGACAAGATGAACTCGAAATATTTGAACTGATTACACGAGATGTTTTGACGAAACTGGATTACCCATTGTTTACTTCAGTGGTTAATACCCAATTGGTTTGCAGGGATGCCGTTGAAAAATATTGCTTTATAAATGAGCGGCTAAAAAACGAAATTTTAACTAAGGCCAGGAAATCAGATCTCGATAAAAGGGCCTCTCAAATACAGATTTTGGACGATATCAGAAATAGAACTTTATTGGAGCTGGCAAGTTAAACAGAATTGCCGGGGGGGTGCTGAATAGCTAAAAAACAACCCTTTATAAAGTTACATACAGCCGGCAAAAGCCGGCTTTTTTGTGCGTAAAAGTTTTTTTTGCCCTTTATAAAAAACCATCGACAGGACTACAACCAACCAAAAACAACCCAATTGCAGCGCCGGAATTTTAAATTTTTTCAGGTGTTTGCCTCCAACGCGCCGCAGCTTGCCAATTCTTAAAAAAATTGGCTGCTTAAACCAATCAAACCAGGCTAAATAACCGCCAAAATACCTGTCCGAAATTACCTTACTGTTAATAAATCAAACGTTTGCGCGGCTTAAATTTTTGCAAAAGCAAACGTTTGCGCTGTGTTTGAGCTCCTTAAACATTGTTTTTACTATGAGTAAGCTCTAATTTCCAGAATTCAAAAACAACTGAACGTGCCAATAAAAACAAACCAAATAATACTAACCCAAAAAATGTATGACTAAAATTTACAAGCAACTTGGATCTGATTTCAGAAAGACAATCTTTCCAATAATGAGCATAACAGGCAAAATGCTCTTAAAAAATGTCTGCTGCTGTTTGCTAATGCTTTTACCAATCATTGCAAGTGCACAAAACAATGTAATAACTGGTATTGTAAAAGATAACAAAGGCGTTACAATGATTGGTGCAACGATTAAAGAAAAAGGGGCGCCAAACTCTGCCATAACCGATGTAAACGGAAAGTTCACTATCACCCTTAAAAAGAACACAGGCGTATTAATAGTATCCTCAATTGGATATATAACGCAGGAAGTTTCAATTGGTAGTTCAAACTCGCTGACAATTGTTTTGGAAGAGGACATAAATAAGCTAAATGAAGTGGTGGTTGTAGGATATGGCTCCGTTAAAAAATCGGACGTTACCGGTTCTGTCAGCTCAATAAAAAGTGGTGATCTGAATCTGGGTGGTTCGGTATCAAATGTAGGCCAGGCTATACAGGGTAAAGCGGCGGGCGTACTGGTGCAGCAAACAAACTTTGCACCGGGCGGTGGCATTGCTATTACCATACGAGGTGGTAATTCCATTAACGCAAGTAATGAGCCCTTATATGTAATCGACGGATTTATTTCTGATTATGGTAACACAATCAACCCGAATGATATCGCCGATATTCAAATATTAAAAGATGCTTCGGCAACGGCAATATATGGTTCGCGTGGCGCAAATGGTGTAGTGTTAATTACAACCAAGAAGGGAACACCGGGCCAGGTTTCTATTGATGCAGATGTATCCAACGGTTGGCAACACGACACTTACAAACCTGCTTTATTAACCGGCCAGCAATATACCGACATCCAAAACGCTACGGCTATTGAGGATGGTAAATCAGCGCCATATGGCGCTGGTTTCGTGCCGGCCAATACTAACTGGCTGCAATCCGCTATACAAACTGCTACTGTTGATAACAGAAGCGTTAGTGTAAGCAGCAATAATAAGGATTCTAAAATTTTTGCCTCAGTAAACTATCTCAACCAGGTTGGGGTATTAAAGAATACCGACTTCCAAAAATACTCTGCAAGGTTGGGCGCCGAAAAAAACCTTAATGATAATATCAAATTAGGTGCTAATTTTTATGGCTCAAGCTCCATTGCAGATCTTCAATCCTATTCAGGCGATATTACCGCACCAATTTTTGGTCTGTTGGTTGCACCACCTAACGTTCCGGTTTATAAACCCGATGGTACTTTTAATATATTTTATAATCCCCAAACCGGTGGTAATGGTAATCCAATATACAGTTTGCTCTCTGCAACAAATAATACTCAAAACAAATTTGGCAATGGTAACGTCTTCCTCGATTACTCATTATTAAAAAACCTTACCTACCACGTAAGTGCGGGTGCCGAATATAATCAAACAATTGCCGGTCAGTATTCACCAAATAATAGCGCCCTTGGGCTTACAAACCCGGGTATCGCCGCCGATCAATGGTATTCTACATTCAGGTGGCTGGTTGAAAATTATTTTACTTATAAATTCAAAATTCAAAAGGATCATGATTTCACCATATTGTTAGGTAACTCAAATCAAAAAGACATTGACCAGGGCTTAGGCGCCGGGTCACAAGGTTATTCAACCAACGAGTTTTTGTATTATAATTTAACAGCCGGTTCAATAGCCAGTTCACCTACCAGTTACAGAACACAGACAACGGGAACCGACTACTATACGAGGATAAATTATGCTTTCAAGGATAAATTATTAGCAACATTCACTTTAAGGGATGATGGATCATCACGATTCGGCCCTAAAAATAGCCATGGTATTTTCCCATCCGGTGCGATTGCCTACAAGTTGGGAGAGGATGATTTTATAAAAAACTTAAATACATTTTCGGATCTGAAGGTAAGGGTTGGTTATGGTATAACAGGTAACGATCGTATCCCTCAGGCCAATGCTTATTTGAGTACTTTTAGCCCATGGAATACTGTACTTGCTCCCGGTGGCCCACTCCAGGTAGGTATTGAACCGGCATCGCTGCCTAACCCCGCTTTAAAATGGGAAAGTACAGCGCAATTTGATGCAGGTTTAGATATGGGATTTTTTGACGGCCGTATAACCGCGACGTTAGATGTATACCGGAAAACTACTACTAATTTATTATTAAACGTTCCGGTTGGAAACTGGTGGGGCGCCAATACCGAAATTGTAAATGCAGGTTCGGTCCGCAATCAGGGTATCGAATTGGGTATAAATACGGTTAATGTAAAATCGGCTGATTTTTCATGGACCAGCAGTTTTAATGCAGCTTATAATATCCAAAAATGTTTATCATTAGCCCCGGGCATTTCAGCAATCTATTCAAATACTGCTAACCCAAGCGGAACAGTTTCGGGTGCACAGTTTACTAAATTAGCCGTGGGCCAGGAATTAGGTGAGTTTTATGGCTATAAATACCAAGGCGTAATTAAAACCGGCGAGCACTATGCCCCCGAGCCAAATGCCAAACCTGGCGACCCTAAGTATGCCGACTTAAATGGCGATGGCGCTATTACGCCAGCCGATCAGACTTATTTAGGTAACACCAACCCCCATTATACTGCAGCCCTTGGAAATAATTTTTCTTATAAAGGCTTTGGGTTAAGCGTGTTTTTCCAGGGTGCGTTTGATTACGAGCTGTATAATATGAATGCATTGGTATTGGAATCAACAACCGGTGCTGCCGCGTTAAACAGGTTTGTACCCGGTGTAAACGAAAATACCGATATACCGCGCGAAGGCTATTTTTTAAGCAAATACGGAGGTTACGTTAACTCCAGGTTTGTTCAAAATGCGTCATATGTCCGTTTAAAAACAGCGTCATTCAGCTATACAGTCCCTGCTTCTGTGTTTACAAACACTCCGTTTATCAAGGGGCTGACGATATATGGTGAAGGACAAAATCTATTTACTTTTACAGGTTACAAAGGAACCGATCCTGAAGAAAATGTGCACCAGGGCCAGGCGCTTAACGCTGCCGGTGGTTACAGTGGCAGCAATATTACCGGTGGTTTGGATTTTGGCGGCTTCCCGGCTTTCAGGACCTATATCATCGGTGTTAAACTTTCTGTTCATTAATAAAACATCTTTATTTATAAAGGATTAACATAGAACTTTAAAAAAATGAAAAAATATATTTTGCTTCTCATACCGGTGGTCATTCTGCAGTTTTCCTGCAATAAGAATTTAGACCCTAAAGTACTTAGCAGCCTTACCAGTGTGAATGCTTTTCGCACCGAGTCGGATGCTATTGCTGCAGTAAATGCAGTTTACGCTCGTTTAAAGGGTCCTTCAGTAGGCGATAATTATGATTACTGGACGGTAAGACACTTCGCCCTTACCGACCTTCCTACCGATATTGGCAATTGTAGCTACGGTGGCGACCCTGGCCAGCTTTCACTATCTCAATGGAACTCAGCAAACGGGTTGTTGGCTGAAGACTGGCGTCAGATTTATAAATTGATAGCAGATGCTAACAGTGCTATTTATAATATTTCGGCTATGACAACAATTACTGCTGCGCAGAAAGCCCAGTTTTTGGCAGAGGCGAAATTTTTACGTGCCGCAGCTTATATGGACCTCACCGACGCCTGGGGCCCGGTGGTTTTGGCAACAGAAAAAGATTTGGCTAACCCCAATTACTTGAGCCAGGCGCCGGTAACGTCTGTTGCTGATATTGAGGCTTTGCTGATTTCGGACCTGCAAAATTCAATTAATGTACTTCCGGTAAGCTACGCGAATAACACAATCTATTCGAGCAACGATCCGGGCAGAGCTACCAAAGGCGCTGCAATGACTTTGCTGGGTAAATTATACCTGCGCCAGCATCAATGGCAAAAATCGGCTGATATGATGCAGCAGGTGATCAGCGCGGGTACTTACCAACTTTTCCCGTCATATCAGGGTTTATTTTTAGAGTCTAACAAATGGTGTTCTGAAAATATATTCTCGGTATTAAGTGATGCCAATGTAAACGGAACCGAATTATTGAACCATTTTGGCCCACTGGTACACCCAACCATACCAAACAGGTGGCAATATTACGCGGCAAGCTGGCCTTTTTACCATAGCTTTGCTGATAATGATGACCGTAAGGGTGAATTTTTCCCTAAATATAACGGTACTGATGGTTTAATACACGAAGAGGCTCCATCGCTTGGCGCTACCCCGCCTGCCGGCGTTTTGTATATGCCAAACGTGGCAACATCAAAGTATGCCGATTCAACCGGCTCGGTTAATAATTATTATGACGGGCACAGTGTTGATATTTTGCGCTATGCCGATGTGTTGTTGAGCAGGGCCGAGGCCTTAAATGAAATGAATGGCCCTGGTCCGGAAAGTATAGCATTAATTAACCAGGTTAGGCAGCGTTCGCATGCTACACCGCTGGTTTTGGGCAACTATACGCAAACATCATTAAGGTTAGCTATTTTGCAGGAGCGCGGATGGGAATTCTTTTATGAAGGAAAACGTAGGGCCGATTTATTAAGAATGGGTCAATACGATATCGTTGTAAACGCCTATCTTAAATCTATCGGGCAAAGTAATACCATCAGTTTGCCTAAAGATCAGTATTTCTCATATCCGCTAAACCAGGCTCAACTTAACCCCAACCTGAGTAATTCCGGACGTGAACAATAAAAATTAATTCTAATCACTGAGAATACATAGCCTGGATATGTATTCTTAGTGATTTTTTAGTTCGATATTTACTATGCTAATGATAAAGCGTTTTTCGGGATATTTGGTCCTTTTGGTTTTTGCAGTAATTTTTTCCGGCTGTTTAAATAATGGCGGCAGAAACATTAAAGAGATCAGGATAGGTTTGCATAACAATAATGCATTGAAGATCCAGGTTGATGTATTGACCGATTCGGCCGTTGATGCATATGCAGAGTATTGGCCTCAAAAAGGCGACAGCATTAACAAAATGCAATCGAATATCTCAAAAAATTCGGTTTCGCACGTACTTGTTTTATGCAACTTAACGCCGACGACAAACTACCGGTATCATATAGTAACCATAAACAATGGGGTTAAACGCATCAGTAAAACGTACAGCTTTCAGTCGAAAGACTTGCCCATGTGGCTCCAGGAACAATTTAAGGCCATTAATAAATTCCCAAAGTTTGTCCCTGCCGAATTTAAAGATGGGTTGATGCTCGTCAATAAAAGATATGCACCGGGCATAGCAGTTTTGGTTGATTACCAGGGGCGGATACGATGGTATCATATGGTTGATGGAATGGGCTTTAAAGTAGCGCATTTCACAAAAGATCATACCATCCTTTCTATCCTCGGCACAAATGATGAACCTACCAGTTATGGCAGCCAGATTTTAGAGATCAATTTACTGGGCGATACACTTTTGAACCTTAAAAAAGGGCAGGGAGATTTTACAAAAACCATCCACCATGAAGTTATAAAAAACGATAAGAACCAGCTGGTTACGTTGTATGTTGATAAGAGAATTATGGACCTGAGTTCCATTGGCGGTGGTAAAAAAGATACTGTTGCCGGCGATGGGATTTTGGTAATGGATAACAAAGCCAAAAAAATATGGTCATGGAGTATTTTTGATGCAATAGACCCACTCAAAGATGCCGGGCTGCTCAAAAGTAAAAAGGACTGGATGCATGCAAACAGTTTAAATTTTGATAAGGACGGGAATTATATTATTTCATTTTATAACAACGGGCAAATATGGAAAGTGGATGCCCATACCGGAAAAGTGATCTGGAAGTTTGGCAAAGGCGGCATCATAGCCATGCCTGCCGGCTGCGATTTTACACAGGCGCACGCAGCCCATATAAATGCCTACGGAAACCTGATGTTTTTTGACAATGGCGTTGAAAAAAAACAGTCGGGGGTATTTGCCTTAAAATTGGATGAGCAAAATAAAACTTCGAAGTTAGACTTTCATATAAACCTGCCTAAGGAGGTTTTTAACGGACGAATGGGCAGCGCCTATATGATAAACGACACATCGGTATTAGTATGTTGCTCAAAGAGGCATATACTGGTTTTGGCAAACAAAAAAGGCACCTTGTTATGGACTATGGAAACCTCAATGCCAAGTTACAGGGCCGAGTTTATAAAAAGTGGCGAGCTTGCCCCTTATCTGAAACCATAAATTGACGTCCATAAATATTATAAAAGTGCTGCACAAGTATGAATAAATTAACACTGATGACAAAAAGACTGTTTACCCTTGTTTTTCTTTTTACCGGAATTGCCGCGTATGCCCAGGACATTCCATATACAAATTGCCCTAAATGCTGGGTGCCGGATTCATTGGGAAACCATAGGGTTGTTTTGGAATTTAACGGTAGTGGCAAGGTAGCAAAAGCCATAATTCCATGGAGAAGACGCGATAACGACCCGCAAAATAGACGCATCATTATTGAGGATGGCGCCACTCATCAAAAAGTAACCAATGTAAAATTGGGCGCCATTAACCGCGAGTCAGGTGAACTTTATTTTGAACCGGTTTCGGGCAAAGGGACATACTACGTGTATTATATACCCTATAAAAATGAAGGGCGTTCCAATTATCCGAGAGGCGTTTATTTAAAACCTGAAAATACAGCGTCGGCTGATTGGTTGGGTGGAGTCGATCCCAATAATAACCAATCAGCCACCGTAAAAGAATTTCAATCTATCGACGCATTCAATAGTTTTTATCCGATGGAGCTTATTGCCACAAAGGATGAAACCAATAAGTTAATTGAAAAGCACAAAGCTGATAAATTCCTGGTTTTCCCGGAAGACAGGCTGAATTCGATTAGGATGGTAAATGATTTGCCAAAACGGTGGATAGATCGTGGTCCGCAGGACAATTTTACAGGCGAAGCATCAAAAGGAGAAAATTTTGCATTTCAATTGGGTATTTATGCGTTGCAAAACCTGGAAGATGTAAAAGTTAAATTCAGTAATCTTACTTCTTCAACAGGCAAAGTAATTTCTGCTGAAAATCTTTTTTGTATCAACACCAATGGTACCACTTATAGTGGAACACCTCTCACCAAAACCGTTGATGTAGCAGCAGGAACAATACAAGCACTATGGTGCGGAATTGATGTGCCAAAAGATGCAAGCCCGGCAACTTATTCAGGTAAAGTATCTGTCGTTGTTAAGAGCGGACCTGCAAAGGAAATCCAGCTTTCAATTACGGTAAATAATAATTTATTGGCCGATGGCGGTGTAAATGAGCCCTGGAAAATGACCAGGTTGAAGTGGCTCAACTCTACCATGGCTCAAAAGAATACCGTAATTGCACCTTATACGCCGCTTATTGTTAAAGATAATACCATCAGTTTGCTGGGACGAAAAGTGGAACTGAATAAAGACGGTTTCCCAAAACAGATACAAACATTTTTTACGCCCGAAATGACGGGCTATTCAAAACTTCCGAATAACCTGTTAACGGAAGCCCTTCATTTTCATTTTACCAAAATGAGTGACGGGAAAAATATGGCCCTGAAAAGCCAGGGGGTAAATTTTACAAAAACCGAACCTGGCACCGTTCAATGGAAAGCGATAAGCGGCAATGATACTTTGCAAATGGAGGTAACCGCTTCCATGGAGTTTGACGGCTTTATTGCTTATACCGTAAAAGTGACAGCCTTGAAGGATGTTGATTTAAAAGATATCACCATGCACATCCCTTTTACAAAGGATGTTGCCAAATATATGATGGGTTTGGGGCAAAAGGGAGGCTATCGCCCTGAAAACTTTGACTGGAAATGGGACGTCACCCATAAAAACCAGGATGGCGCCTGGATAGGCAATGTCAACTCAGGTCTGCAATATTCGCTGCGCGATGAAAAATATGTAAGGCCGCTTAATACCAACTTTTATTTACAGAAACCGTTGCTGCTGCCTTCATCATGGGGAAATGACAATAAGGGAGGGATTAAAGTGTCGGAGGTGGGTAAGTCGATTCTTGCCGATAATTATAGTGGCGAAAGAAAATTGGTCAAAGGCGAGGAGCTATATTATAATTTCAACCTGCTCATCACGCCGTTCCATCCCATAAATACCGATTTTCAGTGGGCTACGCGGTTCTATCATTCGTACAAACCTATTGATACCATTAAAGAAACGGGCGCTACGGTTATCAATATCCACCATGCTACGGCGATAAACCCTTATATCAATTATCCTTTTATTGCCTGGAAAAAAATGAAGGCTTATGATGATTCGGCACATGCTGCCGGGTTAAAGGTGAAGATTTACAACACCATCCGCGAGCTTTCCAATCACGCTTATGAAACATTTGCTTTGAGAAGTTTGGGTCACGAAATTTATTCCCCTGGTAAGGGAGGAGGATTTAGTTGGTTGCAGGAGCACCTGGGCGACGATTATATTGCCGCCTGGTTTGTTCCTGAGTTAAAAGATGCCGCCATCATTAACAGTGGTATGAACCGCTGGCATAATTATTATGTGGAGGGCATGAACTGGCTAACACAAAACGTAGGGATTGACGGGATTTACTTAGATGACGTAGCATTTGACCGGGTTACTATGAAACGGATCAAACGTGTACTTACTGCTGACGGCCACCCGGGAATCATCGACCTGCACTCAGCCAATCAGTACAACAAAAACGATGGCTTTAATAACAGCGCTAACCTGTACATGGAGCATTTTCCATACCTGAACCGCTTATGGTTTGGGGAATATTTTGACTATGAAAAAAACTCCCCCGATTTTTTCCTGACCGAAGTCAGCGGGATTCCTTTTGGCCTGATGGGCGAGATGCTGCACGGTGGGGGCAACCCATGGCGGGGCATGGTGTTTGGCATGACCAACCGCATGCCCTGGAGCGATAATGCCGACCCGCGCCCGATATGGAAAGTATGGGACAGTTTTGGCATGAAAGGCACCCAAATGATTGGTTATTGGGTGGATGGTAATCCGGTGAAAACAGATAACGAAAAAGTATTGGCCACTATTTATAAAAAGAAAGGTACAGCTTTGATTTCTATAGCCAGTTGGGCGGAGAATAACACAGAAATAACTTTAAAAATCGATTGGAAAAAATTGGGCATTGATCCATCAAAAGCGACGATCACCGCGCCCGAAATCAAAAATTTTCAGCCGGGAAAAACATTCGGGTTAAACGAAAAAATACCTGTTGAAAAAGGTAAAGGCTGGCTGTTGATTATAAAATAAGATCATTCTCTTCATTAATATAAAATTCAAATACACCGATATGAAAAAAGTTGGATTGATTGCTGTATTGATGGTTTTGGCATTTCCCTGTGTTTATGCACAGGATAATGCCGAAGTAAGAGAATATAATAAAGTGTTCATAACCTACCCGTTTTCAGATCCCAACCCTATACCGGTATCAACTAACGTGTATCCGTATTTTCGGTTCGATGGTTTTACCGACAAGCCTGTACAAAAGGAATGGAAAGTAGTGGAGTTAGAGAATGACTATATCAAACTGATGATATTGCCCCAGGTTGGCGGGAAGATCTGGTCGGCGATTGAAAAATCAACGGGAAAATCTTTTGTTTATGATAACCATGTGGTAAAATTCAGAGATATTGCCATGCGCGGGCCCTGGACAAGCGGCGGTATT